>ERZ1034952.1372-NODE-1372-length-19966-cov-10.969464_pt1 | contig 19966 bp, 21 predicted proteins | sample MGYA00520625_ERZ1034952 | MGnify/ENA primary metagenome ERZ1034952 (study PRJEB33766, sample SAMN09781773) | gut metagenome | biome: gut microbiome | host: Homo sapiens | place: Madagascar | study: EMG produced TPA metagenomics assembly of the PRJNA485056 data... | reverse complement strand
ATTGCCGGGCGAAAACCGATACTTCCGCAACTCGTTCATCGGGGCATATATGGGCTTTTTCAACAGCTGGCGCTATGGAAATTTTGCAGAACGACCAGAGGATCTGGCCAAATGTATGGCTTCGTTCTATCTTCACTGAGGAGGGTGAGACGGGATGGCAGACTTGCGGAAAGAGGAGTTGTTCCCAGCGGATGCATTTGGCTTGTTCTATCTACATCAACCAACATTACGCGGGGTCAGGCGGCAGAGCACTTCGTTGTTGTATTCATCCACCGGGTGGCCGTCTGTGATCTCTTTCTTGAGGCGTTCGTAAAGAGCTTTGTTCTCTTCCTCGGTCTCATCCACAGGCAGATACAGGCGGTTCTCCTCCCAGGGGATATCAGCGGAATTGCGCAGGACAGGGGTCTCAGTCTTCGTCTTGGACATTGGTTTGAACTCCTTTGATTGGTCTGAAAACAACTCAAACCTGCCCACGGGGGACAGGCCTTTTCGATTTTTAAAAGTCTGCCACGGCCCTTAAGAATCAAAGGAGCCGATCTCCAAGGCCTAATATATCAGTTTGTTCGATGATTGTCGTGTGTAAATCCTGTGCCATTTACATTGTAAATCCTGCTGTTCTGTTTTTCGCTGCCAAGAAATCGAAGCCAAAGATGGACATTTTGCACAGTTTTTCTCCCTTTTTCACCCCATAAGATTGGTTTGATGCACCTTGTTTTATAATATGCAACAAAATGACAAAATCTGTTGCACAACGTGCTAAAAAAACCGAAAAAGATTTGTGCGGCATTTTTTTAACAATTGTGATATATTACTTACAGTAAGGCTTGTATCCTACACAAAAAAGGAGATTTTTATGAAGGATATTTATATTTCCGGCTTTGCCGACGAGATCAGCTCTTCTTTTGATGAGCAGCTCAAGACAGTCCGTGAGCTTGGAATGCAGTACATCAGCCTGCGCAGTGCAGATAAAAAGGGAATCGCTGACTTTACCGTTGAGGAAGTCAAGACCGATCTGCTGCCCCGCCTGCAGGCCGCTGGTGTTGGCGTTTCCAGCCTGGGCAGTCCCATTGGCAAGGTCAAGATCGATGATGAAGAGGGCTTTGAAAAGCAGTGTGCTCAGTTGGAAACGCTGTGCGAGATCGCTAAGGTTCTGAATTGCAAGTACATCCGCATGTTCAGCTTCTTTATGCCGGAAGGCAAGGATCCTGCCGACTATCGTGACGCTGTCATCGAGAAGCTGCGCAAGTTCATTGCCATTGCTGAGAAGCACGACGTGATCCTGATGCACGAAAACGAGAAGGATATCTATGGTGATGTTCTTTCCCGCTGTGTTGACCTGATGCAGACGCTGAACAGTGCACACTTCAAGTCCGCATTCGACTTTGCAAACTTTGTACAGTGCGGCGAGGATACCGCCAAATGCTGGGATGCTCTCCGCCCGTACATTATATATATCCACATCAAGGATGCCGTTTCTACCGACAAGGAGAATGTGCTCTGCGGTACCGGCGAGGGAAAGATTCCCGAGCTGCTGCACAAGGCCATCGTGGAAGAGGGCTATACCGGCTTCCTGACCCTGGAGCCGCATCTGGTGCTGTTTGACAGCCTGCAGAGCCTTGAGACCACGGATGCAAAGAACATCATCCGTGAGAACAAGTACAAAAACGGTGCTGAAGGTTACGCCGCACAGTATCACGCACTGTGCGATATTCTGGCAAAATTCTAACGTAACAGAAAAAAGGAGAAGATTCAAATGGAAAAGACTGAAGGAAAGATTCGTTATGGCCTGATCGGTATCGGTGCTCAGGGCGGCAGCTATGCTCGCTTCCTGACCAACGCTCCCGCTCCGTTCCCCGGCATGGTCTGCGCACCGTGCCCCGACAACTGCGCACTGGGCGCTCTGTGTGATATCGACCCCGAGAAGGAGAAGATGTGCAAGGAGCAGTACCCCGATGTGCCCTTCTTCAAGGATTGGAAAGATATGATCGCCAGCGGCACTGTTGATGCCATCATCACCACCGTTCCTCACTACCTGCACCACGAGATCTCCATCTACGCTATGGAGCATGGCATGAACGTTCTGTGCGAGAAGCCCGCCGGTGTCCGCAGCAAGGATGTTCAGAAGATGATCGCCTGCGCTAAGGCTCATCCCGAAGTTTCCTTCGGTATCATGTTCAACCAGCGTACCAACAAGCTGTACCAGAAGATCAAGGAGATCGTTGCCAGCGGTGAGCTGGGCGAGATCCGCCGCTCTCAGTGGATGATCAACTCCTGGTGGCGTCCTGACAGCTACTACCAGCAGAGCGCATGGCGTGCTACCTGGGGCGGCGAAGGCGGCGGTGTCCTGGTCAACCAGGCTCCCCATCAGCTCGACCTGTGGCAGTGGATCTGCGGTATCCCCGTGAAGGTCTTCTCCAAGAACATCAACGGCTGCCATCGTGACATCGGCGTTGAGAACGACGTGACCATGCTGGTCGAGTTCGCTAACGGCGCTACCGGCACCTTTACCACCTGCACCCACGATGCCATCGGCACCGATCGTCTGGAGATCGACCTGGACGGCGGCAAGATCGTTGTTGATAACAGCAAGACCGCTCACGTCTACCACTACATCGATAAGGAAGGCAACCCCTGCACCGAGGATTACCTGAACGAGCACATGAGCATGATGGAAGTTGCCATGCTGACCAGCGGCAACGGTGCAGGCTCCAAGCTGTACACTGAAGAGACCTTTGAGAACAACGATGGCTGGGGCTTCCAGCACACCACTGTTATGCAGAACTTTGCTGCTCACATCCTGACCGGCAGCCCGCTGCTGGCTCCCGGCGAGGACGGCATCAACGGTGTCAACCTGGCAAACAGCAGCCAGCTGTCTGCATGGACCGGCCGCGAGGTCTCCAACCCCTGCGATCCCGAGGAGTATGCTGCTGAGCTGAACAAGCTGATCGAGGCTGAGGGCAAGTTCCCTGTCCGCGAGTAATCAGTATCCCTGAAAAAAGCAATGCCTGTTCCAGGCTTACAAGGAGTTGCGTTTCCATGAAAAGAGCTGCGATCATTGGCTGCGGCACCATCTTTCAGGTTCATCTGCCCATCATTGTGGCAAATCCTGAGATTGAACTGTGTGCCGTGTGCGATAACAATCCCGCTGTGCAGGAAAAGCTGCCTGCTGCAGCAAAGGCCGTGCCGTTCTATACGGACTATGAGGAGCTTCTGGAAAAGGAGCATCCCGATGTGGTACATCTCTGCCTGCCGCATTACCTGCATGTGCCCGTGTCGGAGTACTTTGCTTCCCACGGTGTGAATGTCTTCTGCGAGAAGCCGGTGGGTCTGAACACCGCACAGGCCAAGGAGTTCGTGGAATTTGAGGCTGCGCACCCTGAGGTCAAGATCGGCATCTGCCTGCAGAATCGTCTGAACCGCACCACCGTTGAACTGAAAAAGATCATCGATGGCGGCGAATATGGCAAGGTCATCGGCTGCCGCGGCTTTGTGCCCTGGTTCCGCGGCAAGGCTTACTATGACGAACAGCCCTGGCGCGGCCAGCTGGAAACTGCTGGCGGCGGCTGCATGATCAACCAGAGTGTTCACACGCTGGATCTGCTGTATTATCTGTGCGGCGACATCGATGCCATCCATGGCTCGGTGAATCAGCTGGCAGATTACGGCATTGAAGTCGAGGACACCGTAGCTGCCCGCCTGCACTTTGCCAATGGTGCAAACGGTGTGTTCTTTGCCACCAACTGTGATTACACCAACGAGAGCGTCCAGATCAAGGTTGCCTGTGAAAAGGCTTCCTTCCTGATTGAGGATGATGCCCTGTTCCGGATCGATGCAGATGGTGTGCGCACCAAGCTGTGTGAGAACGAGAAGCTGCCCGGTGCCAAGTTCTATTTTGGCGCTTCTCATGGCATCCTGATCGACAAGTTCTACCGCGCCATTGAGAACAATACAGACGATTATATCCATGTAAGAGATGCGGAAATGAGCATCCGGCTGATCGATGCCATCCATGCAAGCAGCAAGGCTGGCCATCCCGTTGCTCCGTGACCGCAAAACACAGATAGAAGGAGAAATGAACCATGGCAAACAAAGGTTTGATCGGTGTTCAGATGAGCACCATTGCCCCCGCTAAGATGCCTCACTTCGATGCATACGAGAGCATGGGCAAGCTGGCTGATATCGGTTATCACTGCGTTGAGATCTCTCAGGTCCCCATGACCGCTGAGAACGTTGCAGGCTTCCGCAAGGCTATCGACGAGCTGGGCCTGAATGTCTCTTCCTGCACCGCATCCACCTCTCCCATGCTGCCCGGTATGCCCGGCGAGTTCCTGTGCAATCCCGACGACTATAAGAAGATCGTTGAGGACTGCCGTAAGCTGGACTGCGATATGCTGCGCATCGGCATGCTGCCCATGACCTGCATGGGCAACTACCAGAAGGCTGTGGATTTCGCCAAGGAAGCAAATGAGTATGCTCTGAAGCTGAAGGAAGACGGCATTGACCTGTACTACCACAACCATCACGTGGAGTTCGTTCGTTACGACGGCGAGTTCCTGCTGGACATCATCCGCGCAAATGCTCCTGCTCTGGGCTTTGAGCTGGACAGCCATTGGATCCACCGCGGCGGCCAGGACCCTGTTAAGTTCATCAAGAAGTATGCCGGCAGCATCCGTCTGGTCCACCTGAAGGATTACCGCATCGGTGAGATGCCCATCCCCGAGGGCGGCGTGGACTTCACCAGCAAGGAAGGCATGATGAAGTTTATGAGCAACTTCACCAACATTGTGCAGTTTGCTGAGGTTGGCGAAGGCACTCTGGATATGCCCGCTATCATCCAGGCTGGCCTGGAGGGCGGCGGCGAGTACTTCCTGGTGGAGCAGGATGACTGCTATGGCCGTGATCCGTTCGATAGCCTGAAGATCAGCCACGACAATCTGGTCAAGATGGGCTTCGGTGACTGGTTCTAATTGAAAAGTTTCTGAGGAGTCGTTTTTTACGATCCAATAAATGAAATCGATGCTGTTTTGCAGAAGTGCAGAGCAGCATCGATTTTTTATGTTTCAGGGTTCTGCTTTGTAACACGCTCCAAAATGTTGAAAATATTTTGTGCAAGTTTCACAGTTTTCTATTTGAGCCTTTGGTGGTACAATAGATGTGGAAATTCATAAACCGCTGGAGGAGCTACATGGCCGAAAAAAGTATTGAGTTGGATAGTGTGGAGATCGCCGCTGCCATCTTTGGCAACTGTGACCGCAACATTCGTCTATTGGAAAAGGAGTTCTCTGTCACGGCAGTCTGCCGGGGTACGATGCTTCGCCTCTCTGGCGAGGAGGCCAACGTGGCCGCTGCTGTGCGTGCCGTGGAGGGGATGCTGCTCCTGATCGAAAACCACACGCCGCTGGAGGATCAGACGGTGCGCTACTGCCTGAGCCTTGCTCACGATGGAAAGGAGCAGCGTGTCCGGGAGCTGACTGAGGATTTTGTCACGGTCACAGTCAAGGGCCGCCCCATCCGACCCAAGACACTGGGGCAGAAGGAATATCTGAATGCTATCCGCAAGAACGCGGTGACCTTTGGCGTGGGTCCCGCCGGTACCGGCAAGACCTATCTGGCCGTTGCAATGGCGGTCAAAGCATTCAAGGCCAAGGATGTTTCCCGCATTGTGCTGACCCGCCCCGCCGTGGAAGCAGGCGAGAAATTGGGTTTTCTGCCCGGTGATCTGCAGCAGAAGGTGGACCCTTACCTGCGCCCTCTCTACGATGGCCTGTTCGATATGCTGGGCGCTGAGACCTATGAGCGCCTGGTGGAAAAGCAGATCATTGAGGTTGCTCCGCTGGCATATATGCGCGGCCGCACGCTGGATGATTCCTTTATCATCCTGGATGAGGCGCAGAATACCACACCGGAGCAGATGAAGATGTTTCTGACCCGTATGGGTGTAGGTTCCAAGGTGGTTGTGACCGGCGATGTGACCCAGATCGATCTGCCGGACCGTACCCGCAGCGGCCTTGTGGATGCGCTGCATATTCTCAAGAACGTGGATGGCATTGCACAGTGCTATTTTACGGAGAAGGATGTTGTCCGCCATCGTCTGGTGCAGGAGATCATCAAGGCCTATGAAGTGGCTGCGCACCCGGCCAAGCGTTGAAACCGACGCGGAAAGCTGCAATTGCAGCATAAAATGAAGGGAGAGGAATGTTATGTCCAATAAAGTTTTGATCACCAATTCACAGAAAGCCGTAAAAGTGCCTTCTGGCCTGCGGATCCTGATCCGCCGCGCCTGCAATGCTGTGCTGGAATATGAACACTTCGATGAGCCTGCTGAGATCAGCGTGACTTTTGTGGATAACGCTGCCATTGCAGAGCTGAACAACCAGTACCGCAACAAGCCGATGCCCACCGATGTGTTGAGCTTTCCTCTGGGAGAAAACGGCGTTTACGATGTGGATGAGAACAACGGCTGCAAGATGCTGGGGGATATCGTCATCAGCATGGAACGTGCTCAGGAGCAGGCAACGCTCTACGGCCATCCGCTGCAGCGTGAGGTCGCCTTCCTGACCGTTCACTCCATGCTGCATCTGCTGGGCTACGACCATGAGAACGGTGGTCTGGAAGCCATGCGGATGCGCGAAAAGGAAGAGGCTGTGCTGACCCAGCTTGGCCTGCCCCGCACCGTCAGCTATACGGAATGATCAAAGATATCGGCAAAGGATAGGAGTTCTATTTTGAAAAACGCAGCACCCATGCAACAGCATTACGATACCTCATCTGTGTTCGTGGCGGTCATCGGCCGCCCGAACGTGGGCAAATCCAGCCTGACCAATCGTCTGGTGGGGGAGAAGGTGGCCATTGTTACCTCCAAACCCCAGACGACCCGCACCCGCATCACCGGCGTTGTGACCCGCGGCCCCCTGCAGTATGTTTTGCTGGACACCCCGGGCGTGCATAAGACCCACAATAAGCTTGGCAAGCGGATGGACAAGACGGCCAGCGATTCCATCGCGGATGTGGATGTCTCTATGATGCTGTTTGAGCCATACGGTGCCCTGAATGAGCCGGAGATGGTTCTGGTGGACGCTCTGCGCAGCAGCGGCGGCCCGGCCATTGCAGTCATCAATAAGACCGATCTTGTCAAGGAGCCTGCTGATCTGGAAGCCCGCAAGGCTGAGCTCAAGGAGCTGGGTGTGTTTGATGCCATTTACACCGTAAGCGTCCGGGCAGACGACCACTGTGAGGAACTGTTCGATGCTCTGAGCCAGTATGCTGTGGAGGGCCCGCACTACTTTGACGATGATGCCTACACCGATATGCCGGAAAAGGAACTGGTGGCGGAGGTCATCCGTGAAAAGGCACTGCTGTATATGCGGGATGAGATCCCGCACGGCATTGCGGTCGTGGTGGAGCGCTTCAAGGAGCGCCCCGGTACAGATCTGGTGGATATTGATGTAAATATCTACTGCGAGCGCGAGAGCCATAAGGGCATGGTCATTGGCAAGGGCGGTGCGATGCTGAAAAAGATCGCCAGCTCTGCCCGTGCGGACTGCGAAGAGTTTCTGGGCTGCCGGGTCAACCTGCAGTGCTGGGTCAAGGTCAAAGCAGATTGGCGGGACAATGAGTTTCTGTTGAACAACTTTGGCTTCAAACAGAACCCGAATAATCGTTGATTTTTCTCTTTACATTGCCCGGGACACTGCCCGGGCAGGGAGAATATGCAGATGGATACGATCGTAACACCTGGGCTTGTGTTAAAAGAGACCCGGTACAAGGAATCTGACCGGATTCTGACCATTCTTACACCGGAGCTGGGGGTCATTTCGGCCTCAGCACAGAGCAGCCTGCGGCTGAAGAACAAATTATTCAGCGCCTGCGGGCTTTTTTGCTACTCTGAATTTGTGCTGCTGCCAGGCCGGAATATGTACACCATCCGAGAAGCGGAAGTGCGCAACGTATTTCACGGCATTTCCTCCACCATCGAGGGGATGAGCCTTGCCATGTATCTTGCCGAGATGGCGGCGGCGCTTTCTCCTACGGGGGAGGAAGCTGCCAAGGAACTGCGCCTTCTGCTGAACTGCCTGTATATGATCAGCGAGGGTAAAACCGACCTGCATGTGGTCAAGGCTGTGTTTGAGCTGCGCACCATGAGCGAGTGCGGCTTTCTGCCGCAGCTGGTCTGCTGCAAGATCTGTGAAAAATACGATGGCCCCGCGTTTTATCTTGACCCGCAGGAGGGCATTCTGCTCTGTGAGGACTGTGCGAAAAAGGCGGGCAAAACCTGCAATCTGGACATGGGTGCCCTGTATGCCCTGCGTCATATCTGCCTTGTAGAAGATAAGAAAATATTTGCATTCAAAATCTCGGTCGGCAGTCTGGCAAAGCTGTCTGCGGTGGCAGAGCGCTACGCTTTGACCCACCTGGACAAACCGCTGAAAAGTTACGACTTTTTGAAATCCGTTCTGCCTTGACCGGGATAAACAATTTTGATATAGGGAACAAACATGGAAACAAGCTATTTGAAAACTTTAGAGCTTGATAAGATCATTGCGCGTGCATCCGAGGGCTGCGTGTGCAAGGAAGCTAGAGAGCAGCTGCTGGCTCTGGAGCCTCAGTGCGACCCAGATGAAGTACGTTACGCGCTGGAACAGACCGATGCCATCAACAGTCTGCTCATCAAAAACGGGTCTCCGCGCTTTGGCGGGGTAGAGGGTGTCAGCTCTCTGGTAGCCCGTGCGGTCAAGGGCGGTGTGCTCTCCATGGGGGAGCTGCTGATGGTGGCCGGCGCTCTGCGCAACTTTCAGAACCTGACCAGCTGGTACGGCTCCTCGGAACATGATGCCCTGCCTACAGATGATCTGTTCTACGCGCTGGCACCTCAGCCCGGGCTGGAGCAGCAGATCTCCAGCGCCATTCTGGCTCCGGATGCCATGGCAGACACGGCTTCCCACACCCTGAACGAGCTGCGCAAAAAGATCCGCGCTACGGAAAACAGTATCCGCGACCGGCTGGAAAGCATGGTCCGCAATATGGATACCTCCAAGTATTTGCAGGAGAGTGTGGTCTCCATTCGTAATGGACGGTATGTTGTGCCCGTTAAGAGCGAGTATCGCGGCGAGGTGAGCGGCATCATCCATGATGTCTCGTCCACTGGTGCTACCGTCTTTGTGGAGCCGCAGGCGGTCGTGGAAGCAAATGCACGCATTCTGCAGTATCGTGCACAAGAAGCGCAGGAGATCGAACGCATTCTGGTGGCATTTACGGCACAGGTAGCCGCCATTGAGCCTCAGTTCCAGTACAGCTACAAGGCAATGCTGGAAATTGATGTGCTGTTGGCAAAAGCTCGTCTGGCTCTGGATATGAAGGCATTCAAGCCCTCTGTCCGCACCGACAGCTCCTTTTCGCTCATCCGGGCGCGTCATCCGCTCATCGACCCCAAAAAGTGCGTGCCTGTGGACATTGCGTTGGGGAAAGAGTACGATTCGCTCATCATCACCGGCCCGAACACCGGTGGTAAAACCGTCACCCTGAAAACGGCGGGTCTGCTGTGTGCAATGGCACAGTGCGGCTTCCTGATCCCTGCCGATGAACGCAGTGAGATCTGCGTGTTCGATGAATTTCTTGTGGACATCGGTGATGAGCAGAGCATCGAACAGAGCCTTTCTACTTTCTCCGGCCACATGAAGAAGATCACCGGTATTCTGGAACTTGCCATGCCGCACACGTTGGTGTTATTGGATGAGCTTGGCGCGGGCACTGACCCTGCCGAAGGTGCAGCGCTGGCCGTGGCCATCATCGAGGAACTGCGCCGCCGCGGTGTGCTACTGATGGCAACCACTCACTACGCCGAACTGAAGGTGTTTGCGCTGGAAACCAAGGGTGTAGTCAATGCCAGCTGCGAGTTTGATCTGGAGACACTGCGCCCGACTTACAAGCTGAGCGTAGGTGTGCCCGGCAAGTCCAACGCCTTCCTCATCAGTGAGAAGCTGGGCATCCCGGAGCGTGTCATTGAGGCAGCTCAACAGCATCTGTCTGCCGAGGATAAGCGCCTGGATGCAGTTTTGGGCCAGCTGGACGACCTGAAGCTGCAGCTGAAAGAGAGCCAGGACGAGGTTGAGGAGCTGAAGAATGAGGCTTCTCACCAGCTGGAGGCCGCTCAAAAAAAGCGGGATGAATTGATCCAGCAGGGCGAAAACGAGTTGGAAGCTGCCCGTGCCAAGGCCCGTGCGCTAGCACAGCAGGTGGAAAGCAAGGCGTATGCACTGACCGATGAGCTGCGCCAGCTGCAGAAGGACGAGCGCCTGAGCACCCAGCAGAAAGCCCAACGTGCCCGCGAGATCGCAAAGAAAGAGTCTGAAAAGCTCTTTATCGGCACTGAGGTGGTGCATAACCCTGTCAAGGAGTTTGTCCCACTGAAAGAAGTCAAGGTAGGGCAGGAGGTCTGCATTGCAGAGCTCAACCAGCTGGCCACCGTGCTGGCTCTGCCGGATAAAAACGGCGATGTTCTGGTGCGTGCCGGCATCATCAAGACCAAGGTCCCGCTCAAGGGCCTGAAGCAGCCGGATAAGCTCATCAAAGAGCCTCAGCCCAAAACCAAGGCACAGCAGCGCTATTCCCGCCTGACGGGCGATGCAAACCGGCCCAACGGCAGGGTAGAGCGTGTGCAGCGTTCGGCTAAAATGGAGCTGAATCTGCTGGGCCTGACTGTGGATGAAGCTCTGCCTGAGGTGGATGCTTATATCGATCGCGCCATTCTGAACGGGCAGACAGTGGTGTACCTGATCCATGGCAACGGTACCGGCGCTCTGCGCACCGCGATTCATAAACATCTGCGCGGCAACCGGATGGTCAAAAGCTTCCGGCTGGGCCGTTATGGTGAGGGCGAGAGCGGTGTGACCGTGGTTGAATTGAAGTAAAAACATACCGGGAGTTTCCCGGCAGCGCCCGTCCGGAAGATCATTCTTTGGGCGGGCGTTTCTTATAAAACGGCAGGAAGTCATCATGGCAAAACATTCGGTACAGCGCAAAAGAAAGAAAAAGGGTAATGGCTTTTCCTTTGGCAGAGCAGTGGTTCTGGTTCTCTGTTTTATTGGTGTCAGTTTTGGATTGTATCTGTGGCAGTCGGCATTCTCCATTGGACAGACATCACCGACCGTAGACGATGATGATTTTCGTCCGACCATCGGTGAGCCGCCGTACCGTATTGTGATCGATGCAGGACATGGCGGCTCAGATCCGGGTGCAAGGGGAGTGGTGCAGGAAAGCGAGATGACCGCTGCCACAGCGGAGGCTTTGAGCGCCTGGCTGGAGCGTGACCCCAATTACATCCCACTGACCACCCGGGAAAGCTACGACAGCACCGCAAAACCCGCTGAGCGCGCCGCTGCTGCCAATGCACAGGACCCGGATCTGTTGCTGTCCATCCATGGTAATTCAGCACCCGAAGGCTCCAGCGCAGCCGGGTTTGAATGTTATCCGGCTGTTCCGGGACGAGCATACCATCAGGAGAGCTATTATTTTGCAAAGCAGCTTGCCGGGGCTATGCAGGCGGCAGGGGCCAGCCTGCGGGGACGCGGGGGAATCCGATATATCTATTACCAAGGGGAAGTAAAACAGTTGGTGGAGAGCAGCCACAAGGAAGTGCGGGTAGAGCGCAGCTTTACGATTCTGGAAGATGTAAATTGTCCAGCCGTGCTGGCGGAGCAGTGTTTTGTGACCAGCGATACGGACGTAGCCCAGTTCGGCAGTGAGGACGGATGTAAGCGGACTGCTCGTGCATACTATGAAGCGATCTGCGCATACTTTGAAACCACACCATTGCCGGAAGAGTGATGGGTACATATGATCGGTCAGACCCTCTGAGATCTCAGAACCAGCAGCGGGAAGAGAGAGGAGGGTCTGATTTTTTGATTATTATCTTTTCGTATAATGCAGGTTATGCGAAACATAGGGAAGTGGAAAAGCCCTCTTTTCTGGTTTTAGGCATTTTTAAGGCCGCCTCGGCTCGATTTGAGCTCCGGCGGCCTGTTTTACAATAACTGTGTATTTTGCGTTTTTTACACACGTTTTTTCTGTTATTGATCTGTTTGATCTGTTACAGCATCCGGTTCATTACAACGACCGTATAGTCCTGTATGTGATTTCTCAATCCGGTATCTGTGAACTGATTCTTTTTCCAGAACGATTCACTTTGCTTGTTGCCATCCACATAACCCAGCCGGATATACTCGTAACCCAGACTGTGCAGATACACACACAGCTCTGTGATGATCCTGCTTCCAATGCCATGTCCCTGTACAGAACGTTCCATCATAAAGAATCCGATGAAGCAACTTTGTTCCGTTGGATAATGGTCAATAAAGTCCATCACAGCCACAAGCTGCTCGGCATCATCAAAAAATCCGAGATAATACTTATCCTGAGGTTCGTCCATTTTGCGCTGCGGCAAGGCACACATATCATCCCGAATGCTTTCCGCAGTTACAAATGGCGGACAATGTTCATAAAACTGTGTGTTTTTCTCACAAAGAGCTAAAATCAGCGGAATATCGCGTTCTGTCAACATCCGCACATGATAGCTCTTAGAGAAGTTGATATAGTTCATACAGTTTCCTTATCCCTGGGCATAGAAGAGATATCCACCCGGATGCCATCATTGGCAGCACCCTCAAAAGCTTCCATCGGGCTGGCAGCTTCTTCAACATCCATCGAATCGGCGTTATTTTCCCCTCTGTTCTCCCCTGCTGCCCGTTTTGTTGTATCCAAGCGTGCTTTTTCGGGTGTGACCGTACCCAGCGGGTTCTGCTCAATGGCGGCACGCACCTGAAATTCTTGCAGATGCGTATAAATTTGCGTTGTACCCACACTGCTGTGACCCAGCAGCTGCTTGAGGGTCAGAATATCCACATTGCCGGTCTGATACATCAGCGTTGCCGCAGTGTGACGCAGCTTATGGGTGGAAAAGCCCTTGAGCCCGGCCGCTTTCATGGCACCGGTGACGAGCTGCTCCACCCTGCGGTTGGAAATGCGCTCCTTCCGGCGGCGCGTCACAAACACAGCCTTTTCCTTTGGATTCAGGCCCTCCATCGTGTTGCGTTTGGCCAGGTAGAGCTGCAGGGCTTCGACGCAGGCCTCATTCAGATAGACCATCCGTTCCTTGTGGCCCTTACCAAAGAGTCTGATCTGCCGCTGTTCCAGGTCGATATCGCCCAGATCCATGCCCACCAACTCAGAAAGCCGCATTCCACAGTTCAGGAACAGAACCACCATGCAGTAATCCCGCTCCGGAAAATCGCTCTGATATTGCGTGCTCTCCAGCAGATCCATGGACTGTTCCGCTGTCAGATATTTGGGCAGGACTTTATCCTGCTTGGGCGGCTTGATGGAGGCAGTCGGGTTCTCTGTCAGCTTATTGACCTGATTGACCAAGTAATCATAAAAGCCGTGCAGGCTGGCCAGCCGCCGGGCGGTCGAGGATTTTTTGTTGCCGCATTCGCGGTTCAGAAAATAGAGATATTCATAGATGTCCTCTTTCCTCACACTGCCCCAGAAGGCTGTGTCCAGCCCCTTGGGGTCAATATCCTTGATCTCCGTATCTGCTGGAACCAGCCCGCGGCGGCGTTTCATAAAACGGGAAAAACCGCGCAGGTCACAGTAATAACTGAAGGCAGTGTTGGCACTTTTGCCCGCGATCACCTCCAGGTACCGCACATATTCTACAATATCCGGCGAAGCATCATCAAACGGCGGATGCTTGCCCGGATTTTTTTCATCAAGATAGATCGACATAGTTTCTCCGTAAATTTGTTACAACCGGTCTGATTTCAATGCATGGATCGCATCCGAGATATAAGCCGCACCTACCAGCTTCATGCCCGGATAATCTGCCGGGTTCAGGTGCGTAAGGCTGTGTTTTGGCACCACAGCCCGCTCAAAGCCGATGCGCTCGGCTTCCCGCAGGCGTTGTTCAAGGTTGGGCACACTGCGCACCTCACCGCCCAGACCCACTTCTCCAATGGCAATGAGCTTATCGCTCACGGGGCAGTCCAGCAGAGACGACACCATACACAGGCAGACCGCCAGATCGCAGGCAGTATCCCGCAGGGCAATGCCGCCCACTATGTTGATATAGACATCCAGATTGCCAAAGAAATACCCTGCCCGCTTTTCCAGAACGGCAATGAGCAGATTCATGCGGTTATAATCATAGCCGCTGCAGGCACGGCGCGGTGCCGGGAAATTCGTTTTGGTGGCAAGGGCCTGGATCTCGCTTAGAATGGGGCGGCTGCCCTCCATCGTACAGGCGACGCAGTTGCCGGAAACTCCCAGCGGACGGCCTTCCAAAAGCATCTGGGAGGGATTTTCGATCTCCTCCAGCCCCTGTCCTGTCATATCAAACATGCCCAGTTCATTGGTGGAGCCATAGCGGTTCTTGGCGGCCCGCAGAATGCGATAAGGCAGCATCTTGTCGCCCTCAAAGTAGAGCACAGTATCCACGATGTGCTCCATGACTTTGGGGCCTGCAATGGCACCGTCTTTGTTGACATGGCCCACAATGAACATGGGGATCTCCTGCTTTTTGGCTACCGCCAGCAGACGGGCGGCGCTCTCCTTGACCTGACTGACCGTACCGGCCGAGGAAGAAAGATCCATACAGCGCATCGTCTGGATAGAGTCGATGACTACAAGCTCCGGCTTTTCCTTTTCGATCAGGCCGCAGATCTCGTCCACATCGTTCTCCGCAGCAAGATAGATGTTCTCCTGCGGCACTTTCAACCGCGCAGCACGCAGTTTGACCTGACGGACAGATTCCTCACCCGTGATATACAGAACAGAATGCTGGTTGGAGATGGCACCGCAGAGCTGCAAAAGCATCGTAGATTTGCCAACACCCGGTTCTCCGCTGAGCAAAACCACGCCGCCCAGCACGATGCCGCCGCCCAGCACCCGGTCAAGCTCCGATATGCCAGTCAGGATGCGGCTTTTCTCTTCCGTAGTGCTGATATCGGCCAACCGCCGGGCTGTCAGCGAGGTAACACCCTCCTGCCGGGCAGGTGCTGCCGCTTTGCTGCTGGAAAGCCCTGCCTTGGGCGCTTCCGCAACAACATCCTCATTCATGGTATTCCAGCTGCCGCAGCTGGGGCAGCGGCCCATCCAGCGCGGGCTGGTTTCACCGCAGTTGGAGCAGACGTAAACAGTTTTGAGCTTTGGTTCCTTCATGGTGCACTCCCTGCAAAAACGCCGCTGGAAAAGCGGCGCTCAATTTCATTGTTCTGTTTTAGTTTACCACATTCTGTTGTCTGCCGCAACTGCTCCCTTACTTTACCTCAACAACGGTGATATTTTGGGCTGTCACACTGCTCTTGCTCAACACAATGTCACGGATCTGCGCCACCTGTGCGGCCGTTAAGGCATCGCCCGAGGTCATAACAGTCAGATCGGCCCGACCTGACTGCAGAAAGCAGAGACAATCCGCAAACCCCTTGGCCTTGACCAGTGTCTCAATCTCGTTTTCTGCGTTGAGATCCGCAAGGTTTCCGGTCAGCTGGCTGGTGTACTCCTTCTTTTCTTCCGTGGAGAGAGAAGCGGATTTCAGCGCTTTCTGAATGCTGTCCATGGCTTCATCGTGGGCTTTGGTCCGCTTGAGCCGCGCTTCCTCAAAGAACTTGGAGCCGCTGTTGTTTGCAACGCTCACAAGCTGAGCTTCGCCATAATTCTTGTTGGCACTGGAAACCGCCTCGGCTTCGGTCATCAGTTCATCCGTAACGGGAACGGTCTCCTGACTGACGGCAGAAACATTGACTGCATCCTCTTCCAGCGTCACGCCGGTGCGGGCATACTGCCAGTTCAGGTAAACGGCAATGACCAGTGCTGCTGCCAGAGTAATGGCTGTTGCTTTGCGGGTATTCTTCGAGATAGCTCTCATAGCTGTTTCCTCCTTATATTACATGGTGCGTTATCCTTTGCGCTGTTCTACACAAATTCGATTGGCCGAAAGATCCAGCAGTGCCCGGACAAGCTCTGTGATGCGGGCGGCGACCCGGACATCTCCCCCACCATCACAGACAACAGCCACACCGCAGACGGCAGGCAGATAGGTCGTCTCTTCCAAGGCGGAGCCATCCTCCAGCAGAACATGGGTCTCCTGGTTCTGCATCTGGCCGGACTGCGTATCCACAGCATAGATCGTTTCTTCCCCACTTTCCAATGTCACCATCACAACGGTTTTTCCTGCTCCATCGAGCTGTTCGATCAGCTCTGTCAGCTGTGTTTCCAATTGCTCCCGGTAGGCAGTTTCTGAAACAGCAGCAGAACTGCCTGCATTTGCTGCTGTTTTTGCGGGGGTCGAGAATAATTCTGAGAATAAGATCAGCAGCATTGCCGCCACACCCAGAATGATCGCGAGCTGGGTGCGGTTTTGCTTCTGGAGCAAACCGGCAAAGAGGTTCTGTTCCCTGCTCTTCATCCGGAAAGGTCCCCCTCCTTTGCTTCCTGTCCGTTGCTGCGGGCATCCAGTTCAGCCTGAATGGCATCTTCCAGCGTGCCCATGGATGCGGGCGAAAGATCCGGCACAGAAAAGGACCGAACTTCTGTCCGGAGCTGAGGGATGACCTGTAAAAGCACCACTAAAATATATAGTCCAGCCACGGCTTTTATGCACCGCCGGGCCCAGTTGTTTCCTGTGAGCCGGGCCAGCAGCTCTGCGCAGATACAGGCAGTGCAAAAAACCACAGCTGCGCTTTTCAATGTCTGCATCAAACGCCTCCCAGCATAAAAAGAAGTGCGGTTCCCGTTACGGCCAGCCCGAAGAAGAGTGCGATACAGGCCATCATACACCGGACAGCGGAAGCAAAACAGGTAAGCAGTGCCTGTCCACGGCTGTTTCCGGTCAGACTGCACAGCGTTCCGCAGAGAACGATACATAACAGATGTGCAAGCATCCCGAGATACAGTGGCAGAAACTCAGCCAATAAAATCAGGATAGCGGCCATTCCAAGGCCGCTTTTGAGCAATTGGATGCCTGCCAGAACAGCCTCGGAAGCATCACTCAAACTCTGCCCCACAATGGGGATGGTGCCGGTGAGAAACTGTCCTGTGCGCAGCGCCGTTCGGTCGAGCTGTGCGGCAGAGATGCGCTGAAATCCCAACAGCGCAGCCAACAGCTTTCCTGTAAGGGAAAGTCCCTTTTGCAGCAGTGTCCCTGCCGCTTTGCACAGGTTCCCCAGGCAGCTCTGTTCCGTGATACAGCAAGCCATGCTCAATGCAAGGAAGCATTCCAGAATGGGCGGTGCAAAGGCCGTCAGGGCCTGTGCCAGCAGACAAAGCAATGTCAGAAAAAAGCCGCTTGCGGCGGCCCCGGCACTTGTCTCACCGCCCATGATCAGAACACCGGCATAGACCGGAAGAAAACCGGAGAGAAAGCGGTTCCAGCTTTCGATCTGCGCGCACAGCTGCCGGGCAATTTCAAGCAATGGTTCCCACAGGAGGATCCCGCACCCACCGGCGCAGACAAGATCACACCAGCTGTGATCACTTTCCTCCCCCAGAAACAGACTGACTATGGCAGACAGGAGCAGAAACAACAGCAGTGCGGCATAACCGCGGATGCTTTCCCGCAGTGTCTGGAACAGCGACGAAGTACAAAAACTTTGCAGAACGCTCCACGGGTCTTCTGCTACCTGCAAAGCATCCACAGGACTTTGGTCGAGATAAGGCTGCCAGAGCTCTGCTCCCGGCAGCTGTGTGTGCAAACCGGCACTCTCTGTCGCAAAAGCTGTCGGGGCGCACAGGCAGAGGCTTGTTCCCACCAGCAGAAAAGCCCACCACTTCCAGTTCTTCATCTTGCAATGCTCCCAATTGTCTGCAGGATCTCTTCCAGCAAGGGCCACGCCGCTGCCAGCACAAGACACCGGCCTGCCAGCCCAACACACCACCCTAAAGATTCTGCCCCGGCTTCCTCACACAGGGTGCGGGTATAATCTGTCAGCAGAACGATAGCCGCACTCCGTACAAGGCAGGAAAAAGCCCCGCTGTCAGCTTGTCCAGCCAGGCGTGCTATGCCGGAAAGTACTGTCCGGATGCTTGTCCCTGCCCGCACCAGCAGCACCAGCGCTGCCCCAAGGGAGAGCAGAAGTGCATAGGCGGGGGCCTGCTTTTCCAGAACTGCATAGAGCAGTGCCGCGAGCAGCGCAATGCCGAACACAGCCACGGCTGCACTCATAGTGCAAACAGCGACTTGATGGTAACGAACAGCACACTGATCTGTTTGACCAGGATGGACAGCACGACCACCAGACCGGCCAATGTCGTCATCATTGCCTGATCCTCCCGCCCGGAGCGGATCAGCAGTTGGTTCAGCACGGCAACAATGATGCCAATGGCCGCAATTTTGAAGATAAGGTCAATCTCCATCCGCGTCCTCTCCTTTTGAGCTGATTCATCCCAGCAGAATGGCAGCTGCAAGCCCGGCGGCCAGGCCCAGCTTGTGCGAAAGCTTCGACTGTGTCCGGGCCACAGCTTCACCTTCCTGCAAAGCGGCCTGAAACTGTGCCTGATACAATTCAAGCCGTCTGCACTCCTGCTCCGCTTCCAACCGCCCCAGGCCTGAAAAACATTCTGAGAAGCGGGTGCGTTCTTCTAAGGTCAGGGAGGGAAAGGGCTCCAGCGTTTGTAACGAAACCGTTTCTGGTGGAAGCTGCCCATCCTGTATCAACTTCCGGCAGAGAAGATTCAGGTCACTGCGGCGGAAGCGGATTTCCTGATGCAGCGTTTCCAGCAGATCCAGCGTTTTGCGCAGGGCTTCCAGATGCGCCTGCGCCTGCTGATGATAGCTGTCGCCTGCGCACCAGCCGCAGATGACAAAACAGCAGACACTCACCCAGCGCAGAGGGCTCATAAAAACCGCACCTCCCCGATGCAGCCGGGTGCTTGTCTGCCGGTCAGCCAGACGAGCACCCGCACCGCGCCGCGCTCCATCAGATATTTTACCTGTGGGCGCATGGTCGCCTCTTCGGGAGTGGCAGCATGAAGGGTGGCAACAAAATCCACCCCGCTGAACAGGCCCTGCTCCAGCGCTGTGACCTCATCCAGACCTCCCAGCTCATCCAGCAGGATCACCTGTGGCGAAAGGGTGCGCAATGCAATCTGCACTGCTTGTCCCTTGGGAAGCCCGGCAAGAACATCCAGCGCCTTGCCGTGTGTATTCCCGGCAAAGAGCTCCCGCCGTTCATCAATGACCGAAAGGATCTTCTGCTGCCGGACGAGCTCCCGGGCAATACTGCGCAGCAATGTGGTCTTGCCGCTGCCCGGCTCTCCAACAAGAAGCATCCCGATGAAATGCCCTTGCAGTGCTGCGGTCAGTTCCTGTGGAAGCGGAACGGTCTTTTCCCGGGCAATGCGCAGGTTGACAGAGGTAAGCTCCTGCAGAACCGTGCCCTGTTCCGGGTTTTGCAAAAAACGCCCGCCAAGCCCTGCCCGACAGCCATTTTCCAGTGTAACATAGCCCTGTGCAATCTCCGTCTGATGGGTATGGACTGAACCGCCGCAGAGGGTGAACAGGATCTCTTCCATCTGCAACGGGGTCAGCTGCATCGTTTGCAGTGCGTTCAGTTCAGGTGCCAGCTGTGTCGGTGTGCAGCTGCATCCCTGCACCGTAAACTGTGGAGCACAGCCCAGCCGGAGACGCAGCTCATGTACAGTTTCCGCATCTTTTGACGGGAGCTGCCCCAGCGGCCTTGCCAGCCATTGGGGCAAAGCCTGCACCACCTGATAATACTCGTCCATCTTCTGTTCTCCTTCCGTGTCCTTTGCCATCAATGTATGCACCGGCCCGGAGGTTAGAACCCACAGGACACAGAAAAGCCCGTACAGCATCCAAACTGTACGGGCTTTTTAGAACAGGTTTTCTGATTATTGCTGGGGCTTATCCTCTGCGATCATAGCAAGGAACTCTGCTTCGGTCAGCACAGGCACACCC
>ERZ1034952.1367-NODE-1367-length-20004-cov-14.371397_pt1 | contig 20004 bp, 18 predicted proteins | sample MGYA00520625_ERZ1034952 | MGnify/ENA primary metagenome ERZ1034952 (study PRJEB33766, sample SAMN09781773) | gut metagenome | biome: gut microbiome | host: Homo sapiens | place: Madagascar | study: EMG produced TPA metagenomics assembly of the PRJNA485056 data... | reverse complement strand
CCCCCCGGAACCACCCTACACGAGGAAACTCATGTCACCCACAAACCACAATTTAGCGAACCCCCCGTCTGCTAAGCAGCTCATCCTATAAAGTAAAAAGCGCCACATCTATGAATCACTCCATAAACATGACGCTTTTTTATTATTTTTTAATTTTATGCCATTCTTCCACAGCACTGTTTGTATTTTTTACCGGAACCACATGGGCACGGATCATTTGGATATACTTTAGCAGCCGCACGTTTCTTTGGTGTATTGGTTGCCGTTTCATCCTTATTAGTACCGGTTACTTTCGCAACCTGCTCGCGCTCTACCTTCTGCTCGATCTTGACATGGTACAGCAGACGGACTGTATCTTCCTGAATGTTGGCGATCATATCGTCAAACATATCAAATCCTGCCATCTTGTATTCAACCAGCGGATCTCTCTGTCCGTATGCCTGTAAGCCGATACCCTGACGAAGCTGATCCATATCATCAATATGATCCATCCACTTGCGGTCGATGACTTTCAACAGTACTACACGCTCTAATTCACGGAACTGCTCCGGCTCCGGGAATTCTGTCTCTTTTGCCTCATACAGTTTCACTGCACGCTCTTTTAAGAGATGTTTTAATTCTTTGTTGTTCTTAACACTGTCCACATCAGCAGCATTTACAGGCTCTAATGGGATAATATCTGTCAGAAGCTGATTTAACTCGTTTAAATCCCACTCTTCTTTCGGCAGCTCAGAAGAAATGCAGGTATCCACACAGCTCTCAACACGGTCTGTGATCATCTTGAAAATCACATCACGCATGTTCTCTCCGTTTAATACACGCATACGCTCTGCATAAATGATCTCTCTCTGATCATTCATAACCTGATCATACTCAAGAAGATTCTTACGGATACCAAAGTTGTTACCCTCAATCTTTGTCTGCGCTTTCTCGATCGCAGAGGTTAACATCTTATGCTGGATCTGTTCATTTTCAGGAACACCCAGTGTATTAAAGATATCCATCAGCTTTTCTGAACCGAACAGACGCATCAGATCATCTTCCAGGGAAATGAAGAACTGGGATTCACCCGGATCTCCCTGACGTCCGGAACGTCCACGCAGCTGATTATCAATACGTCTTGACTCATGGCGCTCTGTACCAATAACTTTTAATCCGCCAGCCTCTTTTGCATCATCATCCAGTTTAATATCCGTACCACGACCAGCCATATTTGTAGCGATCGTTACCGCACCGTGCTGTCCTGCTGCGGCTACGATTTCAGCCTCAAGCTCATGGAACTTCGCATTCAAAACAGTATGTGGGATTCCCTCTCTCTTTAACATCGCACTGATCGTCTCAGATACATCGATCGTGATCGTACCAACCAGTACCGGCTGTCCCTTTGCGTGGGCAGCTTTTACTTCCTCGACAACTGCATGATATTTTTCTTTCTTTGTCTTATAAACAGCATCCTGTTTGTCCACACGGATGACCGGTCTGTTGGTCGGGATCTCGATAACATCCATGCCATAGATATCACGGAACTCTTTTTCCTCAGTCAGTGCCGTACCTGTCATACCGGATTTTTTGTCAAATTTATTAAAGAAGTTCTGGAACGTGATCGTTGCAAGAGTCTTGCTCTCACGTTTTACTTTTACATGCTCTTTTGCCTCGATTGCCTGATGCAGACCATCCGAGTAACGGCGTCCCGGCATGATACGTCCGGTAAACTCATCAACGATCAGTACCTCATCATCTTTTACAACGTAATCCTGATCGCGGAACATCAGGTTGTGTGCACGCAGCGCAAGAATCACATTGTGCTGGATCTCAAGATTTTCTGCATCTGCAAGGTTACCGATCTTGAAGAACTGCTCAACTTTTTTCACACCCTCCTGTGTCAGGCTGACAACCTTGTCCTTCTCATTGACAAGGAAATCACCTGTTTCTTCCTGCTCGATACCCATAATAGCATCCATCTTGGAATACTCCGGTACATCCTCGCCACGTTTCATCTGCTGTGCTAAGATGTCACAAGCCTCATAAAGACGGGTGGATTTGCCGCTCTGTCCGGAAATGATAAGCGGTGTACGTGCCTCGTCGATCAATACGGAATCGACCTCATCGATGATCGCATAATGAAGACCTCTCTGAACAAGCTGTTCCTTATAAATAACCATGTTGTCTCTCAGATAATCAAATCCGAGCTCATTGTTTGTTACATAGGTGATATCGCAGTTATATGCCTCACGGCGCTCATCATTGGTCATGGAGTTTAAAACTACTCCGACTTTTAAGCCAAGGAACTCATGAACCTGTCCCATCCACTCAGAGTCACGCTTTGCAAGGTAATCGTTAACTGTTACAATGCACACACCCTTGCCCTCTAAGGCGTTCAAGTATGCAGGAAGCGTAGAAACAAGTGTCTTACCTTCACCAGTCTTCATCTCTGCGATACGGCCCTGATGTAAGATAATACCACCAATGATCTGTACACGGTAGTGTTCCATTCCAAGTACACGCTTTGCTGCTTCACGGACAGTTGCATATGCCTCCGGAAGAAGATCATCAAGTGTCTCTCCTTTTTCCAGTCTCTCTTTATATTCTTTCGTCTTGTCTCTTAATTCTTCATCGGACAGCGCTCCCATAGCGTCACGGTATGACTCCACTTTATCAACGAGTGGATAAATTCTTTTTAACTCGCGTTCGCTGTGCGTTCCGAATAACTTTGTAAATGCGCTCATAAAAACTCCTATTCCTGGCTATTTCTCAAATTTGCAAGTCCTTTTGCAGGCTAAACCTTGCACAATATTGTCATTGTAACACTTTTCCCGTATTACCACAACCAAAATAGGGGTAAACGTTTTGTGAATTTTTTATTAACGTTAGAAAGAATCCTGTCCGGAGGTTTTTTTATGTAAGCGGGAATTTCAACGAATTTTCCGCTTACATAAAAAAGTCCTTGCACTGCTGCACACTTGTGTTTATACTCTTACTGAATCGCAGTTTCTGCGACGGCACACAGACTATGATCTATAACAAAGGAGGAATCTGATATGACTTATTCTTATAAAACAAAAGGAACCTGCTCCACACAGATCGACTTAGAACTGGATGGAAATGTTGTCCACAACGTAAAGTTTACCGGTGGATGCAACGGTAATCTGCAGGCAATCCCAAAATTAGTGGAAGGTCTTACCGTTGAACAGGTAGAAGAAAAAATCGGCGGCATCCGCTGTGGCGGACGTCCTACTTCCTGTGGCGACCAGCTTGCAAAAGCATGCCGTGAGGCATTAGAGGCATCCAAAAACGCATAAGACCTCCGATATACCTTTCTGTTATCTGGTATGAATATAAGAGAATGCCACAAACATTCTATAGTCATGAATAAGCTGGCACTTTTATGATGAAACAACTCATAAATGTGCCAGTCTTTTTATACTCTTTTACGGCTCCTGCAGCACCGGCTGGATCTGTCTGCCCTGCAATGCCGCCTCAATTGTTTCCGGAAGCAGTTCCATCTTCGCAACCATGGAATTTGGTTTGCTCTTATAATTATCCTGTCCAAACGGCACAAAATAAATATTTTTCATATTCATCAACATACCGATATTTTTAAAACCTGCTCCAAGGGCATCATTTGTGGAAATCGCAATGACAAGCGGTTTTCCGTTCCGCATATGTGCCTTTGCCGCCATCAGTACCGGTGTATCAATGATTCCTCCGGTCAGTTTTGCTGCGGTATTGCCGGTACAGGGTGCGATCACCATAATATCGAGAAAATTATTCGGTCCGATCGGCTCTGCGGCACAGATAGAGCGTATCCCTTCATTTCCGGTAATCTCACATATTTCTTCCACATATTCTTTTGCACTTCCAAATCTGGTATCACAGGTCTGTGCCTGAAAGGAGAAAATCGGGATCACATTTGCTCCCATCCCGCAAAGAAACTCCACCTCTTTTTTCGCTTTTGCAAATGTACAGAAGGAACCTGTGATCCCAAAACCAATATTATATTTATCAAAATCCATCAAATCTTTTCCCCCTGTTTTTGCTGTAAAATAAAACGTTCCACAGAACGCTCTAATATATATGCACTCTCTTTTGGCGCATATTTTCCTGGGATTCCAAGCACATGATCTGCATGGATACCATATTCCCTTGCACAAGCAAAATCCGTGCCGCCCTCCCCCGATGCAATATCCACAATATAAGCATCTCTTGGAAGTTCTTTTATGATCTTTTCTGTGATGACAAGCGCCGGAACCGTATTGACAACCATTGCAGCTCCCATTGCCTCCTCCGGCCCAAATGCAAAATCTACCGCATAGAAACCATCTTCTTTTGCTGCCTTTCGTACTTCCCTCCTTCTTGCAAGCACCGTCACACGCGCTCTGAGTGCTCCTAGTCTTTTCGCGATCGCCTTTCCGCAATATCCGTACCCGGTCACAAGCACTTTTGCCTCATCAATATTATACGGACTTTTTTCCACCAGTTGTGCGATCGTTCCCTCTGCTGTTGCCACGGCATTCTCCTCTGTCACAACTGTATCTTCCATAAAATCCAGAAAATGAATATCTCTTCCTGTTAATAGCGCTCTCTGCTCTTTCGAAAAACATCCTCCCATCACAAGTGTTTTCTTTTGCAGATTTTTATTTAATATATCATAAAAAAGTTCCTGTTCCGGTACCTTCTGCACCGGGATTGGAAGAATCAGTACATCTGCCTTATCCAGAAAACGTTTCAGCTTCTCTAACTGCTGCAATGCCGTCTCACGATTTCTGATATCAAGGCAGCGCACGTTATAACCCTTTTTTGTCAATATCTCAGCAAGATAAACCTGACGCATATCACTGATCAGAAGAATTGTCTGTCCGTCCATGCAAACTCCTTTACGCTCCCTTTACATTATTATATGAACCATTTGTTCCTGCTGTTCCTTGTTGTTTTCTTTCTTCTGTTATTCTTTCTATTTTTATCCAGATATTCATTCCCGCCTTTGTTTCTTTTGTTGTAATATTCTGAATTTTTCTTTATTTTTACGCAATTATTTCGTTGACAAATATATTTTTATCAGATATAATCAAATTACAAAATAACAAAAGAGATAAGAAAAAAACAAAACGATTGCAGAAGAAACAATCAGAAAGGAAGGTACAGACCACCGGAAACATAATGATTTACCTCAAACGATACTAAAAGAAAAGAGGTACAGACCACCAGAAAGATAACGATTTACACCAAACGATACTAAGAAAGAGAGGTACGGACCACCAAAAACGTAAACGCATTCGTTTTTTCATTCAAAAGAGGAAAGAAAACATGACGATCCTAAGAAAGGATTTATGAATCAGTATCAGACAAGATTCTCAGATATGATACGATGTCAGAAGTCATAAGAATAACAGATCCGGATTGAAGAGAAAGCGAAGAAGTACAGACAAATCTGAGACAAGCTCAGAAAAATACAAATGAATCGAGGTAGAGTCCCATGGACGAGATATCTTAGAAGGCGGCATCGCATGAATGAATTCCATACGGTGTCGCCTTCATTGTGTGTCACAGCAGTTCTGGCTTTACGCTGCATATACTCTCCTGCAGCCGGAAATAAAGTTCCGCCGCAGGTTTCTTTTTTATAACTGGGTCACTACAAAAATATCATAGATCGCACGGATCGCATTTTCAAAATCTGCATTGCTGACACCGATGATAATATTCAGTTCAGAAGATCCCTGATCGATCATCTTGACATTGATGTTTGCGTGTGCAAGTGCGGAGAAAATTCTTCCCGCAGTTCCACGGGTAGATTTCATACCACGTCCAACGACTGCTATCAATGCCAGATCTCCCTCTAACTCAATGCTGTCCGGCTTTGCAAGGCGATGGATCGCGGAGATCACGGACTGCTCTTTGCCCTCAAACTCCGGCTGATGAACAAAGATCGTCATTGTATCGATACCGGATGGCATATGCTCAAATGAGATTCCATTTTCCTCAAATGCGGATAATACTTTTCTTCCAAAACCAACTTCGGAGTTCATCATATCTTTATCAATGTTAACGGAGACAAAACCTTTCTTTCCGGCAATACCTGTGATCGTGTATTTTGACTGGTGGCAGGTACTCTCAACAATCCAAGTTCCTGCATCATCCGGTGCATTGGTGTTACGGATGTTGATCGGGATACCGGCTTTGCGGACCGGAAATACCGCATCCTCATGCAGCACACTTGCTCCCATATAGGAAAGCTCTCTTAACTCGCGGTAAGTGATCGTCTTGATCGTTTCCGGATGGTCGATGATTCTTGGATCTGCAACCAGAAAACCGGATACGTCTGTCCAGTTCTCATAGCAGGACGCATGTACAGCCCTTGAAACGATAGATCCGGTAATATCAGAACCGCCTCTTGAAAATGTACGGACACTTCCATCCGGATTAGAACCATAAAATCCAGGAATTACTGCTCGCTCGATCTTTGCAAGACGCTTGCCAAGTACCTTATCCGTTTTTTCTGCATCAAAATTTCCCTCTTTATCAAAGAAAATCACTTCTGCAGCATCTACAAACTCATAGCCAAGGTAATTTGCCATGATGATACCGTTTAAATATTCTCCACGTGAAGCTGCATAATCCACACCGGCTTTATTTTTGAAATTTTCTGCAATTTTCTTAAACTCATCTTCCAATGATAATTTCAGATTCAGACCATTGATAATTGTGTCATAGCGGTCTTTGATCTTCATAAGCGACACACGGAAATCTTCATCTGCCTCCACCAGGTCATAACATGCATATAACATATCGGTAACCTTAGTGTCTTTGGAATTTCTTTTTCCCGGTGCACTCGGAACTACATATCTTCTCTCTTTATCTGCGTTGATAATTTTACCAACCTTTGCAAACTGTTCTGCACTTGCAAGAGAGCTGCCGCCAAATTTCACAACTTTAATCATTTTCTTCTGAACCTCCACTTACTTTCGCGTGTAAGAAAACACCCGATACTATCCATATAATGAATATATATTATCATAAATGCAGTTTCCGTCAAATGATTTTTCCGATTTTTAGTTCCATGGAATCAAAAATTTTTGTATTTTTCTATATTATGTCAACTTTTCATTACCTGTACTTATAAGTACTTTAAATTCAGGTAATACCAACCGGTCCTATCAGCACTTCGCGCGCTACAAAAAGCGACAGATCCGGTCTCGTCGCCATCTTCCATTTCACCAGTGTAAGCTGCATATCTGTGATTTCAATTCCAGTAATGCCATACGGATGCACGCAGCTCCCGGCATTCAGGTACAGACTGCCGTCTGCCGGCAGCCTTGGACGGTGGGAATGTCCGGCCGCCAGATAGCAGTCATGCTCTTTTGTCCAGTTATCTAAACATTTTTCATATTTTAAGGTCTTTTTATAATTCCGCGCCGCACTCGTCGGATCACTGACGCCAAAATGCTCTAACGGTTTCCAGAAATACCGCACCAGAAAACGGGATAATTTCCAGCAGACTGAGTTAAAAAAATCTGCCTGATGCCCGTGGATCATGCAGATATCCCTGCCTCCCTCACAGTTATCTAAGATCATTGCTTCCCCTAACATGCCTTTCATTTCCATATTGTGATTTCCGTAAATGCGGTATATCCGGCACTGTTTCTGCAGTGTTTCAAACCGGCAGTAGACATCCTGATGACTCTCCTCAATGCGGGAAAGATGCCTGTTTTCCCACAATTCCTCCCCGTCACCGAGTTCAAAATAGGTAAAACCATGCGCGATATAGTAGTTTAACGCCGCCATATACAGATGCTGGTTTCTCAAGAAATTATCATTTGCCCCTCCCTCTCCCCGGTGGCAGTCGCTGATGATGATATAACGACTGCAACTGTTAAGCGGAAGATGGACTGCTTCTGAAAGCGCTTTATCGATCCGCATCTGACAGGAAAAGGGCGGATATCTTTTCTTATTTTCCATGCTTCCATCCCCGCATCCGAAACGCATGTTTCAAACACCACGGAAGCTGATAGTATAAAAATAAAAGACGGTCAGGTGTAGCAATAAACGGATGTGTGAACAGACGGTAAAGGAAACAGCAGAAACAGTTCCAAGCCTGCACCATGCAGCGCCAAACGGACGCACAGAATTTGTGTTTCATACAGAAATCCATTCTGACATAAACTTCATTGCGGCAGATCCGGTATTTATTCCCCGGTATTTTTCCTTTCGCCCGCTTTAATCCCTCAAAAAATGCTTCTGCCATGCATTCATTCTGAAACCGTATTGTCGTCACCAATATCAGATCCGATGGTCTCGAAAATGTCCCCATCCCAAATCCGGTCAGCCACCAGTGCCGCTTCTGCAGGAAATAAACTTTTTTCCGCCTGCGGTCTAGCCTGCACTGGATAAACGGCATATCCTGATCTTCCACCGCCTCAAAATGGGCGATCCTGTAATATCGTTCCGGGACGACCTTTCCCGCATGATATACGCCAACCTCTCCTCCGGTATTGATGCCATACTGCCCCTTCCAGAATTCGATCAGCCATGTTTCGCCAGCATAATCAAAATAGATAGGCAGTGCATCAAACACCATGCCTGCTCCCACTGCTGCCCTGTCGTAAAGCGCCTCATACCCCTGTTTTCTCTGCCACGCATCTTCCCTCGACGTGAACACGTCTTCACACGGCACATAACAAAAGCCGAATGGTTCTGCGAGTTCATTCAGAAGCTGAATTTTCTCTGCAGCACACATCCGGCGTATTTTTCTCTTACTTTTTTCTCTTTTTACCGTGATGATCACTGCTGCAATCAGTAAAACAAGCAGGATCACCACAATACATCCAATTTTTATCACATTAAAATCTGGCATTTTTCCCTCCTGCATATTTTTTTCAGGAATTCACATCCTGTACTATAAGATATGCAGGGAAAAATGGTTTGGCATCAGAATCAGCGCCTATACATACTTCTTTAAAGTAGCACGCACTGCGCCCACCCCGGCGATCAGTTCTTTAAAATACTGCACCGTCAGTCCGGCAAGACCGGCCTCATAAAGATCCACACCAAAGATAGTACGGTTTGTCAGCAATGGCCGGATCATTCCTTCCACATCTGTATCACCAAATTTGATACCGGCAACGACCGGACAGACGGTCTCAAGCAGTGGATCCGGGCTTAACTCAAATTTTTCGCCATTATCATCAACTGCCATGAGATACCGAAGCCATCCAGCAAATACCAGTGGGATCAGTTTTAAGTTTTTGATATCCTTATCTTTTGATGCAAGATAATTTTTCACAGTTTCTCCAAAGCGGATCGCAAGTTTCTGTGAAGTATCTGTGGCAATACGCTGTGGTGTATCCGGCATAAACGGATTTGGTATGCGGACATTTAACACGGTATCAATAAACTCTTTCGGATCAAGGATACCCGGATCCACAACGACCGGAAGTCCCTCGGTATATCCGATTCTCTCCACCATTTTCCGAAGCTCTGCATCTTTCATTTCATCGGAGATCTTTGTGTAGCCAAGCAGACAGCCAAACACTGCAAGAGCCGTGTGAAGCGGATTCAAGCAGGTGCAGACTTTCATTTTTTCCACCTTGTCAACGGTTGCGCGGTCGGTAAACATGATGCCGCCCTTTTCCAGCTCCGGGCGTCCGTTCGGGAACCAGTCCTCAATCACTAAATATTCACATTCCTCTGCATTCACAAATGGAGCTACATAGGTGTTTTTGGATGTAACGACCGGATCAAGCCCATCGATCTCATCTTTCTTTAAGATCTCTTCCACGGAAGCATCCGGTCTCGGCGTGATCTTATCGATCATAGACCATGGGAACGAAACCTTTTCCCTTTCATTGATATAGTTTACAAAATCTTTCTCTGCAAGACCGTTTTCTGCCCATTTTTCGGCAAATGTATGGATTGCCGCATATAATTTATCCCCGTTATGGGAGCAGTTGTCCATGGATACCATGGCGATCGGAAGCTGTCCGTTTTTAAAACGTGTGTATAAAAGAGATGCAACTTTTCCGATATAGCTTGCAGGTTTCTCCGGGCCGGCTGCAAAATCGGCAGCGACTGCCGGAAGCAGTTCTCCTTTTCCGTTTACCAGACTGTATCCCTTTTCTGTGATGGTAAAGGATACCATCTGCAAGGACTGTTTGCAGAAAATCTCTTTTAATCTGCCATACTCGCCCTCATTTTCCGAATCGAGGATACAGGACTCCACAACAGAACCGACAACTGTTTTTTCGACGCTTCCATCTGCCTTTAATGTGACAAGAATGGAATAATCATCATGCGGACGGTTCATTTTTTCAATGATCTCATAATCAAAACCTTCCGCTACGATCAGGCCTGTTTCCATTTCCCCTCTGTTTAAGATATTCTGCATTACATTTGCCTGAAATGCACGGAAAATATTTCCTGCACCAAAGTGAATCCAGCACGGATTTTCTCTGGTTGCCTCTGTTACTGCTGCACGGTCAAACTGCGGAAGCTGATATCCCTTTGCTTCCCACTGTGCCCTGTCTTTTAAACCAAGTGTACTTAATTCCATAGCTTTTCCTTTCTCCATTGTTCAACGTTTTTTGATATGTTTATTATAAGTGAATCCCCTTAAGACATCCAATAGAGTTGCTTGTTGTTCACATTGCAAAAATTGCGATTCTGTGGTAAATTTTTTATATCAGATCGTCACTTTTTCCTTATATTTGAAATATTTCAGAGGATTTTACCATGCGCAGACAGTTACAGTCTCCTTTTAATGAACGACAGTATATGCTGTCCAAAGATTTTGAAATTTACTATTATAATGACAACCACTTTTATGGCGTGACAGATCACACTCACGATTACTATGAATTCTATTTTTTTCTGGAGGGAAATGTAACGATCTCCATTGAAAAGGAACATCACCATCTGAAACCGGGGGATATGGTCTTCATTCCCCCTGGTATTCACCACCATGTGTCCAGTGTGGGGGAAACACTTCCCTATCAGCGTTTTGTTTTCTGGATCAGTCAGGATTACTGTCAGAAACTGAAAGAATTATCCAAAGACTATGTTTATCTGATCGAACATGCACAGGATACCCATCATTTTATTTATCACTATGATGTCGTGGCTTTCAATGCGCTTTCCGCAAAGATTTTCCGGCTGATCGAGGAGATCCATGCGGACCGTTTTGGAAAAGCTGCCAAGATCGAGCTCTGCGTGAACGATCTGATGCTCCACATCAACCGGGCTGTCTATGAGGCAGAACATCCTGCAGCCCGCAAAGATGCCTCTGGTCTGTATGACGGCATCCTGCAATACATTGAATCTCATCTGGATGAGGATCTCTCCTTAGACAGCCTCTCCAAAGCTTTTTTTGTGAGCAAATACCATATTTCCCATATTTTTAAGGATAACTTTGGAATATCCGTCCATCAGTATATTACTAAAAAAAGGTTATCCATGTGCAGGGATGCCATTCTCAGCAATGAAAATATCACAAAAATCTACCTGATGTACGGATTCAAAGATTACACCAGTTTTTTTCGTGCATTCAAAAAAGAGTATGGCATCTCACCCAAAGAATATAAGGAACTTTATGCGCAGAAACCGCAGTAGAATCTACCGCTCTGTTTTAGTGTTAGAGGGAACCCATGGGCATTTTTTTGCAACTTCGCTGTTATAATGCTCCAATTCCCTCATCTGTGCTACGATATGGTTCATATCCATGCGCTCCACCAATTTTTCAATGATTTCCACACCCTCTTTTGCAAGTGTTTCCCTCGCTGCTTCATCTGCAATGACCGATGTACTCATGTGGTCTTTTTTCTCGCCAAAATAATAACCGATCGCAGCACTCTGATATGCCAGTCCGAAAATATCCTCAAATCCGGCACAGGACTGCGGCTCGTTATGCGCATACTCCGTTGTGAGCGGCACGTCACTTAATCGGTTCATTTTCTGATAAGCTCCCACTGTAATTGCGTGGAAACTGTCCATTGATGTAAAAATATCCCTTGCATTTTTCATCATCTGCATGGTGAGGTCCATATATAAAATCGGCACTCCGGTCTCATCAAAGAAATCCCGCACCATCGGACTGCATGTCATATGTGCCGGGCCGTGAAAACTGATGTAGATCTGGCGTTTGAATCCCTGGCGCAACAGGCTTTTTGCCACCGCCATCAAATAGTCGATTCCTTCCCGCACACTCACCTGGACGGTTCCCCTGCCGCTTGCCGTTGCGCCTGCGTAAAAATACGGAAGTCCTGTCAATACCAGCCCGTCACACGCCTCTGCCATCTCCAGTGCAAATGCCTCACTGATGGTGGTTTCTGAATCCAGTGGAAATCCCCCGTGCATCTCTACCGTTCCGACCGGTACAATGATAATGTCATTTCTGGAAAGATATTCTTCCACCTCATCATTTAACATTCTAGGTAATATTCTTGTTCTCATATGTTTCCTCCTGTTTTTGAGGGATGTGGTATGTTTTCGGCTCTCCCTCTTTTTTCTTATAAGTGAAATAATTTTTCTGCATTTGTACGGCAGATTTTTTCATAGGCACTCCGGCTGAGTCTTCCTGCGTGTTCCTGCTCATCCAGCCAGTTTCCAAGCGGAAATGTCATTTCACAATTTGCCATATCTGTTCCAAACAGCAACCGGTCCTGATATTTTTCCAGAAAAGCCAGCCCAAATTCTTCGTCACGCATGATTGCACATCCGCCACTGTTTGCGGACAGATCTCCATATAAATTTTCATAGGTTTCAAACAGATATGGCAGTCTGCCGCCGGGACATACAGCTTCCTCTCCCCATTTCATCCGTTCCTTTGGGGTCGCCGGTGCATCTTTTGAAATTTCATGCCAGAATGGCTGACTGTGCCCGATGAACTTTAATCCTTTATAACGCTTTAAATTTTCCTCCAGCAGCGGGAGCCCCGGCCCGTCCACAACCCCATACTGAAAGCCCTCTTTCGGACTCATGTGAAAAAGAACAGGTAATTTTAATTCTTCTGCCACCTCAAATACACTCTGTAAAAATGGAGCATCCAGCCTCTGGTTTACCATCAGTTCCCCGATTCCGACCGCACCGCTCTCTTTACAGGCTAAGATCCGTTTATACACATCTGTCTGGTTTTTTGCATCCACATTGCACATCCAGTGGAACTTCTTGGGGAACTGTTCACAGATGCGTTTACACTCCTCATTTGCTGCAACCAGGATCTGCTCATTTTCCTGTTCGCCGGAAGATAACACGATTCCCTGTTCAATTCCAAGTTCCTCTAAGTGCGGCAGCATCTGTGCCGCACTGGAAAGGAACATGGTATCTGTTTTCGGATACTGCTGTAATGTCAGATGAAGATGAATATCAATTTTTTTCAATCTAATCTCCTCTTTACTATTCACGTCTTTGTTTTAATTCCGCATACATTTCTTTGGTCTGTTCCTTATCCAGATTAAAGATTGCGCCGATACCAATGAGTTCCAGCACACAGGTCAGCACCGGGATCAATGCCACTAACATGTAGATATTGTTTATGGTTGCATCTGACTGCACCACATTATTTCCAGAAATATATCCGATCGCCTGGAGTCCGAAGGAAACACCTGCGGAAGCAATGGTGGAACCGATTTTACGGCTGAACGTATAAAGGGAATACATCGAGCCATCACTTCTCTCATGGAACTTCCACTCACTGTAATCCAGACAGTCTGTGACAAGCGCCCAGATCAGCATGGTAAATACGGTCTGTCCGATCATTGCCAGTACATTCAGTACCGAATAAACATAAACGTTTGGTATTTTTACGGCAAAAATGATTACACTGAGCACGGTACTGCTGATTACGCCAAACATCAATGTCGTTTTCTTTCCAAACTTTGCAACCAGTTTTGGCACAAGCGGGAAACAGATGATAATGATCGGCACACTTGCAAGACTAAGCAGAGTCATTGCAGAGGTATTTCCATAGTACTCTTTGAATACATAACTTCTAATCTGGTTTGAACCGGTGATATAGAGCATACTTCCAATGGTTGCAACCATGACACCGATCAGTGGCCTATTTTTTACGACTGCTTTCAACACATTTCCATAATTGAACTTTTCTGTATTCTGTTTCTTTTCCTCACGCACACGCTCTGTCGTTAAATGTAACAGCAGGCAGTAGCAGACCACACTTAAAATTCCAAAAATAACTGCCAGAAGTGTAAATCTTTCCGGGATAATGTTGCTTTCGCTGTCAAAACAGACTACCGGCACAAAGGATAACGCTGCAATTCCCACAAATGTTCCGCCAAGACTTCTTGCCCTTGAGAGTTTACTCCGGTCAATCGGATCTGTGCTGACCACACTTGCCATCGCACCAAACGGCATGGAAGTTCCGGTATAGCTCATTCCATATAAGACATACACAAAAGCGACCCACGCATGAAGTGCAACACCTTCAAACGGCACTTTGGAAAAACAAAGCACACCTGACAACGCCAGCGGTATCATAAAAATTTTAATCCACGGTTTGAATTTATCTCCTGATTTTCCAAGCATCCAACGGTCCGGAAAAGAACCCATGATCGGGTCATTTACTGCATCCCAGAGTCTCGCTGCAAGGAACAGGGAACCCATCCACGCCGGACTGATTCCCAGCACATAAGTACAAAACGTCAAAAAATATGCGTCTACAAATAAATTGACAAAACTGCCCGCCATATCTCCAAACACATATCCGATCTCATCCCTTTTTGAAAAGGGTCTTACATTTCTTTTATTCATAAATTTTTCTCCTTCTGGTATTTGTACGCGCGCATTGGTTTTGTGTCTGTACATTTCACAAGAACCGATATCCTTATGATACATTTGCTTTATTGCAATTTAAATTGCATTTATACCAAAATACATTGCATATCTTACATTTATTGTGCTACAATATTTGTAGGATTGTATAAATATAACAAATCAGAACAGGAGTTTTTATGAAATATAGCCAAATGAAACGTTTTTTAATGGAACATAAGGATTCGATGAAGCCTCCGTATATTTCCACGCTCGATGGCATCCTGACTGCCGGTGGGGAATTGATCGGATACCAGGAACTGGAAATGGACAGCCCCTATCTGGATGTACATGAGGATACCAGTTACACGAAAGACTATGTAACCCTCCACAGCCACGAGTTTTACGAACTTCTTTTCTGCCGCAGTGGAAACTTGCAATATCTCATTGGAAACACCCGTTACCAGATCCGCAAAAATGATATCATCCTCGTTCCCCCCGGCACCAGCCACCGCCCTTTATTTTTAGAGCAGCTTCGGGAACCCTATCAGAGAACCGTACTCTGGATCAACAACGATTTTTTTGAGACCTGTAAGCAGAACTTCTTTGCGGATGCAGGCTCCTCCCAATATGCACCACAAAAGCAGCTCCCCTATGTCATCCGCCCGGAAGGAACACTCTTAAACCAGATCGACCAGCTTCTGGCTGCACTGTTGTACGAGGGTTCCACCATGCGTCTTGGAAGCGAGCTCTACCGCATGGGGCTTTTTCTGCAGTTGTTCTGTCTGTTTTACCGTATGAACGACCATCCGCAGTCAGACATCCCCAAACCGGAGAATACAGGCCTGTTAGACCAGATTCTCAACTACATTGAATTGCATTTATCCGAAGACCTCAGCCTCGCATCTATTTCAGCGCAGTTTATGGTAAGCCAGTCGACAGTAAGCCAGCTTTTTAAAAAGCAGCTTGACACCGGCTTTTACAAAATCGTTACCCAGCGGAGACTGATCGAATCTAAAAATCTGATCAATTCCGGCATTCCATTGAAAGAAGTTGCCGAACAGTGCGGCTTTTGTGATTATTCTGTTTTTTACAAAGCGTTTGTGAAAGAATATGGCATCTCTCCACGCAGCTTCCGGACCCGTGAAAAAGAAACGCATGATTTTTACTGATGTGGATTCAGGTGTCAAAAGGTAACTTCAGATTTTTTGACTGGCAAATAATGCCCTTTTGATAACCAGAGATAAGCATACAAAAATCCGCGGCATATGCCACGGACTTTTCCATAATACAAGGGACTGCCATACGGCAGTCCCTAATTATGCATATTTTATGCTTATTTATTTTCATCCAGCTTATCGAGCATATCCCACACGCCGAGCATATACATAATACCCAGTGCACGATCGTATAAGCCATAACCCGGACGGACATTGCCCGGCTTTTCATCCCAGAGGTGGCGTCCGTGATCCGGACGGATATAACCCTCAAATCCGCAGTCATGGTATGCTTTTAAAATGTCAAGGATTCCGGTATCACCATCACAGTCACGATGGGAAGCCTCCGAAAAATCTCCATTCGGAAAATGTTTTACATTGCGGATGTGCGCAAACGCAATGCGGTCACAATGCTTGCGGACAATATCTGCCACATTGTTTCCCGGGTCGGCATTCAAAGACCCTGAGCACAGTGTCAGACAGTTGTACGGGCTGTCAACCATCTTTAAGAAACGGTCAATATTTTCCTCGCAGGTCAGAAGACGTGGAAGTCCGAAAATATCCCATGGCGGATCATCCATGTGGATTGCCATTTTGATATCGCATTCTTTACAGGTCGGCATAAGCGCCTCAAGAAAATATTTTAAGTTTTCCCACAATACTTCTTTTGTCACCGGCTTGTAAGCTGCAAAAAGCTCGTCCAGTTTCTCCATACGTTCCGGCTCCCAGCCTGGAAATGTCATTCCATGTAAATTATTTAAAATATAGTCTGCCATTTCCTTCGGATCATCATGGATCTTGCTTGCTTCGTAATAAAGTGCTGTCGAACCATCTCCTACCGGATGAAATAAATCCGTGCGCGTCCAGTCAAAGATCGGCATAAAATTATAGCAGATAACCTTGACACCGAATTTGGAAAGGTTCTTAATTGTCTGGATATAGTTTTCAATATACTGGTCACGGCTCGGAAGTCCGATCTTGATATCATCATGTACATTGACTGATTCCACAACGTCCATATTAAAACCATATGGCTCAAGCTGTTTCTGCACTTCTGCAATCTCTTCTACTGTCCACACTTCTCCCGGCAGTTTATGATGCAGTGCCCACACGATGCTCGTCACACCCGGAATCTGTTTGATATCAGCAAGGCTGATCTTGTCATTGCCCTCGCCATACCAGCGGAAACCCATCTGCATTGGCATATCTTTTTCCCCCTTAATCTTGATAATTGCATTATAGCATGTACATTTTTTTACTGGCAATTCAAGTTAATTGCTGTTTTTATTGCAAATCTTGCGATTCCGTTACTTTTGGCATTTTTCGAATCGTCCGGAATACCCCTGTGTATTTCTGCTGTTCCACCATGCGGTCTGAAAACATACTCTACCGCATGGGGCTTTTTCTGCAGCTGTTCTATCTGCTTTAACGAATGAATGATCCGTTGAATTGCATTTAGCAGAAGGCTTCAATCTATACGTTTTATCTTGCCAGCAGTCCTCTCGCAAAGTAATCCGCCATCGCAAGTGCCTGCTGCTCTACGTCCCGAAACACATCAATGCTCTGCTCATACTCTCCATTGACCTGTTGCTCAATCTCCTCCCTGGTCAGATCCAGATGATTTAACAGCATATTTCTGGTTTCCCTGCTCTCAAAATACGGATTGTGACTGGCAAAAAGAGCTGCCATCTGATTGGCATTGCGGTACCACTCCTTCACCAGCGCATCATAATCAGACATATTTTTTGCCTTCAATGCCTGAATAATCTGTCCTGCGATCTCAATATGCTCCGTCAGAAGATTGCGGAGCTGTCTGGTCGTTGCGATCGGAAGATACCTTGCAAACACATCCGTGATCTCGTCTGCGGTCTCAAGCAGCCGTTCTTCCACCGCCTGCTGGTCCGCGTTGTCTGCGACTGCACTCATCAGGTACATTCTGGTCCAGTAAACATGATTTAACCATGCAAGGCGCATATCCTCGTTGAGACGGAGGATGGAATCCTCACGCTCGGATTCGGTCTCGTTGCTGCCTCCGGCATTTCCTGTTCCTCCTCCCATGTTTCCCCCCATGCTGCCTGTGCCGCCGCTCATATTCCCGCTTCCGGTGTTTCCTGTTCCTCCGCCCGTGTTTCCGCCTCCCGGATTCTGCTGAGGCACATATCCCTCTCCCGGGCAGATAAAAAGCTGCATCCCGATCTGGAGATTATATGGATTGACTCCCGGATTTCCAAGAATCAGTTCCGTCACTGTCGTGTGATACTGTCTCGATAATTTATACAGGGAATCGCCTGCCTGTATCGTATGCACAATTTTGTTCTGACAATACATATCTTTATTTCCAACCATAACTTTTTCATATTATGATATGTAAATCGAAAAAAAATGTGAAATACCATCTCTGATATTTCACATTCTATATTCGGCTTAATATTAATAATCACCTTAATAAAATCACGGCATTATATTTACAACATCGTTGCAAAAATCGGTGCAGCGATTACCGTCAGAATACCTGCCACCGCAATGGAAAGACTGCTCATCGCGCCCTCGATTTCACCAAGTTCCAGTGCTTTCGCCGTTCCGAGTGCATGTGAAGATGATCCGATCGCAATTCCTTTTGCCACCGGTTCTTCGATCTTAAAAACCCGGCAGATTGTCTCTGCTAACACATTTCCGATGATACCGGTGATAATGATGACCGCAACCGTGATCGTGACATAACCGCCAAGTTCTTCCGAGATTCCCATTCCGATCGCCGTTGTGATCGATTTTGGAAGAAGCGTGACATACTGCGCATGGTCAAAATGGAATAACAGTGATAAGACCAGAACACAGATCACACTCGTCAGAACACCGGAAATCAATCCAGCAAAAATCGCGGCAACATTCTGTTTCAGCAGTTCAAACTGCTCATAAAGCGGGATTGCCAGACATACCGTCGCCGGGGTCAGAAGGTAGCTTAGATATTTGGCGCCCTCGTTGTAACGCTCATACGGAATATGAAATGCAACTAAAAATACGATCACGGCAACGATCGATATCAGAAGCGGGTTAAATACCGCAAGTTTTAATTTCTTCTTTAAAAACACGCCAAGCTCATATGCAAGTACGCTGATCGCAACGCCCAAAAATACGGAATCGCATAAAAACTCTCTCATTGCTGTTCTCCTTTCTTTTTTCCTCTGCGCATGACAAACTGCGTCACATGACCTGATACGATCATAACCACGATCGTTGATACCACCATGATCACCACGATCTGTACACAGATCGGGCGCAGTGCATCCCACGCATCAATGAGTCCCGCACCGGCCGGAATAAACATAAGCGGCATGATCTCGATCATGAACTTTCCGGCATCTTTGACTGCTGCAAGCGGAAGAATCCTTGTTTCCAGTGCAATAAATAAAAGAACCAGACCATAGATGCTTGCCGGTACCGGAAACGGGAGTACATATTTTAACAGCTCTCCCAGAAAAGAAAACAACAAAATAATCATAAATTGTCTCAAGTACTTCATATTATATCCCCATTCTTGCGCTGCCATTCAGCACAAATCTTATATGTGAAAAATGTATTTTTCACACCATTATCCTCTTCTTCAGAGGCTTCTCTGAAATTTCAATTTTCAGCCGGATATTATCATAGCACTTTTTGTTAGAATATCAACCTTTTCTGTTACTAATTACCCACTTGTATTTTTAAAAAAACATCAGAATAACACAACATTTTATTCTGGCAGGAGCGAATGAAGCTGTTTTCTCCGCTCCCCCCATTCCTCATAAAAATCCCGCCTGCTATCGTATGGACGGAAAAAGAAAATCTGCAAAAACATCATACAGACTGTTTTCTTTTCTTCCTCTTTCGTCATACGGCTTAAATATTCCTGCATGTTCTTTTTCAGACTATGCCACTCTGTCAAAAACTGCTGATACTGCTTTAACTGTGGCGTATCTAACCATTTTTCCACTTTGATCTTGGTTTTGCCGCGTTCACAGGCACCACTCTGCAGAAAATAGGAAACACCCTGCTC
>ERZ1034952.1366-NODE-1366-length-20011-cov-17.035528_pt1 | contig 20011 bp, 15 predicted proteins | sample MGYA00520625_ERZ1034952 | MGnify/ENA primary metagenome ERZ1034952 (study PRJEB33766, sample SAMN09781773) | gut metagenome | biome: gut microbiome | host: Homo sapiens | place: Madagascar | study: EMG produced TPA metagenomics assembly of the PRJNA485056 data... | reverse complement strand
CTCAAGCCCCTCCCAACCCTCCCCGTCGGGGAGGGCTTAGTTAGCCTAAAAATGCTTAGAAAGGCTTAAAAAGGCTTAGTTCGGCTTAAAATGCTCGGCTTATTCAAAAAAAACAATAACTGAAGACAATAAAACTATGGAAAAGAAATATGTAGTAGGACTCGGTGAGGCACTCTGGGACGTGCTTCCTGAAGGTAAGAAACTTGGTGGTGCACCGGCTAACTTCGCGTTCCACGCCGGTCAGTTCGGCTTGAACTCAATCGCTGTGAGCGCTCTTGGCGAGGACAAGCTCGCTGACGAGACAGTGCAGCAGCTCGAGGAGAAGGGCTTGCAGTATTGCATGCCGCGCGTGCCTTATCCAACCGGCACCGTGCAGGTGAAGCTCGACGACGAGGGCATACCTACATACGACATAAAGGAGAACGTAGCGTGGGATAACATCCCGTTCACCGACGAGGTGAAGGCTATCGCTGAGAACACAAAGGCTGTGTGCTGGGGCTCGCTCGCTCAGCGCAACGTGGTGAGCCGCGAGACTATCTACAAGTTCCTCGACGCTACACCTGCCGACTGCATGAAGATATTTGACATCAACCTGCGCCAGGACTTCTACACAAAGGATGTTATCTGTGAGAGCATGAAGCGCTGCAACGTTCTTAAGATCAACGACGAGGAGCTTGTGCTCATCGGCAGAATGTTCGGCTATCCGGGCTTGGACATCGAGAACAAGTGCTGGCTCATCCTTGGCAAGTACGACCTCGATATGCTCGTGCTCACCTGCGGCGTAAACGGCTCGTACGTGTTCACACCAGGCGAGATGTCGTTCCAGCCCACACCGAAGGTTGAGGTGGCTGACACCGTTGGCGCAGGTGACTCGTTCACGGGCACCTTCTGTGCTTCTATACTCGCCGGAATGCCGGTGACTGAGGCTCACGAGCGCGCAGTGAGAGTGAGTGCATACGTCTGCACGCAGAACGGTGCAATGCCCGTACTGCCTGAGGAGGTGAAGTAAAGCCCATCGCAAAATTTGTTGTTAGAGTTAGAAGCCGGAGGCATCGTTGCCTTCGGCTTTTTTCGGTTATATCATACAAACGTTTTTCTGTTTCAGATTAAAGCAGTAACTTTGCGGCTAAATAGGAGGTATGGGCATCTTGCCCATACCACGCACCCACAAACGCACCCACAAACGCACCCACAAACGCACCCACAAACGCACCCACACGCACCCACAAACGCTTTTAAAAGTAAAAAAGTAAAGAAGTAAAAACATATATGAAATCAATAAGCCGCATCCTTAAAGGCAACCCTACCGTGACAGAGAGCACGGTCTATTACGTGCTCGTCATCTGTTGCATATCTCACTTTCTGAACGACATGATACAGTCGATCATTCCGTCTATCTATCCTATCCTCAAGGACAAGTTCGACTTCTCGTTCGCGCAGATAGGTATCATAACGCTTGTCTTTCAGATGACATCCTCCATTCTGCAGCCCTTCACCGGACTGTCTGCCGACCGCCATCCGCGCCCCTATGCGCTCTCCGTCGGCATGTGCTTCACGCTCGCCGGACTGCTCATGCTTGCGTTCGCCGAGAACTATCTGCTCATACTGCTGGCTGTGAGCGTCGTAGGCTTTGGCTCGTCCATGTTCCACCCTACGGCGTCGCGCGTGGCGCAACTGGCGTCGGGCGGCAAGAAGAGTCTTGCGCAGTCTATCTTTCAGGTGGGCGGCAACGGCGGTTCGGCGCTCGGTCCGTTGCTCGCAGCGCTCATCATCCTGCCCTTCGGACAGCACGCCATATCGTGGTTCGCCATAGCCGCCCTGCTCGCAGCACTCATCATGGTGCGCCTCGGAGCGTGGTATAAAGCCCGCCTGCAGTATGCCGTGAAGCATCCGCGCAAGGCGGAAGTGCTGAACACGCACATCTCCCGACGCGCAAAGTACGGCGCATTGCTCATACTCATCCTGCTCGTCTTCTCGAAATACTTCTACACATCCTGCATCACGAGCTACTTCACGTTCTACCTCATCGACAAGTTCGGCGTCTCGGTGCAGGCTTCGCAGATATGCCTCTTCGTGTTCCTCGCCGCCTTCGCCATCGGCACACTCGCCGGCGGTGTGTTCGGCGACCGTTTCGGACGCAAGTACGTGATATGGTTCTCCATCCTTGGCGCGGCTCCGTTCGCCCTCGCCATGCCCTACGTCAGTCTGACGTGGACCATCGTGTTCACCTTCCTCTCCGGACTCATCATCGCCTCGGCGTTCTCCTCGATAGTGGTCTACGCCACCGACCTCATGCCCGACAAAGTAGGACTCATCGCCGGCATCTTCTTCGGTCTTATGTTCGGACTGGGCGGCATCGGTTCGGCGTTCTTCGGATGGCTCGCCGACAAGACCAGCGTTGAATTCATCTTCAAGGTGAGCGCATTCCTGCCGCTGCTCGGCATAATCGCCGGACTGCTGCCCGATACGCAGAAGCGGTCATAGTGGGGAGGCGTGTCAATAAGCAACGTCATGCAAGAGCCGGCTTTAAATCGGCTCTGCCTATTGCGATTCTATACACATTATATAATATATAGGTAGGTATGTAACCCCATTCTTTATCTCCACTTGTTGTGCATTGGAGAGTACGAAGGCTTGTTGTATGTTGTATTCCTTTATCTGTAAGAATTTATCAAGTGCGCTATGCACTTGATAGTCTTTTCCTGATTTTATTTCGAGCGGGAGTACTGATAGACTCTCCTTGTCGTCTATCAGATAATCCACTTCGCCCGTCTTTTTGTTGTCATAGTAATAGAGGCTGAAACCATGCGCCTTCAGCTCTTGAGCAACAACCGTTTCGTAGACCGATCCAAGATTAATGCTTGCCACATCATCCATTATAGCTTTAATGTTGTTGCCGTAGAAAATGCTTGTCAGTATGCCTACATCATTGATGTAGAGTTTTAGAAGGTTCTTGCCGCTGTTTTCTATCAATGGGAAACTTGGCTTGCTGATAGCCTTTACCTCTAATGCTATACCCGACGAAATCAGATAGTCGAATTCCTCAGCGTAGTCGTTCATACGTTTTCCCTTCTTGTCTTCAATGTCTTTTGCTACTACTCGTTTCTTCTTGTTTTCCAAGTTGGAAGGTATCATACTGTAGATACGCTGTATCTTCAGTCGGTTGTGCATGTCTTCATAGCGTGCAGCATCAACTCCGTAGAGATGATGCGTAGCATTATGAATGCTACGGATTGTAGTGATATTCTTTGTTGTCACGAACTCGTTTACGGCATCCGGCAATCCTCCAACCAAGAGATACTTCTTGAATAAATCGAGCAGTTTGTTGTGGATGGCTTCAGGCATCGACTCCCTTGCCGCAAATTTCTTGCGGATAGTGTCAAGTACCAGTTGACCGACACCATTGGCTATTAGGAATTCCTCAAAGTCCAATGGATACATGTGCTTGATGATTATGCTGCCCAGTGGGATGGACGACGTGGTCTTTAGCGTGACGCCTAACAACGAACCGCTTGCGATATATGTGAACTTGTTGTCTTCTCGCAAGAACTTTAGCAAGGTTAGCAGGTGGTCGTATGCTTGTATCTCGTCGATGAATACCAAGGTGTTCTCCTTTTCTTTCATTCTGTCGCCAGCTATCGTACTTAAAGCCAGATAGAAATCATCTACAGACTTGGCTTCTGCAAACGTTCTATTTCCAAGCTTGTCTGTCTCCATATTAATCTCAATGTAGTTCGGAAAAAGTTTCTTTCCTACTTCGCGGATAATGTACGACTTGCCAATCTGACGCGCACCGTCTATAATCAGAATCTTGTTAGTGTCTGATTGTAAATGGTTTGTGATGTATTTTTCTATCTTTCTGTATAGCATAATTACACTTTTCTTGTATTTCTTACGCTGCAAATATACACTTTTCCTGTGAAATTATCTATCTAAAAATACACTTTTCTTGTTAAATTATGGGTTCTAAAGTACACTTATGGATATTTTATTCGGTTTTTGCAACCTCATTGCACTGCATTTTTTATAATTTTGCATTCAAATTATAAAAAAATCAGTATGAAAAAGACAATACCAGTTATAGGTATGGCGTGCGTTGTCTGCGCCGCCAACGTAGAGAATACGCTCCGTAAATTGCGGGGCGTCAACTCGGCTACAGTAACTCTGTCTACACGCACGGTGCTTGTAGACTACGACCCAGACGTGATTACGCTCGACGATATGAAGCGCGAGGTGAGCAACGCCGGCTACGACCTCGTGGTAGAGAGCGACCGCAACGCCGAGGAGATTAACCGCCGTGAATACACGCTGTTGCGACGCCGTACGCTGCTTTCGTGGCTGTTCGCCGCGCTCACGATGTACTTCGGCATGAGCAGCGACGGAGCGTTCAACAACCAAATCTGCCTCATACTCGCTCTCTTAAACATGTTCTACTGCGGCAGACGCTTCTATGTGTCGGCGGCAAAACAGATAACGCATCGCACGGTGAACATGGACTCGCTCGTGGCGCTGAGCACACTCATAGCGTTCCTCTTCAGCACGTTCAACACGTTCTTCGGCGAGGCGGTTTGGGGCGCACGCGGCATAGAGTGGCACACCTACTTCGACGCTTCGGTGATGATAATCACGTTCGTGCTCACAGGCCGCTGCCTTGAGGAGAAAGCGAAAGACAGCACGGCGAGCAGCATACGCCAGCTCATGGGTATGCAGCCCAAGACAGCGCGCATCGTGACGCACGAGAAGATGGAAGGCACCGACGACTACCGCATGGAGGAGGTGCCTATCTCGACGATTCAGATAGGCGACACGATAGAGGTGCGCGCTGGAGAGAAGATTCCGGTGGACGGCGTGGTGTGTGCGGCAGAGAGTTTTATGACTGCCGATGCGGCGTACGTAGACGAGGCTATGATAAGCGGCGAACCTACACCGGCAATGAAGAAAGTAGGCGACACCGTGCTCGCCGGAACCATACCGAGCCAGGGCAAACTGCGCATGCGTGCGCGTCAGATTGGCGAGAACACAGCTCTTGCGCACATCATACGTATGGTGCAGGAGGCGCAGGGCAGCAAGGCACCCGTGCAGCGCATCGTAGACCGAGCCGCACGGGTGTTCGTGCCGACGGTGGCTGCGATCGCTCTGCTCACGTTCTGCGTGTGGTGGGCTGTAGGAGGCAACGCCGCACTGCCGCAGGCTATTCTCTCGGCTGTGGCTGTGCTCGTCATAGCCTGCCCCTGCGCAATGGGATTGGCTACGCCGACGGCACTCATGGTGGGCATCGGCAAGGCGGCGCAGAAGCAGATTCTGATAAAGGACGCATCGGCACTGGAGAACCTGCATAAGATTCAGGCACTCGTCGTCGACAAGACGGGCACGCTCACCATCCCCAACCCGAACATCGACTTCACACGCCCGTCTGACATACCGCTCGAAGAGCGCGAAACACTGAAACCTAACGCCAAGGAGGCGATAGCGCAGCTGCAGTCGGCTGGCATCGAGGTGTACATGATGAGTGGCGACAAGGAGGAGGCAGCGCACTATTGGGCTGCTGAGGCTGGCATACGCAACTATCGCAGCAAGGTGCTGCCAGGCGACAAGCAGGCGCTTGTGCAGCAACTTCAGAGCGAAGGCAAGCGCGTGGCTATGGTGGGCGACGGCATCAACGACACGCAGGCACTCGCCCTCGCCGACGTGGGCATTGCCATCGGTCGCGGCACCGATGTGGCGATGGACGTGGCGCAGATAACGTTGATGGGCGACGACCTCATGGCGCTGCCAGAAGCCGTAAAGCTCAGTAGACGTACCGTGCGCATGATATGGCAGAATCTCTTCTGGGCGTTCGTCTACAACATCGTCTGCATACCCCTCGCCGCCGGCGCCCTACACATCTTCGACATCGACTTTCAGATAACGCCGATGTGGGCAAGCGCCCTGATGGCGTTCTCAAGCGTAAGCGTAGTGCTCAACTCGCTGCGCCTGCGCTACGCGTAGCGGATTGTTTACCGGACAGCAATAATTTATAATTTGTCATTACGCAACAGTTTTCCCCAACACTACAACAACCCCTTAATAAACTGAGCACAGCTTTTGCAGATTCTCTTCGAAGTGTTCTTTGTCGATGGCGCTGTTCTTTAGTGTAGAGCGATAGTTGTATATTGTTTGTAGCGAGTAGGAGAGGATGCCGGCAATCTTAGGACTTTCCGTTACGCCCAGTCTTACCAAGGCTGCTACACGCAAGCTTGGAGTCAGTTCGTTGTCTTCCTTAAGCTCGATTTGTGCCTCGGGTATCAGCAGTGAGTTCAGTTCATTTACAAACGAGGGATAGAGCGAGAGGAAGATTTTGTCGAACTGCGATAAGAAGTTCTGATTCTCCTCGGTACTCAGTTTTGAAGACGAGAGAATGCTCAGCAGTTTGTTCTGCTGATTGGCTCTAATTTTACGTATTACCAGTTTGCGCTGACTCTCCAACCGCTCAATATACTGATAGCAGAGCATGATAAAGGCATTAGCCATCAACTCTCGCTTTGTGTTTGTGTTTTCAAGCTCATCATTTGAGTTCCGAAGCGCTTTGTTTGAGTCCTTAAGCTCGTTGTTTGAGTCCTTAAGCTCGTTGTTAGAGTCTTTAAGTGCTTTGTTTGAGTCTTTAAGCTCGTTGTTAAAGTTCTTAAGTTCATTGTTATTGTACTTAAGTTCATTGTTGTTGTATTTAAGCTCATCGTTAGAGTCTTGAAGTGCTTTGTTTGAACTCATTAGCTCATCGTTAGAGTCTTGAAGTGCTTTGTTTGAACTCATTAGCTCATCGTTGGAGTCTTGAAGTGCTTTGTTTGAGCCCTTAAGTTCATCATTGGAGTCCTGAAACGCTTTGTTAGAGCTTATCAGTTCATCGTTTGAGTCTTGAAGTGCTTTGTTGTCCTTTAGCTGTTGTTTGTTGGTAGCGCTCAACTTTTCAGTCAAGGCTTTCAGTTCCTTTTCCGACAGTTTCAACAAATCTTTTTTCCGGTTGACGTACACTACTGCTGCTGCAATGACAACCAACAGCACAAGTATACATATTATCGTCACGTTTTTCCAGATGGCTTCCTTTTGGAGCTTTTCATTGTAAGCTGACAATATTACATGCAGGTTGGTATACAGCTCTACCCGTTGCAGACGACTATTGTATGCATGTGCGTCTTTCAATGTTTGATTGATATATTTCCGGGCTTTGTCAAGATCATTTTTGTTTTTATAAAGCAACAGAGCAACATCCTGCAATGCCAGACTCTCATTGTTAGCCGACATTACATCGCTAATGGCAGCAAGCAGCAGATAACGTTCCTGCTGCTCCAATTGCTTATTCTTGCCGTAAGCCTTTGACAGAGCGTATGCAGCCATGCCGTACATGCGGTTTTCGGGTCCGAACATTTGCATTGCCTTATTCAATGAAGCACTAATCTCATTGATACTCCTGCCTGAGAAAAAGAGATTTATACCTTTCATATAATAATACATTGCACTATTCTTCGGACAGTAGTATAGTGCCTTGCCAATATATTTCTTGAACAGTTCGTTATAATGTTGGCTGAATTCCATTTTCTGACAACGTGCATTCAGATTGTAATAAAGTGAACTCTGGGCGCAGTAGAAAAGGAAATTTTGCTTTGGATCGGATTGTGATATCTCGATTTTGTCCAGATTTTCCTTCGCCTCAATATAGAAGCCTCGTTCAATCAGCAGACTTGCCTTTGTAATCAGGAATCGGTTGCAATAATCAGAATTACCAGTCTGTTTGGCAAGGCTTATTCCCCTTTGGATATACACCATTGCCGAGTCGTAAACGTATGGACTATACTCATTTGCCAACTGTTCATATATGCGTAGCTTGTCTGTTGCAGCGGTCACGAATTTAGCTCCAAGCTTAATGTCTTTTAGCCTTTTTTCTTTTATGACATCATAATCCGCACTATGGGCTATTACTGAGTCTAATCTTTCGTAAAGTTTGTTATTGTCTGCGCGAGCATTAATGATCGACAGACAGATAGCTATGGTCAATATCAATGTCCTCATAGGTCTTTGAATATTTAGATCTTCCTTTTTTATCTACAAATTTATAGATTTTTTGTTAGATATATTATATGTATTTTCTACTTTTTTTAAATCGTTTTTTTCCGATTCTTACTTACCCCCCCCCATTTTACGTTGTGTAAGTTGCTGTTTATCTGGTAGTTGTGAATTTCTTATGTTACTCATACTTACTTGAAGCTTACTCAATGCACTTTAACCTCCAGAATATATATATCTTTGCATCGAAAATTTTGAGAGGCGCAAATTCCGAATTTAGAAGAAACGTTTTGATTGAAATAATAATACGTATAATACGATAAAATCAAAAAAAACTTTTTTAATGATGTCAATGAGATTTTTCAGGAAAATTTGTTTTGTCGCAACTCTCTTGCTTTTGTCTATGCCAATGGTTGCCGCAACCGCAAATGGTGTTGGCAAAAGCGAAAAGAAGGTTTGGCAAGATTCAGATCCGTCTAAGGAGAATTATTTTAACAACCGTCGTGCTCTCGTAGGACCGGGATGTACAATCAATAGCATTGGTGATGGTGTTCAGGTGGTTTCAGGAACAGCTAATCTTCAGAACCTTTGTAACGAGAATATGGATGATTATGCTACGATTCCGGCGCTTGTTGGAGCTACTGTAGTAGCAAGTCCTATTATCAGCGTTAAGGACAATCAGCATTATTATGCTGGTGGTACAGAGGCCGGTTTTGTCATTTGTGCAAAATCAGATGCAAGCATCCTTACTCTCGATTTAGCAAAGTTCTACAAAATACAGTTTCTTAAGGACGGTGAAAAGGTTGACGACCTCCAGTCGATTTCTACCGGTAAGTCTGTCACTGGTCTTGGACTGTCGCTGCTGACATTCCCTGGTTCTGATCAGGTTAACAAATTGTACACGGCTAAAGCTCCCGGTGATTTCGATGAAATTAAGCTCGTTCAGTGTGGAGTTGATGCCAAAGTGCTCTCTGCTATTAATATCAAGTATGCGTTTGTAGGCAAGGCTCGTGAGTATACTATTACCAATAATAAGGAGAATGGTATTTCTAAATACGCTGAAGAGCAGGGTAGAAAGACGTTTACTCTGGATGCGCAAGGCAAAAAGCCAACTCACACATTAGGTGAGGTGTCACGTGGTGATGTGATTGATGAGAAACTTGACAATGGCTATGCTGCTGTTGTAGGAGCAGTAGTTCCAGTATCAACTCCTGTTACTGTTGTTGCCAAACCCAGTGATGGCAAGGAAGCATTCCCTAAGGGAACAGAAGTGGGATTCAAGTTTAATGGATTCAATCTCGCCAATCTTTCGGTAGACTCTGGCGTTGAACTCACACTTTTCAACAAAGAGGATAAAGAAATAGGCAAGTATGACATCTCTAATAAACTCCTGGGTCTTGGACTGATTGAGGATACCAAGGACGGTGAAGTCGTTATGAGAGCTCCTGCAGCCTTCTCAGCAGCAAAGATTTTCTTCAAGGGCATAGGAATAGAAGTTGGTGGTACCTCTGTCAACTACGCCTTTGTGCGCATGGCTCCCGATGCAGCTTCTCATCATTGTCCTATCAATGCCACGTCAAGTCGCGATGTGTCTGGAAGTGTTAATCAGTTCCAGTTGCAACACAATGATACCATACAGGTAAAATGGTCGATTGTAGATCGTCCAACAGGTTCAAATGTTGAATTGAACACAGAAACTGGCCTGGTTTCTAATCTTGATATTCCAGGCAAATATGTGTTTAAGGCAACAGTTCTTGAAGATGAAGGCAGAAGCGAAAAATGTTATGAACTGACAACCCTCAACTATGCTCCCACATATGTTGCGGAGGAACACGGAGTGAATATCCTTGTCAATAAGGAGGGCGAGGAGCCTAAATATATGTTGAGCGATAAGTTTGGCGGTGGTTTGATACAGATATTCGATAGAATGATGAACTGCTCAGCCATACTTACTACTTCTCTCAACGATTTCGCCTATCGTGAGCCAGGCGTTGAAGTGGCTGCCAACAAGGGTCTCGTTGGCATCAAGACTGCTGATGGCTCTAACTTTGCTGATGGTTTGAATGGTAATGCAAGAGCTTTCAATGGCAAGATGAAGGTTGGTTTTGTGGTATCTGCCAAGGCTACCGGACTCGATGCTAATGTGCTTAAGCTCTACAACATCAAGCTCTACAATAAAGGCAAGGAAGTGACTGGAGATGTAACAACCCATTGGGATGCCATCTCAGCCGGACTTATCGGTAAAGAGGAAACACGTAAAATGTGTCTGAACGTTGAAGTGCCCGCGGGCTCTGTGTTTGATGAGATTGTACTTTATAACACAGACGTTCTTTCTGCCGACCTCTCACAGCTCAATATCTACTATGCGTATGTAGCCGATGCAGATGCCGACAATGCTACAATCAATCCCGTTTACGGCGCTCAGGTGGTATCTACAAACAATACCAATGCATCAATCGACTTTGCAAACACTCAGATTGTCCAAGTTGCCAACATTGGCAACGGCTACAACGAGTTGAGCAATTTGATTGACGACTCGATGGATACATACCTGACTCTCCCGTTGGGCGTAGACTTGGGAGGCTCTACAATCTCAGTCAATATGGGTAAAGTAGTTGATAAGGGACAGCAGCTTGTTATGGTAACCCAGAATCTGGCTTTAGGATTGGGTACAAGTCTGGGCGAAGGTCTTAAGTTGACCACCTATCTTGATGATGAGAAGCAGGAAGAACTGACAAGCTGGAAGGTTCTTGGTGCTGATGTTATTGGCAGTAAGGGCGACAGCTATGCCGTGCTTAATCCTACCAAGTCGTTCGATCAGGTTCGTATCACACCTGTCAAGGCGCTCTCTGCTCTTGAGAATCTTCAGATTAAGGGCTTCGCTCTGCGTACCGACATGAACGACGACGGAACCCTCAACGGATACGACGACCTTCTGGTTCTTGATGAGGACAAGACTCTTGACGTGAAGAAGTCATACACTGGAGCCAAGATGCTGTTGCACCGTACATTCACCAAGAATGCTACCAACGACAAGAAGGGATGGAACTCTATCATTCTTCCCGTCGATATGACAGCAGCTCAGGTTAAGGAAGCCTTCGGCGAGGGTGTACAGATGGCAGAGTTCGACCGTTTGGAGAACAACTGGATAAAGTTCTCTACAGTAAACGTAGCCGCTGATGGCGTAGTGCTGCATAAGAATATACCTTATATAATATATCCTACAAAGGAGCCGCTCGGCAACTATTCATACACTATCGATGGTGTTACGAAGATTCTCGACGGTCATGTATATGTAGCCAATGGCATCAACTACGATGACCAGACATCTAATCTGACACACACAGTAAATGGCGGAGGCATGACCTACACCGGTTCGTACAGCAATCCGACTGCGGTGTCAAAGAATTCTTATATGTTCAGCAAGGGCGACCTGGTTCACACAAATAAAGACCATACTGTAAAAGCTTATCGTTGCTGGCTTAAGGAGGATATGCACACGGGCAAAATGTTGATGTTCTCAATTAATGGTAACGGCATAGACGGAACAACCGGCATCCACGTGATTGAGGAGAACAAGCAGAATACAAACACCGGCATCTACAACCTTGGCGGTGTGCGCATGAACACCAACAATGTCGATAAGTTGCCGAAGGGTGTGTATGTTGTTAACAACAAGGTAGTGGTAAAGAAATAATATTATAACTGCATTATGAAAAAGAAGAAATACGTAGCTCCGGAGATTAGCGTTGTCGAAATGGAGCCTTTACAGATAATGGCTGGAAGCCTTGAAAGCGACCGTGGCTGGAGTCCCGACGGTGACGAAAAGAATGGATTCGGCATCGTAGAAGAAGGGGATGATGATTACAAAGATGACGATTTCTAACCTTTAGACAACTAAGGAACTCACTATTTTATTAAAGTTGAACGCCCTGCAAGTGTGAAAGCATTTGCAGGGCGCTTTCTTTGTTATTGCTGTCCGGTAAAACCGTTGTTTGGCGGTTTGCAAACGATTGTAGGTGTGTGCGAGCACATTAAGGGTTGATGTAGGTCAAAAATAGGCGTTTTTATGCGAAAAAAGAGTGTAAACACTTGTTTGTGTTCGCAAACAATTGTAACTTTGCATCGTCAAAACAAGGGAACCGTGAGGCAACCGCTTGACTAACAACATTAGGTAAAAGGTATTGAAAGGATAATTCAATAGGCAAGTCTTAAGGGTAAAGAAGATTCAGGACGACATCAGAAGGTAAAAGATTAGGATAACTTCAATAGGAAGGTATTAGAAAAAGGTAAAAGATAGAAGGATAACAACACCGAAAGGGTATTAGGTAAAGGTAAAAGATTGAACAAGAGAGGATGACTTCTGATAAGGTATTATAAAAGGTGAAAAGTAAAGGGTAACTTTGGTAAAGGTATTAAGTTTTGAAAGGTAAAGAAGTTTTTAGGTAAAGATTGTCAATAAAAGGTATATAGTTTGGTAGTTTTAAAGGTTAATAAGTAGAAAGGTTATGTTGATGACGGTAATGATGAGCCTATTTGCAGCGACTGCTGCAATAGGAATGTGGGGAGAAGATAACAATAAATAGTCTTTCTCGCCACTCAAAATGAGACGGGAGTCTTGTTAAATAGTCGAGAAAATAAAAAAGTTAATAAATAAAGTTTGGTCCACCGCAGCGTTCGTTGCGGTGGATTTTTGTTTTTATTATTGCCCTACTTGTTAATAGGGCAGCGCAGGTGGCGCATTTCGTGTCCGCCCCACATGGCATCGTTGCAGTACTCGAAGCCTGCCGAGCGGTAGAGGCGTTCGGCGTTGGGGTTGCCTTTGTCTACGAGCAGTGCTGCGGGCAGGTTGAGGCTTGCAGCATGTTCCGAAGCACGCTTCAGCAGTTGGCGAGCGATGCCGCGACGACGGTATTCGGGGTAGATTGCCAGCGAGTCGAGATAGAACTCGCCGGCTTCCGTCTCGTCGTCCATCTGCGAGTAGTCCATCTGGAGCTGTCTGAGTGCCTCCTCCTGGAAACGGCGGCGCAAGCGGCGCAGGTCGGCTCCGTTGTAGCCTACGATGGCACCGGCTACCGGTGCATACTCCACGTTACCCTCTGTGGCTTCCTCGTCGACAGCTACGAAGGCGTTGCGCCAGCTGTACTGCGAGTCGTCCATGAGTACGAGGTCGAGCATCATGTGATAGAAATCGTCGAGCGTGTGCTCCTTGCCAGCCAGATACTGGCAGCACTCTTCCGTCATTGCCGTCATAATGAGCTGTGCGATGTCGGCTGCGTGCGCTGGTGTTGCGGGAATAATAGTCATAAAAGTAGTTTTCTTTTTCCTACAAATTTAAGCAAAACTCAGCAGACCAACAACTATTTTGACATATATTAAGACGTGTGAAGTAGGTGGCGTAGTGTTGTGTTCTGTAAAATAAAATCCACTAAAACGCTTGTTTATATGGATTTAAATGCCTAACTTTGCAAAACTATCAAACCATTTTTGTTAAATCAGGTAGTGGCAAGAATGGTGTAATTAGCGAAAATAGTATAAAAAGACAGATGAATGAGAATTCCGGCAGCAGGAACAGTGTCGGGGTTCTTGTTTTTTTGTTATTGTAATGTAAAATATTAATTAACAAACAAAAGAATCATGGCTTACATGTCACAAGAAGGCTACGACAAGCTCGTTGCCGATTTAAAGCAGCTCGAAACAGTAGAGCGTCCGAAGGCTTCTGCAGCCATTGCAGAGGCTCGCGACAAGGGCGATTTGAGCGAGAATGCAGAGTACGATGCCGCTAAAGAGGCGCAGGCTCATCTTGAGGAGAAGATTAATCGTTTGAAGGTTGCTATCTCTGAAGCAAAGATTATTGATACATCGCGTCTGAGCACCGACTGTGTTCAGATTCTCTCGAAGGTGGAGATGGTCAACCTCGCCAACAACGCTAAGATGGCATACACCATCGTGAGCGAGAGTGAGGCTAACCTGCGCGAGGGTAAGATTTCGGTCAATACACCTATCGCACAGGGTCTGCTCAACAAGAAGGTGGGCGACGAAGTGGAGATCAAGATTCCGCGTGGCACCATCCGTCTGCGCATCGAGAACATCACATTCGCATAACACCGGCAGTGTGGCTTGTCCGCACATCGCAGGGAGCGTAAGAAGTAGCCGATTGGGCGCACCATAATACGTTAAAAGCCAGAAGTCGCAGACTCGGAGTCTGAGGTTTCTGGCTTTTGCGTATATAAAAATATGTGTGAATGCGTGCGCTTATCCGTTATTTTTACTAATTTTGTAGAAATAAACATTTAAAACCTATTGTTATGGATATATTCTCAAAAATCGCCGCAGGCGAGATTCCCAGCTATAAGTGTGCTGAGAGCGAACAGTTCTACGCTTTCCTCGATATCAACCCGTTGGTGAAGGGCCACACACTCGTCATTCCGCGCCGCGAAGTAGACTACATCTTCGATATGGAGGACGACGAGATTGCCCAGTACCAGGTGTTCGCAAAGAAGGTGGCTGTAGCCATCAAGCGTGCCTTCCCGTGCATCAAGGTGGGCGAGGCAGTGCTCGGACTCGAAGTGCCGCACGCACATATCCATCTCATCCCGATGCAGTCGGAGAAGGACATGCTCTTCTCTAATCCGAAGCTGAAGCTCTCGGAAGAGGAGTTCCGCGAGATAGCCGATAAGATATACACCGAGTTCAAGAAACTGTAACACCCCCAAACCCTGCAATATGAAGAGAAACATCGCCATTATCCTTGCCGGTGGAGTAGGCTCGCGCTTGGGCATGTCCACACCGAAACAGTTCTTTAAGGTGGCAGGCAAGATGGTCGTGGAGCACACCATCGACGTGTTCGAGCGCAACCAGCACATCGACGAGATAGCCATCGTGTCGAACCCGGCGCTCGTTGCCGACTTCGAGAACATCGTGCTGCGCAACAAGTGGCGCAAGGTGAAGAAGATACTGAAGGGCGGAGCCGAGCGCTACTACTCGTCGCTCTCTGCCATCACCGCCTACCAGAACGAGGATGCCAACCTCATCTTCCACGACGCGGTGCGCCCACTCGTCAGCCAGCGCATCATCGACGACGTGGTGAAGGCACTTGACACGCATCGTGCCGTGAACGTTGCCGTACCGTCTGCCGACACAATCATTGAGGTCGACGGCGACTTCATCACGAACATCCCCGACCGCTCCCGTCTGCGCCGCGGACAGACTCCGCAGGCGTTCGACCGCCAGCTGATATCCGATGCTTACGACAAGGCACTCAAGGACCCCAACTTCCGCACTACCGACGACTGCGGCGTGGTGCGCACATACATGCCCGAAGAACCTATCTTCGTGGTGCGTGGCGAGGAGAGCAACATGAAGCTCACATATCGCGAAGACACCTACATGATGGACAAGCTGTTCCAGCTGAAGAGCACCGAGCCCAACGACGTGCAGATTGGTGCAGACTCGTTCCGCGGAAAGGTAGCTGTGGTGTTCGGCGGAAGCTACGGCATCGGCAAGAACATCGTCGAGATGCTTGAGCAGAGTGGTGCTCATGTGCACTCGTTCTCGCGCAGCGCAACGCATACCGATGTGGGCGACGACAACCAGGTGGCTCTTGCTCTGTCTGCTGTGGAGCAGAAGGAAGGACACATCGACTATGTCATCAACACCGCCGGCGTGCTCAACCGCGAACCGCTCGCTTCGATGGAGTACGACACCATCCTGAAGGCGGTGCAGACCAACTATATGGGTACGGTGAATGTGGCTCTGCGCTCACGTCCTTATCTGCAGCGCACACGCGGTAAGCTCATCTTCTTCACATCCAGCTCGTACACCCGCGGTCGCGCTTTCTATAGCATCTACTCGTCGACAAAGGCTGCCATCGTCAACTTTGTGCAGGCTGTGGCGCAGGAGTGGGATGCCGACGGCATCAGCATCAACTGCATCAACCCTGAGCGCACCAAGACACCGATGCGCCAACAGAACTTCGGCGTGGAGCCCGACGAGACGCTGCTCATGCCGGAGCGTGTGGCTGAGGCTACGTTGCGCACCCTGCTCACCGACTGCACGGGTCAGGTGATTGACGTGCGTCGACCAGTAGCCAACTAATCGGCTTGTCAACTTGTCAACTCGTTTACTCGTCAACTTAAACATGAATTATATAACCGAATTCAAACAGCGCAACCTCCGTCGTGCGCAGCTCAAGCAACTCTCCATTCTTGAGGAGATAGACCGCATCTGTCGCAAACACGACATCAGGTACTGGCTCGACGGAGGCTCTCTGCTTGGTGCCGTGCGCCATGGTGGCTTCATCCCGTGGGATGACGACATAGATATAGCGATGACACTCGACGACTCGCGCCGCTTCGCCGAGGTGGCTCCCAAGGAGCTGCGCAGCGGACTCGTGCTGCAAACGCCCGAGACGGAGCACACCCGCGAACCTATTATGAAGGTGCGCGACCTCAACTCGTTCTATGTCGAAGGTACGGAGGACTTCTCGCTCGACTACTCGAAGGGACTCTTCGTCGACATCTTCCCGTTTATCCCTTACCCTAACGTGTCGCGCAGCTTCTGCAAGCGTTATGGCAAGGCGATGTCTAAGTGCTACTCCATACTGCACCATTCGCATCAGTACTCGTGGCGTGCCACGTTCGAGTTGTTCTACTTCGGTGCGAAGTATCTCTTCTGCAAGGCGATGTGGGCAGCGGCTTTCGCTCTTCGCAAGCGCGACACCTACATCTCCAACGTGCTCATCAACAACGGCTACGGCATCATGCACCGCCGCGACTGCCTCTTCCCGCTCTCCACAATAGAGTTCGAAGGCAAGCGTTTCGCTGCGCCTGCCGACCCCGACGCTTATCTGCGCGACCTCTACCGCAACTATATGGAGGTGCCGCCGAAGGAGAAGCAGAAGGTGCACGCCGTGTTTATCATGCCCGAGCTGATTGAGGAGACGGAAGTCAAGAAGTGACATAATTATTTTGCTGAACTTTCGCAAGTTCAGAGAATTCAGTAGTTAAGGAGTTAAGAAGTTCTTGCAAGCAAGCGGCAAAGCCGAGCGAAGCCAAATGCTTATAATGCTATATCAAGCAAAAAAACTAATGGCTTCGCTCGGCTTTGCCGCTTGCTCGCAAGAACTCCTTAGCGACCGTAGGGCGCGACAACTCCTTAACTTCTTAACTACTTTCATCTGCGAAACTTAAATTATTTTATAAAGAATGAATCAGACCGAAACCGTAGCGGTGGTGATGTGTACATACAACGGAGCGAGTCGACACCTTGCAGAGCAGCTCGACTCGCTCTTTGCGCAGACACTGAAGCCGAAGGAGATAATAGTGCAGGACGACTGTTCTACCGACAACACTATGGAGTTGCTCGCCGACTATGCTCGCCGTGCGCCCGATTGGGTGCAGATGCGTGTCTATCAGAACGCGCAACAGCAGGGCATCAACCGCAACTTCTTCTCTGCCATGCGCCGTTCCACCGCCGACCTCATCGCCGTCTGCGATCAGGACGACATCTGGCTGCCAACGAAGCTCGAAGAGCAGTGCGCCGCCATCGGTCAGAACATGATGTGTGTCTGCCGTTCGGTGCCGTTCACCGAGATTGGTGCCGAGGTGCGCTACGACAGTCGCCGACCCAACTGCAACCTCATCCGTCTGTTCTATGCCTCGATGATGGGCCACTGCCAGGTGCTGCGTCGCGAGTTGCTCGACGTGATACCCACCGAGGAAGAATGTCCCGAGATATACCGCCGCACATGCTACGACGTGATGACCGCTACAGCTGCTGCGGCTCTCGACAGCATCGTGCTCATCGACCGTGTGCTTGTGCGCCAGCGTCGCTACGCCGAGGCTGCCACCTACGTGGGTGTCGACACCCATCGTGTGCGCTCTGCCGACAATGCTGCGTACATGGTGTGGTACGGCGTGCGCCACTATTCGAAGGTGAAGCCCCGGATGAACGCCCATTTTGCTGCTCGCCGCGACTTCCTTCTGTGGGTGGAATGCAAGTCGAAGGCAACTCCCTCAGTCCCCACCACCGACAACGCAATCTTTCACGACGGCTTGCGCCTACTCGGCTACGAGACGGGTAGGGGATTGAAGGCGTTCTTCGGCTTGCAGCGCATGTATGTGCGCTATCGTCACCGCATCTTCTACACACACGAGACCGACCCCGTGGCACTTCTGCGTGCGTTGCTCCATCCGTTCATGCAGATATACAACTACCGCTATCTATGAAGGTTTATTTCTACCATACGCAGAACATACAGTATTGCCTACGTCGCATGGCGGAGGGCGAATTTCCGTCGCACTTTCTCTACGGAGCGTGCCACCTTGCCGACAACGGCATCGACGTGGTCTACCACCGTTCGCCGAAGCACGAACTCTCCCGACTGAAGACTGCGCTCTACACGGCGTGGCGTGTGCTCACGTGTCGCGAGCACTACGACGCACTCTACGCCACCCACTACAAAGGACTCGAACTTGTGGTGCTGCTGCGTGCCCTCGGCTTGTTCCGCAAGCCCATCATCGTGTGGCACCATCAGCCCATCGTGAAGTCGAAAAGTCGCCTGCGCGAACTGCTCGGTCGCTTCTTCTACAAAGGCTTCGACCGCCTAATCTTCTTCTCGCAGAAACTCGTCGACGACTCGCTTAAGGCTCCGAAAGCCGACCCACGCAAACTCGTCGTTGGGCATTGGGGTGCCGACCTCGCCTTTTATGATAAGATAAAAGCGGAACTCAAGGCAGAGCAAATCTCACCCTCTCACCCTCTCACCCCCTCACCATCTTTCATCGCCACGGGCAAGGAGCAGCGCGATCAGCCCACGCTCATCGAAGCGTTCAACCGCACCGGTCGCCACCTTATATTATATATAGGTATCAATCCGAACCCTAACGTGCCCAACCCCAACCTCGAAGCCGTGGAGCGTTGCGAGCCAGCCGACAACATCGACGTGGTGAAGATTTGCGGACTGCTGCCTTACGAGATAGCGCGTGAGGTGGCGAAAGCCGACTGCGTTGTAATCTGCTGCCACCGCACACGCTACACCGCCGGACTCACCACCGTGGTGGAAGCACTCGCCCTCGGACTCCCCATCATCTGCAGTCGCAATCCGCAGATACCCGTCGACTTCGACCGTCTTGACTGTGGCATCTCCGTTGAGTATGGCGATGTTGAAGGCTGGCAGCGAGCCGTCGAATACATAGCCACTCACCCCGACGAGGCACGCTTGATGGGTGAGCGCGGTCGCGCTCTTGCCGAGCAGATGTTCAACGACGAACGCTGCGCAAAGGAGGTAGCGGAGTGGATAAAACAACTTAGTTTGTAAAAATTACAACTATTCCTTTGCAGTTTCAAACTTAATATGTACCTTTGCATAAACAAAGTAAAAATGGCTTAAAGAATAATCATTATGAAAGAATTGAAAGGAACAAAGACAGAGCGCAACCTGCAGGAGGCATTCGCAGGTGAGTCGCAGGCACGCAACAAGTACACATACTACGCATCAAAGGCTCGCAAGGAGGGTTATGAGCAGATCGCTGCTCTCTTCGAGGAGACGGCGCAGAACGAGAAGGAACACGCAAAGATGTGGTTCAAGTATCTGCAGGGTGGTGCCATCAAGGACACCGTAGAGAACCTGAAGGATGCTGCTGCAGGCGAAAACTACGAGTGGACTGACATGTATGACCGCATGGCTAAGGAGGCTGACGAGGAAGGCTTCGCAGAGATTGCTGCTGCTATGCGTGGCGTAGGTGCTATCGAGAAGCACCACGAGGAGCGCTATCGCAAGCTCTTGCAGAACATCGAGGACGGCGTAGTGTTCTCTCGCGACGGCGATTGCATCTGGCAGTGCCGCAACTGCGGTCACATCGTTGTAGGCAAGCAGGCTCCAAAGCTTTGCCCGGTGTGCAAGCATCCGCAGGCGTACTTCGAGCTGAAAGCAGAAAACTATTAAAAGTAAAAAGGTAAAAAAGTAAAAAAG
>ERZ1034952.1365-NODE-1365-length-20023-cov-3.426132_pt1 | contig 20023 bp, 19 predicted proteins | sample MGYA00520625_ERZ1034952 | MGnify/ENA primary metagenome ERZ1034952 (study PRJEB33766, sample SAMN09781773) | gut metagenome | biome: gut microbiome | host: Homo sapiens | place: Madagascar | study: EMG produced TPA metagenomics assembly of the PRJNA485056 data... | reverse complement strand
ACATACGACCACGATTTCGGACGAGGATGCGTCCTGCAAGGGCCTCAAGGCCGGAAAGACGCTGACCGTTTCGGACGGCACGTTCACGGTGGACAGCGCAGACGATGCGCTGCACGCGAACGACGTGACCGTTTCGGGCGGTACGCTGACGCTCGCCTCGGGCGACGACGCAGTGCACGCGGACAATGACCTCGTGATCGGCGTGAAGGGCTCGTCCTCGACCTCGAACCCGAAGATCGACATCACCGCAAGCTACGAGGGACTCGAGGGCACGACCGTCAGCGTTTACAGCGGCGACATCGACGTTGCGGCGTCGGACGACGGCGTGAATGCCGCGAGCAGCGAGCTTGGCGAGCACAGCGACAAATTCGCCATCAATATCGCAGGCGGCGACCTTTATATTGATGCAGGCTCGGACGGTCTGGACTCGAACAACGACATCAGCATCACCGGCGGCCGGGTCGAGGTTTACGGTGCGGACGCTATGATGGATGCAGCCATCGACTATGACGGCACGTTCACGCTCTCGGGCGGCACGCTGTTCGGCGCGGGCATGGAGCCGGGCGCGGGCACGCAGGCGTATATCGCGGTCGGTGAGACCTCGCCGAGCGGCGGACAGGGAGGCCCCGGCGGCATGGGCGGCGGAGCGAACGGCGGTCAGGGCATGACCCCGCCGAGTGATGCCGGCAGTACGGCCGGCACGGCGAACGGCAATCCGCCGACGCCTCCGGCGAATGCGGACGGCAGCACCACGCCGCCGAGCGGTGATCAGAACGGTCAGCAGAGCGGCACCCGTCCGGAAAAGCCGTCCAAGGACAACGGTCAGCAGGGCGGCGCGCCGACGAACCGCGAGAGCGCCCTCGGCATCAAAAAGGGCAGCGTCATCACCGTGCAGGACGCGGACGGCAAGACGCTTTACACCGCGACGGCACTTGGCTCGATGAGCAGCGTGATCTTCTCCTCGTCCGACATCAAGGAGGGCGAGACCTATACGGTGCTCGTGGACGGCACCTCGGTCGGCACCGCGACCGCAAAGCTCGGCACCTCGACCTCTGACGGCGGCAGCTTTGCGCCCGGTCAGAATCAGAACGGCGGCGCACAGCCGGGTGGCGTTTCCGGCTTCGCTGACGTTCCGCAGACCAGCTGGTTCGCGGATGCGGTCAAGTACGTGAGTGAAAACAAGCTGATGAACGGCACGAGCACCACGGCGTTCTCCCCGAACGGGAATATGAGCCGCGCGATGCTCGTGACCGTGCTGTACCGCATGAGCGGCGCGACCGCTGAAGCAGGCAGCAGCTTCAGCGACGTTTCCTCCTCGGCCTACTATGCCGCGGCGGTAAGCTGGGCGTCGAACAAGGGTATCGTGAACGGCACGGGTGCGGATGCGTTCTCTCCGAACGCGAGCATCACCCGCGAGCAGCTCGCCGCCATGCTCTACCGTTACGCGGGCGAGCCGAGCGTGAGCGCTGACCTGTCCGCCTACACGGATACCGTCGACATCTCGCCCTACGCATCGAAGGCAGTCGAGTGGTGCGTGGCGAAGGGCATTCTGAGCGGCAAGAGTGCGACGCGTCTTGCGCCGCAGGACACCGCAACGCGCGCGGAGTGCGCCGCCATGATTCAGCGGTTTGCCGCGCTGTAAATTCCCGAAAACGCAACATATTAAACACAGATTCAACACAGGCGGACGGTAGACTGATTGCAGAAAACGAAAGGAGGCGGCTTTTATGCAGTCGAGCAGTCAGGCAGTCCGCGCGAAGGAGGATGGACCGTTCCTCGAGCGCTTTATCGAAGCGCACGAGGGCTTCATCCTGCGCACGGCGTCCCGGCACGCCGGTCACACGGTGACAAGGAGCGATGATGAATACTCGGTCGCGCTGATGGCGTTCTACGAGGCCGTCAAGGGCTACGACCCGGCAGGCGGCCCGTTCGGCGCATATGCGTCGCTCGTCATCGGCCGCAGGCTGGCGGACTACTACCGCGCATCGCACCGGTTCGATGCCGAGGTCAGCCTTGCGCCGCAGACCTTCGACGGAACGATAGAGGAGGACGCGGCGGACGCGGGCGTGCAGCTCGCGGTCGTAGAGAAGCTCGGAGAGATGCGCACGGTCTGCGCCGCCGAGGAGATCGAGAGCGCGGACGAGCAGTTCACAAAGTACGGCTTTTCGTTTTACGATCTGGCGTCCTGCTCGCCGAAATCGGATAAAACGCGCCGCGGCTGCGGCATGGCGGCGGCGGCTCTCAGCCGCAGCAGTGTCCTCGCCGCCTCGCTCCGGCGCACGCACGAGCTGCCGGTCCGTGCGCTCGCGAAGGAGAGCGGCGTATCCGCACGCCTCATCGAGCGCCACAGAAACTATATTGTTGCCGCGGCGCTGCTGCTGGACGGAGACTATCCGGTGCTCAGCAGCTATCTCGGCAGCATCAGAAGGTATCTGCACGAGGCAGAAAGGCAGAACGGAAGGGAGGCGGCGGTATGCGCGCAGTCGTGACCGAGATCAGAGGAACAAGCGCGGCGGTGCTGTGCGAGGACGGGCAGATCCGGCTGATTCCGGCGCAGAATTTTCGAAAAGGGCAGGAGATCACGCTCAGCACGGGCAGGCGCCGCATCCGCCGTCCGCTCATGTGGGCCGCGTGCGTCGCGGTGCTGTGCGCGATGGCGACGACGAGCGTTTACGCGGTGTGCGAGCCGTATTCGAGCGTGACCGTGGACGGGGAGGAGAGCGTGGAATACACGCTCAACCGCTTTGACTGGGTGATCGGCACGCGCGTTTCCGGCGAAAAGCCGCCGAAGGGCGAGTCTGTGCCGCCCTTCACGCACGCGAGGGACGCCGTCCGGCAGGCGGTCGAGCGGGAGTACGCGAACGGACAGGAAAACGTCAGCATCACGGTCTCTTCGCACGACAGCGGCAGGGCAGAGGGGCTGCGCGAGATGCTCGAGAAGCCCGGAGACGGGCACGGGGACGATGGGGCGGAGCGCCCGGCGCTGCGCATCCGGACCGCGCCGCCCGCGAGCGAAAAGACGGGAGATATGTGACGCACAGTGAACAATCAGCAACGTGCGGCGTGCCCGAAGGCCTTGGGCGGTTTGCCTATAAAAACCATGCGCAATTCGGCTAATGCGCGGAAAATTTTCGCGCGGACACGGGTCTGCTTGCCAAACGGCGGTGGGGAGTGGTAAAATGATTGCAGAAACAAAAAGCAAGAGAAAACCTCCTGATGAGAGAGAAAACCCGTGCTGAAAAGGAGAAAACTGCAATGAAGGATATCAAAGTCGGTATTGTAGGTCTGGGCCGTCTGGGCTCGGTACACGCACAGAACCTCGCGTTCAAGATCCCGGGCTGCAAGCTGGTCGCTGCCTGCTCGCTCGAGCAGAAGGAGCTGGACTGGGCGAAGGACTACCTCAAGGTAGAGTACACCACCACCGATTACAAGAAGATGGTCGATGAGGCAGACATCGAGGCTGTCGTTATCGTTTCCTCGTCGCCCGAGCACTGCTGGATGATCGAGTACGCGCTCGATGCCGGCAAGCATGTGTTCACCGACAAGCCGCTGGGCTGCTCTCTCGAGGAGTGCAAGCGCGCCGAGGCCGCTGTTGAGCGTCACCCGGACAAGCTGTTCTTCCTCGGCTTCATGCGCCGCTACGACCCGTCCTACGCAGATGCGAAGGCACAGATCGACGCAGGCCACATCGGCAAGCCGTATCTCGTCAAGGCGACCGGTCTTGACCCGGAGGCTCTGGTCGAGAGCTGCATCAAGTTCTCCAAGACCTCGGGCGGCATCTTCATCGACGCTGCATCGCACGACATTGACCTGATGCGCTGGTTCCTCGGCGGCGAGGTCACTGAGGTTTATGCCGCAGGCACCACCTTCAAGCATCCGGAGTTCGCCGAAAACGGCGACACCGAGACCGGCATGGCGATGCTGAAGTTCGACAACGGCACGGTCGCATTCCTGCACGTCGGCCGTACTGCGCCGCACGGCTACCACACCGAGACCGAGATCGTCGGCACCGAAGCGCACATCCGTGTTGCCGGTGTGCCCTGGAAGGACCGCGTCATGGTATACGACCAGTACGGCGCACGCCAGGAGATCGTCGAGAACTTCCCGCAGCGCTTTGCGGAGGCATATCTGCTCGAGATGGTCGACTTCATCGACTGCATCCAGAAGGGCCGCAAGCCGGAGCTGACCGTTTACGACGGCACCAAGGCTACGCTCGTTACCTATGCGATCACCGACTCGTTCCATACGGGCAAGCCGGTACAGGTGAAATACTAACGCATTTCATTATAAGGGGGACGCTGTCCCCCTTATATACGTTTCCGGTTCCCGGGGAAACCGGAAACGATAACCCCCTCTCGTCCGCACGGCGGACGAGGCCGCGCCGCGGCGGCGCGGGCAGTGGAGTAAAAGTCCGGCAGAGCCGGACTTTTACGGGGATTTTGATGCGGCGCTCTGCGGAGCGCCTGTCCTGCCTGTTTTGCCTTCGGCAAAATGCGGTAGGAAATTAGCAATGGGAAGGGCGGTGCGCCGGAAAGGGCACTGTCCTTCCTTTTTGCTTTTTAGCAGAGTTCGGCGGAGATTGCGCGTAAAATGCGCATAGGGCACGCTTTCGGGCGCGCCCCTTTTTCTGCATTTTTCAAAAAAGTTATCGTTCAGGATGAAGCTTTTACATTTTATTCACAAACGCCACTTGACATTAGGGCGCAGTGGTGATAAATTATGTTTAGCACTCAGAGAGATGGAGTGCTAAAAGAAAAACAGATACGAAAGGAGTCCGCATCGGTGGAGCTGTCAGCAAGAAAAAAGCAGATACTCAAGGCCATCATCGGAGACTATATCCGAACGGCAGAACCGGTCGGCTCCAAGGCGCTCACCGAAGGGCACGAGCTGCCGTTTTCGTCCGCCACCATCCGCAACGAGATGAGTGAGCTCGAGGAGATGGGATATCTCGAAAAGCCGCACACCTCGGCCGGACGCATCCCCTCGCCGCAGGGCTACCGCCTGTACGTCGACGAGCTGATGGAAAAGCCGGGCGAGACAGCAGACGACGACGGTGCGCCCCTTCAGCAGACCGTACTCGCAAAGGTGCGTGAGCTCGACCATCTGGTGCAGGAGGCAGGCAGGCTGCTCACCTCGCTGACTAATTACGCATCGGTCGCGATCACCCCCGCGCTCGCGCAGATCTCGATCCGCCAGTTCGAGATCATCGCGGTGGACAAAATGAATTTTGTCATCGTCGTTGTGACCGACTCGGGCACCGTCAAGAACAAAATGGTCCGGACGGTTTCGGAGGTCACCAAGGACGAGGCGGAGCTTCTGACCTATGTGCTCAACCAGACCCTCACCGGTCTGCCGCTCTCGAACATCACAGCCGAACGCTTCGACATCGTGCGCCGGGCCGCAGGCCTGACCGCGCTGCTCGCGCCGGTGGCCGAATACATCGCCGAGCTGATCGCGGAGCTGAGCGACCAGAAGGTCTACCTTGACGGCACAAGCAAGTTGCTGCGCTTTCCGGAATACCGCGATACGAAAAAGGCGCAGACGCTGCTCGATTATATGGAGGACGACAGCAGGCATCTGCTGCCGGCGACCAGAAAGATCGACGGCATCCAGTTTTTCATCGGTCCGGAAAACGGTGAAAATCCGCTGAGTGAGACCTCAGCGATCTACGCAAAATATGACATCGGCAAGATCGGACAGGGCGCGATCGGCATCGTAGGTCCGACGCGCATGGATTATGCAAAGCTGTCCGCCCAGCTCAGCCGCTTCGCGAAGGGGCTGAACAGGCTGATCGCCGAAACGTTTTTAGACGATAAAGACGCAAAACACTGACGGAGGCATCCAGAAATGAGTAAGAAGAAGCAGCCGGAACAGGCTGAGACCGAACAGACCGAGGCAAAGCAGGCTTCGGAGGAAAAGACCGAACAGCCGGCGGAGGCAAAGACGCCTGCGGCCGACTGGGAGGCAAAGTACAACGAACTCAACGACCGCTATCTCCGCATGGCGGCAGAATATGACAACTTCCGCAAGCGCAGCCAGCGTGAGCGCGAGCAGGCGTACACCGACGCGGTAAGCCGCGCCGTCACCGCTCTTCTGCCGACGTATGACAACCTTGAGCGCGCGCTCAAGGCCGAGACCGCGGACACTGAGTATAAAAAGGGCGTCGAGATGACCATGACGCAGCTCGTTGAGAGCCTCAAGGGCATCAATGTCGCCATCATCGACGCGGCGGCAGGAACCGCCTTCGACCCGAATTTCCATAACGCAGTGATGCACGTGGAGGACGAGTCGCTCGGCGAAAACGTCATCGCGGAAACCTTCCAGCAGGGTTTCCAGATCGGCGACAAGGTCATCCGCCACGCGATGGTGAAAGTAGCAAACTAATTGTTAACAAAGCAAACTAAATCCTAACTTTTAAGGAGTGTATTTATCATGGGTAAGATCATTGGTATTGACCTCGGTACGACGAACTCTTGTGTAGCAGTTATGGAGGGCGGCGAGTCCGTCGTTATCCCTAACGCAGAAGGTGCACGTACCACCCCGTCTGTTGTAGCATTTTCCAAGGACGGCGAGCGCATGGTCGGTCAGGTCGCAAAGCGCCAGGCTGTTACCAACGCAGACCGCACCATTATTTCCATCAAGCGCCACATGGGCACCGACTATCGCGTAAACATCGACGGCAAGCCGTATTCTCCGCAGGAGATCTCCGCGATGATCCTTCAGAAGCTGAAGGCTGATGCGGAGGCTTATCTCGGCCAGCCGGTAACGCAGGCTGTCATCACTGTTCCGGCTTACTTCTCCGACTCGCAGCGTCAGGCGACCAAGGACGCAGGCAAGATCGCAGGTCTGGAAGTTCTGCGTATCATCAACGAGCCGACCGCAGCAGCGCTGGCTTACGGCGTAGACAAGGAAGCCGAGCAGAAGATCATGGTATACGACCTCGGCGGCGGCACGTTCGATGTCTCCATCCTCGACATCGGCGAGGGCGTTCTCGAGGTTCTGTCCACCGCAGGCGATACTCACCTCGGCGGCGACGACTTCGACCAGCGCATCATCGACTGGATGGTTTCCGAGTTCAAGAAATCCAACGGCATCGACCTGTCCGGCGACCGCATGGCTATGCAGCGCCTGAAGGAAGCTGCTGAGAAGGCAAAGATCGAGCTGTCCGGCATGAGCCAGACCTCCATCAACCAGCCGTATATCACCGCGGACGCTACCGGCCCGAAGCACCTCGAGCTGACGCTGACCCGCGCTAAGTTCAACGAGCTGACCGCAGACCTCGTTGAGCGCACCATGGGCCCGGTTCGTCAGGCAATGAGCGACGCAGGCCTGTCCGCTTCCGACCTGTCCAAGGTCCTGCTCGTCGGTGGCTCCTCCCGTATCCCGGCTGTTCAGGAAGCAGTTAAGGGCATTACCGGCAAGGACGGCTTCAAGGGCATCAACCCGGACGAGTGCGTTGCGATCGGCGCATCCATTCAGGGCGGCGTTCTCGGCGGCGAGGTCAAGGACGTTCTGCTGCTCGACGTAACCCCGCTGTCCCTCGGCATCGAGACCCTCGGCGGCGTATGCACCAAGCTGATCGACCGCAACACCACCATCCCGACCAAGAAGAGCCAGGTATTCTCCACCGCGGCCGACAACCAGCCGTCCGTTGAGATCCATGTCCTTCAGGGCGAGCGTGAGATGGCAGCAGGCAACAAGACCCTCGGCCGCTTCACCCTCGACGGCATCGCTCCGGCTCCGCGCGGCATCCCGCAGATCGAGGTCACTTTTGACATCGACGCGAACGGCATCGTAAACGTATCCGCAAAGGACCTCGGCACCGGCAAGGAGCAGAAGATCACCATCACCGCTTCCACCAACCTCAGCCAGGACGAGATCGACAAGGCAATGCACGAGGCTGAGCAGTATGCGGAGCAGGATAAGAAGAACAAGGAAGCTGTCGAAGTGCGCAACAGCGCAGAGCAGCTCGTGTTCCAGTCCGAGAAGGCGCTGACCGACCTCGGCGACAAGCTGTCCGCAGACGAGAAGGCAGGCGTTCAGGCTGAGATCGAAAAGGTCAAGGAAGCACTCAAGGGCACCGATACCGACATGATCAAGGCAGCAACCGAAGGCCTGTCCAAGAAGTTCTCCGATCTGGCCGGCAAGATCTATCAGCAGCAGGCGCCGCAGGGCGACCCGAACATGGGCGGCCAGCCGGGCGCAGGCGCACAGAGCGGCCCGCAGGGCGACTTCGTAGACGCTGACTTCACCGAAGTCAAGGACGACGACAAGAAATAATTCATAGAATGAGGCAACAGCAGCACGGGGAACGCTCCCCGCTGCTGAAAGCCGATGGGAGAGGCGCGCTTCGGTGCGCCTGTCCGCGTGTACAGGTGATATTTTTATGGCAGACAAAAGAGACTATTACGAGGTGCTCGGCGTGCAGAAGGGCGCGGGCGAGGACGAGCTGAAAAAGGCGTACCGCAAGCTCGCGCGCAAGTACCACCCCGACCTCAACAAGGATAATCCCGAGGCGGCCGACAAGTTCAAGGAGGTCAACGAGGCGTATGAGGTGCTGTCCGACAAGGACAAGCGCGCCAAGTATGACCAGTTCGGCTTTGCAGGCGTCGACCCGAGCTACGGCGGCGGTGCAGGCGCAGGCGGCTTCGGCGGCGGCTTCGACATGGGCGACCTCGGCGACCTGTTCGGCTCGTTCTTCGGCGGCGGTTTCGGCGGCGGCCGTTCGCAGCGCCGCAACGCACCGCAGCGCGGCGAGTCCATTCGCCAGACCGTTGTCCTGTCCTTCGAGGAGGCGGCCTTCGGCTGCGAAAAGGAGATCACGGTCGAGCGCATCGAGACCTGTGGCGACTGCGGCGGCACCGGCGCAGCCAAGGGCACGACGGCGGAGACCTGCCCGAACTGCCGCGGCACCGGCGTCGTGACCCAGACCCAGCGCACGCCGCTCGGCATGTTCCAGACGCAGGGCGCCTGCCCGAACTGCCGCGGCACCGGCAAGATCATCAAGAAGCCGTGTCCGAAGTGCGGCGGTCAGGGCCGCGTTCGCAAGACGCGCAAGTTCAAGGTCAATATCCCGGCCGGCATCGACGACGGCCAGTCCATTCAGCAGCGCGGTCAGGGCAATGCCGGCGCAAATGGCGGCCCGGCAGGCGATCTGTATGTAACGGTCGCGATCCGTCCGCATCCGATCTTCACCCGTGACGGCTCGGATGTCTATGTTGAAATCCCGATCTCGTTCGCGCAGGCGGCGCTCGGTGATACGCTTCAGGTGCCGACCATCGACGGCCGTGTCGAGTACAAGGTCCCGGAGGGAACCCAGACCGGCACGATGTTCCGCATGCGCGGCAAGGGCATCCAGAACGTCAACGGCCGAGGCCGAGGCGATCAGTATGTCCGCGTCAATATCGAAGTTCCGAAGAACCTCACCGACAAGCAGAAAAAGCTGCTGCGCGAGTTCGAGGAGACCTCGACCGACGAAAACCAGATCAAGCGTAAGAGCTTCTGGGATAAGGTCAAGGACGCCCTGAAGGACAAATAAAGAACAAAGTAAAAGAGAGTGCAGACGAAAAAGTCCGCACTCTCTTTTTGTATTTTTAGCTTGCCGTGCTTCATAGCATATGTTCTATCCGCAGCGCCGCACCTGCCCCACGCCCGCCCGCAGCAGGACGCAAACGCCCTGCACCGACTGGCCGCGCACTGTCATGCGCGGCGCTTTACGCAAAGTAGCCTCAGGGCATTACAGCCACCCATGAGCGAAACGACGCCCGGAACCGAGCCCCCGTACCCCGTTTCGCCGCACATCTCCGATGTGTCGGCGCAAAGGAAGATTAGGGGGAGTCAGGAGGGGGATAAGAAACCATATTGGTGTCTTATCCCCCTTTTGTCTCCGCCGCCAGACGACGGCAAGCCGCTGTATCGGCGGAAGGTTTACCCTCAGCAGAGGGTAAAGAAGAAAAAGAAGCGGGAACTCATTCCCACTTTTCCCAGACCTCCGGACAGTACCCGACCGTCGCATGTCTGCCGTTCCGCACGACCGGCGTTTTCATCAGCGTGCCGTCCTCGAGCAGCTTTTCCTTCCTGTCCTCGTCGTAGGCGAGGTATGCGAGCGACGCATAGCCGCGGCTCTTCTCGTCGATGAGCGCGTCAAGACCGCCGACTGCCCGCAGTACGCTGTCAAGCTCGCCCTTGCTCATGCCCTTCTGCGCCAGGTCGATCATCTGGAATTTGATGCCGCGCTCCTTGAACCAGCGCTGTGCCTTTTTGGTGTCGAAACACTTGTTTTTGCCGAAAATCTGAATGTTCATGCTCGTTCTCCTTTGCTCTGCTGAATAAAGTATAGCAGAACGGGAAAGGGAAAACAAGCCTCAGCTGCGCCGCTTCGGCAGCACGCGCAGGATCACGCTCATGAGCGCGGCGCAGCGCCCGGTCTCGCACAGAATGAGCGGCACCGCGAAAAATACCTCGCCGTGGCGTGCAAAATCCCCGATCGCGGCAAGCCCGGCAGCAGAGAAGTTCGGATAGGGAAGCAGGGCGGCGGTGTGAGGGCCGAGCAGCAGCACCGTGCGGAGCGACAGCAGCGCAAGCAGCGCACCGCCTGCCGTGAGTCCGCGCGAGGCCGCCCCGGCAAGACTGCTGTCGCGCAGCGAGAGCGCAAGGATGAGCGTGCCCGGCAGCAGCAGGCGCAGCAGCGACCAGAACTGCGGCAGGAGCGCCGCTGTCGGTGCGGCAAGACGCGAGAGCCGCAGCTCACCTGCGGTCAGCAGACAGGACAGCACCGCTACCGTCCCTGCAAGAAACACCGCAGGCAGCGCCCACATCGCGCAGACATTCAGTCCGCTCAGCGCGTGCGCAAGGGCGCAGAGCGTCAGCGCGAAGCAGAGCACCCACAGCGGCACGCGCGTAAACACGGTCGCGCGGAGAAAGCTGCTCATGCGCGAGAGCGAGCACACGAGCGGAAAGAGCGCTGCGAGCGCGAGCAGGAGCTGCACGCCCGGCCGCGCCGCGACAGCGCTCGAGAGGCGTGCCGCTCCGGCGGCGAGCAGTCCGGCCGCCGCACAGGCCGCCGCTGCGGCGTAGAGCGACTGCGCGTCCGCCGGGAGGTAGAGGATCTCACTGAGCGGCAGGAGCGCGAACAGCGCGCCGCACCATCGGGGGAACAGTCTGTCAGGCAAAGCGCTCGCCTCCGATCATGCCGCCGTCAAGAAAGCAGCTCAGTTTTCCTTCCGTGAACACGGCCGTCCCGGATGGGGCGGTCTGTCCGAAGCGGTCGAGCGAGAGCGAGGGCAGGATGGCCGTGCCGTCGGTCTCGAGCGCTTCGGTGACGCGGTACAGCGGCATATCGGGCAGCGTGCCGGTCTCGGCGGCGCGGTCGAGCAGGTCGCTCAGCGCGTAGATCTCCTCGTCGTTTTCGAGCAGGTCGGACGCCGCGCCGCCGCGCACGACGGCGCACCGGAGATTGAGCCGAATGTCGTTATCCTGGCACAGATATTCCGCGAGCGGCGTTAGATCGTCTTCGGCGGCCTGCTCGCTCAGCAGGAGCACCTGTGCGTGCGACAGGTACAGCTCGCCCGGGAGCAGTCCCTCGAGCGCGTGAAGCGCGTCGGTGAAGCTGTCGCCCTGTGCAGCGAGACAGGAGGGAACGGCGGCGTCCTCGGGCGTGTCCTGCCGGACGAGCTCTGCGGTGAGGCGACAGCCGTTCCCGGCGCGGTCGAGCGCGAGAGCGGAGACCGGAGAGGGTTCGCGCGCGCAGCCGCACAGCAGCGCGAGAGGGAGAAGAAGAAGCAGCTTTTTCATGGTCTCTTCCTCCCCGCGGTGCGGAAAAAGGAAAAACGGTCGTATTTCATGCGGTACCACGGCACGCGCAGCCAGGCATCCTCGGAATCGGTCTCGACGCGCGGCACGAGGTTGATGAGGTAGGGAACGCCGCACGAGCTCATGCGGCACAGCAGGACGAGCGTGAGCGAGAGCGCCAGCCCCACGCCATACAGACCGCCTGCGGCCGCCGCCCCGAGCAGGGCGAACCGCAGCCAGAGCGCGGCTGTCTGAAGTCGGGGCGCCATCAGTCCGGTCACACCGGCCACCGCCACGACGATGACCGTGGGGGCGGCGGAAAACCGCGCCGAGACCGCCGCCTGCCCGAGCACAAGGCCGCCGACGATGCTCATGGTCTGCCCCATCGCGCCGGGCGTGCGTGCACCGGCCTCGCGCAGTACCTCGAGCACGATGAGCAGCAGCAGCACCTCCCACCCGACCGGCAGGGGAACCCCTCTCTGCGCCGCCGTGACGGCGAACAGCAGCCGCGCCGGGACGAGCTCGCGGTGATAGAGCAGCAGAGCGGTGTACACCGCCGGTATCGTCACCGAGCAGAAAAAGCCGAGCGTGCGCAGCACGCGCGATACGTTGGTCCGGAGAAAGCTGATATAGTAGTCGTCGTTCGACTGAAAGCATTCCTGAAGCAGATGCGGCGCGGTCAGCACGACCGGACTGCCGTCCACGACGAGTGCGCACCGTCCCTCGAGCAGCCGCGAGGCCGCGACATCCGGCCGCTCGGTCGTGCCGAGGGTGGGGAAGGGAGAAAATCGGTGGTCGCACAGGCATTCCGCGATATAATTCGCGTCGAGCACGCTGTCGAGCTCGAGGACGCTGAGCCTTGTCCGCATCTCATCGACGAGCGGGGCGGGACACAGTCCGTCGATATAGCACAGGCAGACCGCGGTGTTCGTGCGGCCGCCGACGCGCAGGAAATTGAATTTGAGCCGTGTATCGCGCACGCGGCGGCGGATGAGCGCAAGGTTGGGCATGAAGCATTCGGTAAAGCCCTCGCGTGGACCGGACAGCACGCGCTCGTTCTCCGGCTCCTCGGGCGAACGCCGGGCGAAGCCCTTTGTGTTGACGACCAGAGGACGCGCGTCGCCTTCGGTCAGCACGAGCGTGTCGCCGTACAGAAAAGCGGCGAGCGTCTTGTCCATGTCGGTCTCGACGCGGCAGTCATCCGCCTGCAGAATGCGTCCGGCAAGCTCGTCCGCCGAGACGCGGCGCCTGTCGGACAGCAGGACGGGCCGTACCAGACTTTCGTTGATGGTGAACGAGTCCACCATGCCGTCAAAGAAGAACATCGCGCAGTGCAGGCCGTTCCGGCCCGTCGCCTCGCGCACGATGAATGTGTCGTCGCCTTCGAATACCGACTGCATGAGCGCGATGTTGTGCGCAAGATTTTCAGTAAATGTGATTTTCTGCATAAAGTCACCCCACGGGTTAATAAGATATGTATTCAGCGTGGGAATGACAGCAGATGCGCGACAGCGCACATTGAATAGAATTTGCGAAGCAAATTTCAAAAATCCGGGAGCATGTATCTCGGATTTTTGTCTTTGGGAGGGAGAAAGTTTCTGAACAGGAACTTTCGGACGACTCGTGTTTTGCAAAGTCAAAACACATATTGTCGGCGAAACTGTAAGTTTCGCGACAGTATCACCCCGGAAACAGTCTTTCCGGGGCGGCAGCAGATTATTCGTGGTTTACATCCCTGTCATCTCATCCGCGAGCACATCCGCGAACAGGCGCACGGCGGATAGCGCCTCGGGCAGCGTGTTGCCGGACGAGCCGACCTCGACGAGCAGCGAGCCGGGGCTTGCGTGCTGGTCGAAGCGCTGCGTGCGCAGGTTGACCGGCCGCATGAGTGACGGATACGCGCGGTTGAGCGCGTACTGGAGGGTGGAAACAAAGTTCAGATTGTCGCGCCAGTCCGGATGATACAGCCCTCCGGCGTCCGTGCCGACGACGAACATCAGCTGCGCGGTCTCCGCGCCGTCTACCGTGCAGGAGGTCTTGTAGGCCTCGCCCTCGTCGGTCAGGATGGAGTCGCGGTGCAGGTCGATGACCACCTTGACAGACGGATTTTCCTCGAGCGCCTGCTCGACCGCCGCGAGCGAACGGTCGTAGGAACCGGCGTAGGTCGGCGTATCGAACAGCGAGCGAATGTGCAGCGTCTCAATGCCGCGCTTCTCGAGCGCGGTGCACAGCTCGTCGCCCACGCGCACTACATTATACCGCGTGTCGGTCGTGCGCTCGGTCTCGGTCGGCGTGTAGGGGAAGGCTGCGTCAGGGGTATAGCTCTCGCTCGCGTGGGTGTGGAACACGAGCACCTGCGGCCCGTCGCCCTCGGCGAGGATGTGCGTGTCCGAGGCGAGACAGGCGGCAACGTCTACATCATAGTCGGTATCGTTGTTGATGGTGAGGGTCGCGGCCTTGTCCGGCGCGGAGAGCACAGGCGCGGTATTCTCGGGGGCGGCGGGCACATAAACGCTCTCGCTCTGCGGCTCGGCGGCGTCCTCGTCCCGTGCGGCAGCAGCCGCGCGCGGCACATAGACCTCGGCCGCGTCCGCGCGCACGCCGAATTCGAGCGCGGTGATGCAGGAGAGGAAGCCGGGACTGCGGGCGAGCTTCGAGAGCGCCTCCTGCGCTCCGGCCTCGCCGCCCAGCTGCGCCGCCGCAAGCAGCACGCCTGCCGCCGCGAGCGCACACCATGCCGCAGGCCGCACGCCTGCCCGGCTCCTGTTCCGTCTGCGTCGCTTCATCCTGTCCGCCCTCCCGAAATCCGTTTGGTCAATCCTATGCGGCGCGGAGCGGCGATATGTCAGCTGAGATACAGGTCGATCTCCTCGACGGAAATATGCTGGAGGGCCATGTTGACCGCGTAGCCGATGAGCCGGGCGGTATCCGCGACTTCGCGGTCGATGTCGCGCGTGGTGATGATGAACGGCTGGGACAGGTCGTCGAGCGCTTCGCACTGTGCGCCGTCGAGCTGCTGCGCGATCTCATGGGCGAGCGAGCCGCCGTCCGCGACCGTGGGCACGCCGATGGACAGCACCGGAACGCCGAGCGTTTGCCTGTCGAGCGCGGCGCGCGCGTTGTTCACGCCCGAGCCGGGGACGATGCCGGTGTCGGCAAGCTGCACGGTGCGCACCAGGCGGCTGAGGCGGCCGGCTGCAAGCGCGTCGATGGCGATGACCGCACGGGGGCGCACATGGTCGAGCACGCCTCTGACGATCTCGCCGGTCTCGACGCCCGTCTGACCGAGCACGCCCGGCGCGAGTACGCTCACCGGCCGCCAGGATGCGAAAAATTCGGGCGAGCGGGAGATGAGGTGCCGCGTCGCGATCACATGGTCGGCCGAGCGCGGGCCGACCGCGTCCGGCGTGATCGAGCGGCTGCCGAGTCCTGCGATGAGCACGGGGGCGGCGCTGTCCAGCGGCGGCAGCAGCGTTTCGATGAGTGCGGCGAGCACGCGCACGCTGCGCGGGAACGCCTCCTCCTCGCGCCGCGAAAGCGCCTCGAGCGACAGGGTAAGATAGCGGCCGCAGGGCTTTCCGAGCAGCCGCGCGGCCCGTTCGGTCGTGACCTCGGCCTCGTGGATGTGCAGACCCTCGCGCTCATATTCGCGCTCGCTGACGCCGGAAAACTCGTCCCTGCCGCGCAGATTTTCCAGCAGCTCGACCGCAAGATCGGTCCGGTATGCCATAAAATCACTCCTTTCCGGGGAGTATGCGGCGGGATGAAAAAAATATGTATTTTTCTCGAAAAAATGCTTGCAATTTTTGAGGTTTGATGTTAGAATAGAAACACTGACAAATAGTAAAACAAAGGAGGTGTTTTCGGAATGCCCAACATCAAGTCTGCTAAGAAGCGTGTCAAGGTTAACGCAGTCAAGGCGCTGAACAACCAGATGGCTAAGAGCGAGCTCAAGACCACTCTGAAGAAGTTCGACGCAGCTATTGCTGCCGGCGATAAGGCGGAAGCGACTGTTGCTTATACGACTGCCGTCAAGGCTGTCGATCAGGCGGCTGCCAAGCACCTCCTGCATAAGAACAACGCATCCAACAAGAAGAGCAAGATGACCACCAAGCTGAACGGCATGGCGTAAGTCCTGTTCCGACAATGCGAAACGAGAAGAGTCTGCAATGCAGGCTCTTTTTTCATGCCTGAAAAACATTTAGACGAATATCAAAATATATCTTGACTTTCGCAAATGCTGTGGTATTCTATATTTAGATAAACGTCTAAATGAAAGGAGACGGAGCATATGAAAACGACCATTGCGATCTGCGCAGCGGGACTGCTGCTGGCGGCAGTGCTCATCGTGTGGCAGGCGCGGGCGCTGTCAAGGCGCGAGCTGGTGTGCAAGTTCTGCGGAAAGCAGCTGCGCCTGCCGTGGAACCGGCTGCTGCTCCGCCAGCATGTCGGGAACGAATGGTGGCTGTTCTGCCCGACCTGCGGACGAAAAACATGGTTCACCGCACGAAAGAGGGGAGAATAATGGGCTTTCAGAAGAGCTTCAAGGCGCTCGGAGACCCGGTGCGGCGCGAGATCCTGTCGCTGCTGCGGCGTGAGCCGATGGCGGCAGGCGACATCGCGGCGCATTTCGACCTGTCGGGCGCAACGGTCTCGCACCATCTCGCGATCCTGCGCGACGCCGGGCTTGTGCTCGACGACCGGCAGGGCAAGTACATTTACTACGAGCTGAATATGTCGGTCGTGGATGAGATACTGGAGTGGGTTTCCGCATTGAGAGGAGAGGACAGAGATGAAAAAAACGAATAAAAAGCAGGCTGCGGCATGGCTGCTGTCGCTGCTGCCGCTGGCGATGATCGCGGCGGTGTACCGCCGCCTGCCGGCCGAGGTGCCGATGCACTGGGATCTCGACGGCGCGGTCGATTACGGCGCAAAGGCGCAGCTGTGGGTGATTGCGGCGATGGCGCCGGTGCTCGAGGCGATGTTCTGCTTTCTGCCGAAGATCGACCCGAAAAACAAAAATTACGGCAAGTTCGGCGACGCCTATCTTGGCATTCAGCTTGTGACGCTGCTGTTCCTCGCGGCGATGACCGGCATCTGCATCACCGAAGCGCTGCGCCCGGGCACGGTCAATGTTTCGGGCGTGGTATGCCTGCTCGTCAGCCTGCTGATGGTCTACCTCGGCAACGTCATGCCGCGCTTCCGAATGAACTGGTACTGCGGCTTCAAAACGCCGTGGGCGCTGTCGAGCGAGACGGTCTGGACGCGCACGCAGCGCGTCGCCGGGCGGCTGCTGTTCGCGGCGGGCCTCATCGGTGCGGCCGGTTCGTTCGCGCCGGGGGACACGGCGAAGTTCGTGCTGCTGCTCGCGCCGCTCGTGCTCGCCTGCGGTCTGTCGACTGTCATGAGCTGGAGATTTTACCGCGAAGAGAGCAGGAAATGACAGGAAAAGCAGAGCGAAATAACCATACACAGACCTGTGTTCGACAAGTTTATCTATAATTTAACTTGCCAGGTGGGGAACAATATGATATAATATTGCAGAAAGTTTGCATAGGTGGGGAACCGGAACTGTCCGGGGCTATGCGGAAAACGAAGAAGGCAATACCGCCGCGGCTTTGCTCGTGCGGTGCTGCCTGAACCCATCCAGGCAAGGAGAAAGTTATGAAGAGAACGTGTAAGCTGGCAGCGGCAGCGCTGCTCACGGCTGCCGTTACGGTGGGCACAGTCACCGCTTGCGCAGCAGCGGAAACTGCGGTCACGACCGAGACATACGCCTATCTGCCGGACCATTCGGTTTACTTTTACGACGTAGACGACGGCTATTCGTGGGCGTTCCGCGAGGTGGATACGCTCGCGGTCGCGGGCGTCATTCAGGGCCGGGGCGACCATCTGTTTTATCCGAGGAACGCGATCACGCGCGCGGATTTCATCGTTATGCTCGACCGCGCCTACGGCATGAGCAGCGCGCTCGAGAGCGGCGCTGTGACGGCGCAGCAGGACTTCAGCGACGTTCCGTCCGACAAATATTACGCAAAATCCGTTGCGGCGGCGCGTGCGCTCGGCGTGGCGACCGGCACGGCGGACAACCGCTTTCTGCCGCAGCAGACCATGAGCCGTCAGGACGCGATGGTGTTCCTCAAGCGCACCATCGACCGTACGGAGCTGACGCTGCGGGACGGCGCGATCACCGGCTTTTCCGACGCGGCCGAGGTCAAAAGCTATGCGCAGGAGGCTGTCGGCGCGCTGACGAGCGCCAAGGTCATCAGCGGCACGAACGGCCAACTCAACCCGAACGCGCCGGTTACGCGCGCGGAAATGGCGGTCATGCTGTATCGTGCGCTGCATCTGACCGAAAACGGCGGCTCGGGCGGCGCGGTCTACCACGAGCGCAAGGACACGGTCAATCTGTGCATCGGCGCACAGAGTTACAGCGACGTTGTCATCGAGAACTATGATCCGTCCGTGACCTATGAGGGTCTCGTGCAGTATTCCGGACTGCATCAGGACGGCAGCACGATGTATGTGTCCATCGACGGCGCGCATGCCATCGACCGCACGGCCGAATATAAAAACGGCACGTTTACGTTCGATACCGATGCGGAAAATGACGGCATCACAGGCGATTATCCGGCCGCTGCGGACTGCGTAGCGATCGACGCCGGCGAGCCGTACCATCAGATCGCTGAACCGGTCAGCACCGGCTCGGAATACCGCACCTGCTATCCGTCCATCAGGGACGGCGAGGTCGTCGCGGTGTATTATGTCAAGTAAACAGAGATAGAGAAAACCGGCTCTGCCGAGGGGAAACACCTCTGGCGGAGCCGGTTTTTTGTTTGTCTTTATTTTTCGGCGGTAACATGGGACGCGAGCGCGGCGTCGAATTCCGGCCAGCAGCGGCGCAGGATCGCCGGATGGCCGTCGGAATTGATGAAGCAGTGGCGGCTGTCGCCGGTGCAGCGCACCTCGCCGGTCGCCTTGTCGAAAACGTCATAGTGCAGCGTCATGCGCACGCCGTTGTACTGGGTGATCGCGGCTTGAATGCTGACCGTTTCACCGAATTTGGACATGGTCTTATACTGGCAGGAGACCTCGAGGACGGGGCCGCTGTAGCCTGCGGCCTCGATGCGGTCGTAGCCGAAGCCGAGCTGCTCGAGCAGATCAACGCGGGCCTCCTCGAACCAGCGGATGTAGTTCGAATGATGGACGATACCCATGCCGTCGGTCTCGTAGTACTGGACCTTGTGTTCACAGGGGTTCATGAAAACACCTCAATTCTTCGAATTATTTGCTTTACCGTCAGCAGACGGTGAAGTTTCCGCCGATCCAGCGGCGCGCCGCTGGAGGCGACTTGACGCTTAAAGTAAGCGTGCACTTTGGCCGCCTTCAGCGGCTGGGAGTGTCGCCGCCCGGCGACGGGGGCAAGCCGCTCAGCAAAGCACTCGCGGCTAAACGGGGGTTACGGGGGCTCGGTTCCGTGCGTCGTTTCGCTCATGGGACGCTGTGCCGCCCTGAATTTACTGAGCGCCACCTGCACTGGCTCTGCTTCCATCAAGAATGAAGCCTTGGAGCACCAAACGCATCTGTGGGCCCCTCGTTTTTAGACGCGCAACCGAAGGGCGTCGCGTCCGAAGGAAGGTAAGGGGAGTCAAGAGGGGCAGGGAAACCTTGGTGTCCCTGCCCCTTTTGCCCCTGTCGGTGGGCACCGACACCCCTCGGCCGTGGGGACGGCCAATCTCGCCTCCAGCGACGCGCCGCTGTATCGGCGGAAGGTTTCCCCTCTGCTGAGGGTAAGGAAAGAAAGAGCCTCTGCTGCCGCCTGGCGGCAAAAGGGGGCGCCCTCTTTCGAGAGCGCCCGACAGGTAAATCTCTGATTTACTTGAAATACTTTACGCCGTTTGCGAACAGCGGCTGATACTTTTCGCCGTAGATATTCTTGCCGACAAACGGGCTGTAACGCTCGGTATGGCCCATCTTGCCGAGGACACGGCCGTCCGGAGAGGTGATACCCTCGATCGCGCACATCGAACCGTTCGGGTTCCACGCAATATCCATGGACGGCTCGCCCTGAAGGTCGGTGTACTGGAACGCTACCTGACCGTTCTTGATAAGCTCATCAATGACGTGCTGCGGCGCTACGAAGCGGCCCTCGCCGTGCGAGAATGCGATGGAGTGCAGGTCGCCGACATTGCAGGAGGACAGCCACGGGGACTTAATCGACGCAACGCGGGTG
>ERZ1034952.1361-NODE-1361-length-20087-cov-4.469549_pt1 | contig 20087 bp, 18 predicted proteins | sample MGYA00520625_ERZ1034952 | MGnify/ENA primary metagenome ERZ1034952 (study PRJEB33766, sample SAMN09781773) | gut metagenome | biome: gut microbiome | host: Homo sapiens | place: Madagascar | study: EMG produced TPA metagenomics assembly of the PRJNA485056 data... | reverse complement strand
CGCTTCCGCTCCCTGCCCGCTCTACCTCGCCTCGCTTCGCGCCTCCCGCCTCACCTCGCGCCTTCCGCCCGCCCTGCGCCGAACAGCGGGCACGCAAGTGCACTTTGAGGTGGGAACGGCTGCCAAGTTTCCTATAATGAGGAAGATATTTTCCAGGGCACGAGGCGATGTGCGCCGGGTTTCGCCTGCGCGGCGAAAAGCGCCGCGGCTCGTATCGGCGCGCGGCTTCGCTCACGCTGGCTTGCGGTTCGGCTCTCGCCGACGCGCGATCCATATCGCGCACGCAGCATCGCCTGCCGCGGCTGCGCGAAGCACCTGCGCCGACTGCCCGCTTCGACGAGGAGGCTCTATGTTCGGCGACAACCTCGACCGCATCGTTGCGGCGATTGAGAAGAACTACGAGGCAGACGAGATTTTCTTCACGAAACCGGGACGGCGCTTTCCCAGCCGTCTTGCGGTGAAGAACGTGCTCAAGACGCTGCGTCGCGTGCTGTTCCCCGGTTACTTCGGCGCGGAGATGCTGTCCCCGTCCACCAGCCCCACCTACTTCATCGGCAACACGCTCATCGAGGTCGAGCGCGAGCTGCGCGAGCAGATCGTCCTGGCGCTGACCTACACGTCCGACGATCCCGACGCCTGCTGCCCGCCCGACGAGATCCAGAAGCGCGCGGGCGAGATCATGACGGCGTTCTTCGACGAGCTGCCGAACATTCAGCGCGTGCTGCTGACCGACGTGCAGGCGCTGTACGACGGCGACCCAGCTGCCGAGTCAAAGGAGGCGGTCATCTTCGCCTACCCGGGTCTGTACGCCATCTACGTGTACCGCATCGCGCACGTGCTTTACGAGCAGAAGGTGCCGATCATCCCGCGTATCATGACCGAGCTTGCGCATTCGGGCACTGGCATCGACATCGGCGCCGGCGCCAAGATCGGCGAGTACTTCTTCATCGACCACGGCACGGGCGTCGTCATCGGCGAGACCACCGAGATCGGCGATCACGTGAAGATCTACCAGGGCGTGACGCTCGGCGCGCTGTCGACACGCGGTGGTCAGCGTCTCGCCGGCGTGAAGCGCCATCCCACCATCGAGGACAACGTGACGATCTACTCGAACGCCTCGGTGCTCGGCGGCGAGACGGTTGTGGGTGAGGGCTCCGTCATCGCGGGCTCCACATTCGTGACGTTCAGCGTGCCGCCGCACTCGCGCGTGTCGGTGAAGGATCAGGAGATTACCGTACGTCAGCCGGGCGAGAAGGATTAGGCCTCGTGGCATCGTTTGACGAGAAGCTGCACCGCATCGCCGGTGCCGATGCGGTGCATGCGGAAGAGCCGCTCGCGGCGCACACCACCTTCGAGATCGGCGGGCCCGCGCAGTGGCTGGTAGAGCCTGCAACCGAAGAGCAGGTGTGCGCGGTCGCGGCGCTGTGCCGCGCTGGGGGCGTGCGCCTGCGCGTGCTCGGCCTCGGCTCCAACGTGTTGGCGGCCGATGCGGGCGTGCGCGGCGTGGTGTTGAAACTGGCTGATCGGTTTGCGCACATCGAGGTGCGCGGCAGCGAAATCGTCGTGCAGGCGGGTGCGTCGAACGCCGCCGTGGCGGAGGCCGCCTGCGCTGCAGGACTTGCGGGCTACGAGTTTGCGAGCGGCATCCCTGGCACGGTTGGGGGAGCTGCCATCATGAACGCCGGCGCCTACGACGGCGAGTTCAAGGACGTTGCCGTCGAGGTGCGCTGCCTTGCGCCCGACGGCGCGCTCGTCGACGTCTCTGCCGAAGAGTCGCAGTGGTCGTACCGACATTCCATGATGAATGATCGCGGTTACATCGTGCTGGGCGCCGTGCTGCGCCTGCATCCCGACGAGCCGCGTGACATCCGAGCGCGCATGGACGATTTGCGCCGGCGCCGCGAAGAGAAGCAGCCGCTTGAGATGCCGAGTGCAGGCTCTACGTTCAAGCGACCCGTCGGCTACTTCGCGGGCAAGCTCATCCAAGACGCGGGTCTGCGCGGCTACCGGGTGGGCGGCGCGCAGGTGTCGATCAAACACACGGGCTTCGTGGTGAACGCAGGCGGCGCCACGGCTGCCGATGTCAAGCAGCTCATCGCCGACGTGCAGGAGCGCGTGTTCGCCTGCGAGGGCGTGCGCCTTGAGCCCGAGGTGCGCATGTGGGAGTAGTGTCCCGCTCAAGCTAGGGCGCTTCGCCTATCGTTGGAAACCGTTGGATCGTCGGAGAGGTTGCAGTGGATTCGGCTCGCATCGTGCACGCGTCGCGCAGTATGTTGGCGCGCCGTCTCGAACGCTGCCTGGAAAGCGGGCCCGCCGCGCAGGCGGCTCAGCGTTGCGGCGTCGTTTCAGCTGAGTTACGCGCATCCTACGACGAGCGGATCGACCGCTACATGGCCGAGGCCGACTTCGGGCCCGACGACGTGCGACGCGCGAGTTACCTCAACGTGTTCACGGGGCTTGCCGCCTACGAGCTGCTGCGCGAGGCGGGGTTCTCCGAGCAGGAGGCGTTCGATGTGTACGGCTTCATGTGCGCGCCGATGCGGCGCATCGCGCATCTGACCCATCGGTGGATCGACGCGCTTCCCCATGCGTACCGCCTCATGCGCGACAGCATCATCTCTGATCTGACGGGGCCCAAGCGCACCAGCTGGTCGACGAAGCTCATCCGCAACGATGACTACGCGCTCGAATACGAGATCACGCGCTGCTTCTACTACGAGGTGTGTCGCGCGCACGGCTGTCCCGAGTTCACGCGGGCGTTTTGCGAACACGACGACTACGCCTACGGCTCCATGCACCGCCACGTGAAGTTCACGCGCCTCGCCTGCTTCGGGTGCGGCGGCTCCTGCTGCCACGACCGTTTCGAGCGTGTGCAGTAGACGCAGACGCTCGCGCGGCTCGCACACAGGCTTGCGGCCGCCAATCAGCGTGTGCCGCTCGCGTGCCCGCCTGCACCGCCAGCCGCCGCGCAACGCCCGCGCCCACGCCCACGCACGCCGCGCCCGCGCCCAACCCCTACGAGTGTAAATACGCCTCAAGCTCGGTGTTGAAGTAACCTGCGGGGATGTTCCCCCTCACGAACTCGGCGAAGCGTCGCGCCTCTTCCGAATGAGGTTGGTTGGCGGGCCATGTGAGCGTGACGGGATACCACATCGGATCGGTCTTCACCTTGAACCGCACGATGCCCGGCTCCTTGCGATAGCGGTCGGCGATGCACTCGGGAACGCTCGCCCAGCCGAGCCCCGCCTTCACGCCCGCCACCATGGCCTCATGCGTGTCGAACAGTCCCACCATGTTGTGCTGCTCGAGCGAGATGCCGTAGCGCTCGCGGAAGTGGCGGTTGCCCACCATGTGCCGCCCCGAGTTCCACTCGTAGATGATCATGGGCCACTTGAGCAGCGTCTCTACGGGAACGGGGTGAACGATCTGGTTGTACGGCGCCTTGTCGGGCGCGAGAAAGATGAGCTTGCGGCAGCCGAGCACCTCGTTGACGATGCGCGGCTCAACCGGCTGGTTCTCGAGGATGGCGAAGTCAAGCCGGCCGTCGTCGAGTTTCTCGATGAGCTCGGGCTCGTAGCCCGCATCGAGGTGGATGCGCGTCCCGGGGTTCTGTGCGGTGTACGCGGCAACAAGCGCGGGCAGCAGCTCCACGCCGTCGGCCAGGCTCATGCCGATGCTGAGCGTGGCGTCGAAGTGCTCGTCGATGGCAGCGAGCTGCGAGGCGAGCGTGCGCTCCATGTTCTCCACGTTGCGCGCGAAGCGCAGCACCGTCTCGCCGGCGCGGGTGAGCGAGATGCCCGTCGACGTGCGGTTGAAGAGCTTCGTGCCGAATTTCTTCTCGATGTTGGTGATCTTTTGGGACAAACCCGGACGCGACATGTAGAGTCGGTCGGCTGCCTGCGAGAGGCTCTTGGATTCAGAAAGTACAAGGAGCACTTCGACATCGTCGAATAGCATGCTGCCCCCCTTCTTGGTCTGCACCGCGTCCCCCAATCGAATCCTCTTCCTCGGGTTGGTTGACGGACTCGTGCATCGCTTGAGGCTGTCCGTGAAAAGTACCCACTATACCGAGTGGATCAAAGTGGAAAGCCGAGAAATGAACGAAACTCAATATTGGTACAGATAGTTTATTATATAACAATGCGTGCTGAGGCGTTTCCAGTGGTTTGGCGAAATTCGGTGAAGCGATTTCTCACACGCGCTGCAAAGAAAATCTTCATGCAGTTTCTGCTTACCCACGCGTTAAGCAACTCGTGCAGCGAGTCGGTGAGTGACAGGTAAAACCCCAGTTCAGCGACCCTATACTAAAGAAGTCGCACGGGGGAGTGCAACACGTTGGGGACCCGGAGGGAGCCCGCATCGCACCGCATCCGACGCTTTCGCACCGAGGGGGCCGTCTTTCGGCGGCGATTCGAAGCAGGTTCGCACGGCTGCAGGCGCGATTCCGATCGCTTTCCTCATCTACGTAAACGCGCTGTCCTCTCCTCGCGATGTTTCGACAAGAAGAGACGACGAGGAGGAGCTGATGGACAAACAAGCCATCATCGATGCCAGCCGCGCCCGACGCGAAGGCGAGAGCATCTTCTACACGTCCTGCCCGGCAAACGGCTGCTGGGACTCGGCATGTGTTTTGAAGTGCCACGTCAAAGACGGCAAGATCTTCGCAATTGAGCCCGACGACTCCGTCAACCAGAACGACAGCCGCGAGGACTGCGGTTGGGAGAACATCTGGAAGGGCAACGTGCAGATGCGCCCGTGTGCCATGGGCCATTCGTGGAAGAAGGAGCTCTACACCGAGACGCGCCTTCTGCATCCCATGAAGCGCGTTGGCAAGAAGGGTGCCGGCAACGGCTACTTCGTGCAAATCAGCTGGGAAGAGGCGCTCGACACCATTGTCGAGAAGATGAAGGAGATCAAGGCCAAGTACGGCCCGTACGGCATCTTCCACTCCCAGTACCCGAGCTTCGAGAAGAACGGCTTCCCGCTGGCTCCCTGGTGGGAGGCGGGCTTCGGCGCCTGGGGCGAGCATTCCACGTCCGGTCATGCCGCCGGCGAGATGCTGCATCTCGGCGTCGACCTGACGCGCTGCGCGCAGGGTCGATCCGACGCGCTGCCGGGCTTCGAGGCATCTGACATCTTCAACTCCAAGCTGTTCATCATGTGGGGCATGGACCCGGTGGTCGCTTGGTTCGGCCCGACGTCGTACTACATGCAGCTCGCCCACGAGTACGGCTGCAAGACGGTCGTCATCGACCCGCGCTACACCCAGAGCGCCGAGATCCTCGCCGACCAGTGGATCCCGATCCGCCCTGGCACCGACCTCGCGATGATGCTCGCCGTGGCGCAGGTTCTCTACGAAGAGGACCTCATCGACCACGAGTTCGTCAACGAGTGGGTCGAGCCTGTGGGCTTCGAGGAGTGGCGCGCCTACGTCATGGGCGAAGGCGAGGACGGCATCAAGAAGACGCCTGAGTGGGCGGCTCCCATCTGCGCCGTGCCTGCCGAGACCATCCGCGAGTTCGCGCGTCTGTACGGCACCACCAAGCCGGTTCACCTGCAGTATTTCTACTCCTGCGCGAAGCGCCACATGGGCGACTACAGCGCCATCGCCTCCATGCTGCTCCAGGCCATGACGGGCAACATCTGCTGCCCCGGCGGCTGCGAGACGGGCGCCTGCCTGCCTACCCCGGGCCGTCTTCCCGCCCCGCGTGCCGACTGGCACCGCGATCCGGGCGACTACGAGGTGCCGGTGCTGTTCAACAACAACTGCCTCACCGAGATTCTCGCCTGCCAGGACGACTACTGGGAGGGCCGCATGAGCGAGGACGAGTTCCGTCATCGCATCGGCTCGCCGACGAATGACTCCCCGCTGCCGCACGTCGAGATGATCATCTTCGACAACAACTACTCCAACAACCACTCCAACGTGAACAAGCGCATGGGTGGCATGGCGAACACCGAGTTCAACTGGGGCTTCCAGTGGCACCTCAACCAGCCGACCGCCGAGATGTGCGACATCGTCCTGCCGGCGCCGGTGTGGCAGTTCGAGGGTATGGACGAGTACATGTACGGCCACCAGCGCTTCGTGAGCGGCCCGAACGGCATGCGCAACTACTTCACGTTCTGCGCTCGCGGCGTCGACTTCCCGGGCGAGGTTCGCTCGCGCGAATGGGTGTGGACGCAGATCGCCAAGCGTCTCGGCGACGAGGTGGTCGAGGGCTACAACCCGCGCATGAAGGACGTCGAGTTGGAAGACTGGGTTGACGCTCAGGAGGCCATCTACAAGGAGGCCTTCGAGAAGTGGGCCGACAACGAGGCGCTCATGCTCTACCTCGGCTACGAGGGTCGTCCGACCTGGGAGGAGTTCAACGCTCATCCGGTTATCCGCTGCGAGATCGATACCCCGTACTACCCGTTCAAGAAGATGCTCGAGCAGGGCAAGAGCCCGTTCGGGACGCCGAGCGGCAAGATCGAGTTCTCTTCGAACTTCGTGAAGACCCACGACATGACCGAGTCGCGTTGGCGCGGCCACATCGATCCGATGCCGGTGTGGAGCCCGAGCTACGTGGAGGGCGACATCGGAAGCGCGTCGAACGACGGCTTCTACAACCCGAAGGTCAAGGACTATCCGCTGTCCCTCGTCACGCCGGTCTCCATCTATCGCCAGCACTCGAGCAACGACAACAACCCGTTCATGCGCGAGGACTGCTACCGCCACGCCGTGTGGATCTCGGGCGTCGACGCCCAGCAGCGCGGCATCAAGGACGGCGACCTCTGCCGCGTGTACAGCGACCGCGGTGAGATGGTGCTCACGGCTTACGTCACCAACCGCTGCATGCCGGGTACCGCTGCAGTGCACCACGGCGCGTGGTACCAGACCAACGGCGAGAAGGCCGAGATGAACAAGTTCGGCCAGGACGTCCGCGGCGCCTGCAACATCCTGCTCGACGACAGCCACCTGCCCCACATTCTCGGCGCTCTGATCATCGCCGGTCTGGTCCAGGTGGAGAAGATCGCCGACGGCGATGCCGAGGGCTTCGGCGGCGAGGCCGAGCGTGCGGGCATGCGCGGCGCGAGCGTTGCGCTCGGTGTGCGCCAGGCGCTTGGAGAGGAGAAGGAATAACACGATGACCCAGTACGGAATTTTCTTCGACATGAACCGCTGCTACGCCTGCCAGGCGTGCAGCATCGCATGCAAGGACTGGAACGGCATCGAGCCCGGTGCTGAGAAGTGGATGACCGTGTACGAGTGGGAGAGCGGCACGTTCCCGAACCTCCGCCTGCACTCGCTGGCCTTCCCCTGCGCCCACTGCGAGGATCCCGCCTGCGTGAAGGCGTGCGAGAGCGGCGCCCTCTACAAGGAGGACGAGTACGGCGCCGTGCTCGTCGACCAGGACAAGTGCACCGGTTGCCGCAAGTGCTACGACGCTTGCCCCTACGGCGCGCCGAAGTTCGCCACCGACGAGCCCGACTGCAAGATGAGCAAGTGCACCATGTGCATCGACCGCCTCGCCGAGGGCATGCAGCCCGCCTGCACCATGTCCTGCCCGCTGCGTGCGTTCGACTTCGGTCCGCTCGACGAGCTCATCGAGAAGTACGGCGACGTGCGCTACTGCGAGGGCATGCCGAGTCCTGAGACCACCAAGCCGGCGTTCCTCATCTGGAACCCGCGCGAGAAGACGCCGCTCGTTCCCTACAACGCGGAGGAGGCCATCCGCCTCAACCAGCAGCGCGGCGACCTCGGCACCATGTTCGAGAGCGAGGATGACCTCGAAAACTTCGACGAGGGCACCATCTACCGCAACGAGCTTCGCATGAAGCACGAGTCCAACGTCAAGCTCATGCGCGATACGCGTAACGACATGGCGTAGGGGCTCCGAAACGGAAGGCGCGAAAGCGCTTGCAGAGCCCAGGGGTGCGGAGCTCCGTTCAGAAGCTCCGCAGCCCTCACTCCGCTCCGCGCCTCTGCGCATGGCAGATGTTCGGCACCTTCCGTTTCTCTGCGGGTCTGAGGGTTCGACCTGCAGGGTCTTCTGGGTCGCTGATATTACGGCGGCCAGAGTGATTCGAGGGCGCGGGGCCCGTTTCGGGCTCGGCGTTTTCGATATAGGAGGAGCCGCGCCGTCCTTTGAGGCGGCGCGGCGCAAGGGATTATTTTGGAAAGGGGAATGACATGGAGATCATTGGAGTTCTCGGCATCATTGTCGGTCTCGTCTTCTTCGTCATTGCTGCCATGAAGGGCTGGAACGTGCTCATCACGTCAGTCGTCACGGCAATCATCATCGCGCTGACCAACGGCATGGACATCATGAATTCCATGGTCGGCAAGGAGACTTCGTACGTTACCGGCCTGGCCGGCTTCGTGCAGAACAACATCTTCATCTTCCTGGGCGGCGCCATCCTCGGCGAGTTCATGGACAAGTCGGGTGCTGCTAAGTCCATCGCTCACGCCATCATGAGTAAGGTGGGCTCCAAGGGCGCATACTTCGTGCTGCTCGGCATCGCTGCCGTCGGCGCGATCCTGACCTACGCCGGCATCTCGATGTTCGTCGCCATGTTCGCGCTCATCCCGCTGGCGCGCCCGATGTTCAAGGAATGCAAGATTCCGTGGCATCTGTTCTGCGCCGCATGGACCCTGGGCGCGTGCTCGTTCACCATGGCCATGATCCCGGGCGTCCCGGCTGTCGCGTGGATCAACGCCGCCAACGGCTGTGGCGTCTCCATGACCGCTGCTCCCATCATGGGCATCGTGGGCTCGATCATCGCCATCGTGCTGTCCTGCATCTACATCAAGTTCGCGCTCAAGCGCGCTCAGGCCAAGGGCGAGACCTACGAGGAGACCGAGGCTGAGACCGCTGTCGCCGACGGCGAGGAGAAGGTCCCGAACCTGTTCGTGTCCATCCTCCCGCTCGTTGTGCTGATCGCGATCATCATCGTCGGTTCCCAGTTCGGCATCAAGAACGTTGTGTACATCGCCATGCTCGTGGCCATCATCCTGTGCATGATTCTGTTCAACAGCTTCATCAACAGCCAGCGCGATGTCATGGGCAACGGCGCCAAGAACGCGCTCGGCCCGGTGCTCTTCACCTCCGCTGCGGTGGGCGTCGGCACGGTCGCCGCTGCCTCCACCGGCTTCACGGTGATCTACGAGGCCATCTTCAACATGCCCGGCGGCGCGTACGTGTCCTCCGCGGTCATGGCTGCCGTCCTCGGCGGCGTCATGGGTTCCGGCTCCGGTGCTGTGGGCATCATCGCCACGAACTTCCTGGATCCGTACCTGGCTACCGGCGTCAACCCGGCCGCCCTCGCCAAGATCATCGCGACCTCCGCGACCATCGGCGGCGCGCTGCCGAACTCCGGCGCCATGTTCGGCATGCTGGCGGCCATGGGCCTGAACCATGCCAATTCCTACAAGCACATCGCGGCCATCTCCATCGGCTGCGGTCTGGCTGCCTTGATCGTCATGATCCTCATGGCGACGGTGGGCATCGTCTAGGCGATTCCCGCTTCCTCCGTTCGGGCTGCTCACGTGGCCTGCAGCCCGGACGGATCTGCGCGGCTGGGGCGCTACAACGCCCCGGCCGCCGCCTCCGGTGGGGCGTTGCAAACACCGCCGCAAACGCCGTCGGTGCGGTTTGCGACACGCGACACGCCCACCGCGCACGGCTGAGCGCATCTGCTTTTCCGTTGGTTTTTGGCAGGCATGTTAAGCGTCGTTTACACGCGTCGCTTCCCGTGCCCCCATCGTGGATGCGTTCTGCCGTGCGGGCGATTACCCCCTAGTGAGCCCGCACGCGGCACAGCGACTTTGGCAGGCAGGCCTGATGAGCTCCTGCCCCATCCCTTGCCATTGTGTGCCGCTGTTTACCGAGGCTGAGATGCCATACCTCAGCCTCCTTCGCAAAGCGCCCCGCTTCCTCATCCCCCTCTATGCAAGTTGGGGCGTTTTGCGAAGGAGAGGCTCCTGGTCGCAATTTTCTGCCGCCGCGTTGCCGACGGCGGGGCGCGCTGCCGGCGTGCAGCAGGGGTCGCCGTGTGCCGGGTCGGCGTACGGCGGGCTGCATGCCCGACCGCCTGCGCTGGGAGCGCTGTTCCAGCATCGAAAGGGGAGGGGTCGTTATGGGTTCTGAGGGACGCGAGACGAAGGCGGCGGGAAAGCCGTCCTGCGAGGTGAAGGCTCCAGCGCTGGGGCGCGCGCCGTCGGAGGCCGCGGACGCCGGCGTGGACGGGGGCTCCGCGACGGGGTCTGTGAGCGCGGGTGCAGGTGTGGAATCCGCGCTGGCGGGCTCGGTGGGTGCGGCATCGAGTGACGCGCCGAAGAAGAAGGGCGCGCGGAGCAAAGCGAGCTCGGTGACCGAGCAGGTGTCGCTCTTCGAGCGCGTGCCTGAGAGTAAACGCCTGGCCTGGCCCGACATCGCCGCCATTCTGTCGGGCGTGGTTTCCAGCTTGTCCAAGCTCATGGGCGGCGGCATCGTCGCCTTCTATGCGGGCTGCCATATGGGGCTTGCGGCCATGATCATCATGATCGTGCTTTCTTTCGTGCTTACGCTGCTGGTGGGTCGCATCACCTTTGAGGAGGGTCTGCCGAACAACGTCGCATCGCGTTTGTACGTGTTCGGAACGAAGGGCTCGGCGGCGGGTTCGCTCGTGTGGATCTTCCTGCTCGTGGGCGTGCTGGCAGTCGGTACGGTGCAGCTCGGTAACGCCATTCTGTTCGCGTTCGGCTGGGACGCCGAGTGGCAGCGCTGGACGCTGTTCATCGGCATCTCCTGCGTGTGGGTTTTCATGTCGCTGTTCGGCGCGAAGGTGATCGCGCGCCTGAATGCCGCGTTCGTGGTGGCGCTGTTCTGCGTGATGGGGTACGTGATCTATCTCGTGGCGTCGCAGGGACAGCTCGGTGAGGCGCTGACGCACGGCGTGCTCGTGCCGGGCGTCAGTGAGACGGAAGGCTTCGCGTACGGTCTCAACTACTCCATCATGACATCGGGCCTTATGGCGCTGTTCGCAGCCGACTTCACGCGGTTTGCGCGCAAGAAGAGCGACCTCGTGCCCATTTCGATCTCGGGCAGCCTCGCTGCTGTGGTCACGTACGTGTGCGGTGCCATCGTGACGTTCTTCGGCTTCGCTACGGCGTCCGCGTACTTCGCGGGGCAGGGCTACGACGCGGCGGGCGCGGCCAACGCCGCCATCACGAACCCTGGCGTGTCGTTGGTGCTCGCTGCGGGTGGCGTGGGGCTTGCAATCATCTGCCTGTCGCAGATGAAGGTGGAAACCTCGAACTCCATCGGCGGTGCGAACGCGGTGTCGAATCTCATCGACTCGCTGTTCGGCCTGCAGGTGCGCTGGCCCGTCGCCGTGGTGATCGCCAATCTTATCGGGTTCGCGTTCATCATGGGCGGCATTCTCGATCAGGTGAACGCCTTCATGAGCTTTGGAAGCATCCTCACGATCTCGTGGTGCGTGCTGCTCATCACGGACTACTACCTCGTGCGCGGCCCCATGAAGATTGGCACGCGCGGCATCCCGCTGTCGGCTGCCGAAACGGTGAACTGGCGCGGCGTGATCACGCTGGCGGCGGTGACGGTGGTCAACGGCGTGCTCTACGCGTTCATGATCGTGCCGATTCCCTTCTTGACGACGGTTCCCATGACGGTGGGCCTCTACGTGCTGCTGAGCTGGCTCACGCGCGACAAGGTGCGCGCCGATGAGGTGCGGCGCATCGCGAAAGCCCGCAGCGAGGCGGCGTAGTCGCGAGGGTGGGCGCGCTGGGTTCGCCCGCGCGCGCCGGGCCGCCCCGTGTCTCTCGTTGCGCGAGCCGCTCTCCATTCCGCACGGCGGGGCGTCTTGAGGACGGGTGAAACGCGGAAAGTGCAGATTTTTCACCGAAGTATGCAGGTGGGGCGGTGCCGCTCGCAGGCCGCTGAAGGATGCGTTACGCAAGCACGCCTCTGACCAGGCCCTTTACAGAGCTCACGATAGCGTCCGGTTCGCCAACGAGCCATCAGCTCGCTCCCAAGCGCATACTTCGGTGATTTTCGCGCATTTGCTTCCGCCGACGCGTCCTGCTGCCCGCGTCGGGCTGTCCCGCGCATTCCGTCGTGGGCTAGAATATCCTCACGGAACATCGCGAGGAAAGGCGGTTCGCCATGCTGAGGCCTGAGGACCTGGTGGGAACGTGGGAAATGGTCGAGTACTACCTCGAGAAGGACGGCGTGCGCACGTACCCGCTCGGGCGTGACTGCAAGGGCTTCCTCATGTACACGCCCGACGGCTACGTGTCGGCGCAGCAGATGGCGACGGGCCGCCCCGCCTACGCGAGCGGCGATTTGCACGAGGGCACGCCCGAGGAGATGGCCGCCGCGGCGCACGGCTACATGGCGTACGCGGGCCGCTACGAGATCGTCGCGCTCGATGCGGAATCGGGCGACGTGACGGTGCGCCACACCATGAATGTGAGCATGAACCCCACGTGGCTCGGGCAGACGCAGGAGCGCAACGCCCGTGTGGAAGGTGACCTGCTCACCATTCACGCTCCCGTCAACGGTGCCTATCTGGTGTGGCGCAAGGTCGCGCGCTGATGGGCGAGCGCACGCTGCTCGAGCACACCATCGCGCCCGTGTTCGATGAGCGCTCGCGCGTGCTCGTGCTGGGGACGTTCCCCTCGCCGAAGTCGCGCGAGGCGGGGTTCTTCTACGGACATCCGCAGAACCGCATGTGGCGCGTGCTCGCCGCGGTGATGGGGGAGGAGCGCGTCCCGCAGACGGTCGCCGAGCGCACGGCGTTTCTGCTGCGCAACCGCATCGCCATGTGGGACACCATCGCGCGCTGCACCATCGAGGGCGCCTCCGACGCGAGCATCCGCGATGCCGTGCCGAACGACCTTGCGCGCATTTTGAACGCGGCGCCCATCGGCGTGGTGTTCACCACGGGTGCGAAGGCGCACGAGCTCTACGTACGCTACCAGCTTCGTCAGACGGGCATCCCCGACGTGCGCCTGCCCTCCACCAGCGCCGCCAACGCCACCTGGACGCTCGCCCGCCTCATCGAGGCATACCAAGCGGTGGCGGAAGCGGTGCGCGTGTAGGGCCGCGACCCCGTCGCTACAACGCTACCTCGTCGTAGGAGATGCCCTCGCCCTCGAGCCGCTCGATGACGCCGCGCGGCGTGAGGACGGGCACGGGCGCGTTGGCGAACCCGAGGGTGTCGCGCGTGATCAGGAAGTCGGCCCGTGCGTTGCGCGCGCAGTGCGCGATAAGGCAGTCCTCCAGGTCGGGCCAGTTCGACGCAAGTGCGTCCGGCAGCTGGTCGGCCAGCGGGGCGGCCACGTTCAGAAATTCGAGGCTTGCGGCCATCATGCTGCGAAGCTCGGTGATGGGGACGGCCTTTCTCAGGATGTACTCCGCATCGACGAACGACTGCGTGCAAACCCAGAGGTCGACGTCGCCAAAGAAGGCGGCGATGCGCAGCTTCAGGGCGTCGTCGTAGAAGGGCTCGCGCCGCGCGTAGTAGTCGATGAGCACGTTGGTATCAAGAAAGAGCCTCATAGGATGTCCTCAGCTCGTCCTCGAGAATGCGGTCGTCGATGCGTGCGGCGAAGTAGCTCGGCGGAACAGCGTACGTGGTGCGCTCGACGCTGCTGCGCAGTGCGGCGAGCTGCTCCGCCGACGGCGTGCGCGCGCCCTTCGGAACGGGCGCGGCAACATGGGGAAGCTGTCCGGTTGCGAATACGAACTCGTACGCCTTGTTGATGAGCTCGGTGGGGCTTGAGCCCATCGCCCTCAGCCGCGCGTTGACGGGATCGCGCAGCGCGACGGGAACGCGGGCCGATACCATGGGATCCATCTGAACCTCCTGTCAGACTGTCTGACAGGAGTATAGCACGCGCGCGGGGACGCGCCCACCGCCTGGACGCATCCCCGCGCGTGCGCGGCTGCCTTTCCGCTATCGCAGCTCTACGTAGATCACGTCGCCGACTTGCGGAGTTTCTGCGCCGGGGCCCGAAGGCATCATGTAGTAGGCGTTCGCGTGCGCGGTCTGCGGTGTGCCAGGGCGGCCGGGTAGCGGCGTGGCGGCAAGCGTTCCGTCGGGCGCCGCCTCAAGCGTTAAGAAGCGGATCGAGTAGAAGACGGCGCCAGGCTCGTTCGCCTCGGGCGGGCGCTGCTCGCCGGGCAGCTTCTGCGCATCGACGGGCTTGTGGAACGGGTTCGACGCGAACGGCGCAGCGAGCCGTGCGGGAATGCGCTCGGGTGCGGGATCGAGGCCGAGGAACGCGCGCATGACGGGGCGCAGATAGAAGTTGAGCGTGAACGACGCGCCGCCTGCAGGCCCCGATATGCCCACGATGGGCGTGCCGCCCACCATGGCGTACGAGCTGTGATGCCCGGGCCCGTGGTTCGTCTGATGGCAGATGACCTCGCCCATTTCCTCGAGCACTTCGCACGACCAGTCGTCCGATCCCTTGGACGACCCCGCGTTCAGCACGACGATGTCAGCCACCTCGCAGGCGTGCTCGACGGCGTCCCTGATGGCGTCGTGCTCGTCGGGCACGATGTCGAACGGTACGAACGTCCCGCCCCACTTCTCCACCTTGCCGCGCACCACGAGGCTGTTCGACTCGAACGTGTGCCCGAATCCGGCGTACTTCTCGGGTGCGTGGTCGGCGAAGGGAAGGTTTGCGGGCACGAGCTCGTTGCCCGTGGGGATGAATGCCACGCGCGGGCGGCGCACCACCGTCACGCTGCTGTGCCCCGCGCCCGCGATCGTCGCGGCCACGTCGGGTGTGATCATCGCGCCCGCCCGCGCCACCACGGACCCGCGCTTGAGCTGGCTGCCCGCGGCGCGCGTGCCCGCGAACTGCCGCGAGGGGGCGGCATGGATCTGCACGTGCTGCTCGTCGTCGGAAACGGTGACGTGTTCGATCACCACGGCGGTGTCGAAGCCCTCCGGCATGGCGACGCCCGTGTTGGCGAACTCCCAGTCGACGCCGCGTACCCATGCGGACGTGTCGGGCAACTCTCCCTCGCCGCAGGCCTCGAATGCGCTCCAATGAACGGCGATGGAGTCCATGCAGCAGGTGAGCACGTTGGGAACGTCGATGGCGGCGCGCACGTCGCAGGCGAGCACGCGGCCGTACGCTACCTCCAGCGCAACGCGCTCGACGCGCCCGCCCAAAGCCCGGGTGCGCGCGTCGTCGTCGAAGTCGGGCGTAAACGAAAAGCCGACGCCAGCTTCGGTGCAGTGTGCGAGGATGCGGCGCACCGCCTCGTCGCGTGAGAGTTCGATGTGGTGGGAATGGTCGCGCATGGGAATCACCTTTTCGGAGAAGTCGATTAACGCGGTGTGCTTTTATATATTCTCGAATATGGATGATAGCACGTTTCCGATTCGTGCGCCGATTCGCGTGGGCGGACCCGCCGAGCGAGGGTAGAATGCTGCAGGATTCCGAGAAGCGTACGGCGCACGGGGCCGTGTGGCGTGCGGCACGGGAAGCGAAGGGAGCTGCCATGTTCACGATCGGATGCCATCTTTCGAGCGCGAAGGGGTATCTCAAGATGGCGCAGGATGCCGTCTCCGTCGGGGCGAACACCTTCCAGTTCTTCACGCGCAACCCGCGTGGCGGCAAGGCGAAGGCTATCGACCCCGCCGACGTCGACGCATTCTCTGCGTTTGCCGCCGAACACGGTATCACGACGTTTCTCGCGCATGCGCCCTACACGCTCAACCCCGCGGCCGCCAAGCCCGAGACGCGCGAGTTCGCGCTCCAGGTGCTCGCCGACGATCTTGCGCGCATGGAGCACACGCCAGGACAGATGTACAACATGCACCCGGGGTGCCACGTGGGACAGGGTGCTGACGTGGCCATCGAGAAGATCGCCGATGCACTCAATGCGGTGCTTGCTTCCGGGCAGACCACGACGCTGCTGCTCGAAACGATGGCGGGCAAGGGAACGGAAGTGGGGCGTACGTTCGAGGAGCTGGCGGCTATCATCGCACGCGTCGAGCGCGCGGAGCGCGTGGGCGTGTGCCTCGACACCTGCCATGTGTGGGACGGCGGCTACGACATCGTGAACGACCTCGACGGCGTGCTCGAGCAGTTTGACCGTGTGCTCGGCCTCGAGCGGCTGCGCGCCATTCATCTCAACGATTCGAAGAACCCGCTCGGGGCGCATAAGGACCGTCACGAGGTGATCGGCGGCGGTCACGTCGGACTTGCGGCATTCGAGCGCATCGTGAACCATCCCGCGCTGCGCGACCTGCCGTTTTTCCTGGAGACGCCGCATGACGCGCTGCCCGAATGGGGCGCGGAGATCGCCTCTCTGCGCGAGCTGCGCCGCTGACGCGTCGGAAAACCATCGTTTCTGACCCTTCTGCAGTACAGCGAACCGAGTGAAAATACAGTACAATTGTTCGCGTATTAGGAACGTGAAAAAGGTTCGAGAAGGGGGCAGCGTGCGCGCGTGGGAGAAAACATACATCTGCATCGATCTCAAGTGCTTCTACGCGAGCGTTGAGTGCATCGACCGCGGCCTCGACCCTTTCAAGGACAGGCTGGTCGTCGCCGATCCCGAGCGCTCGAACACCACCATCTGCCTCGCCATCACGCCCGCCATGAAAGCACTCGGCGTGAAGAACCGTTGCCGCGTGTTCGAGATACCGCCGGGCATCACGTACATCATGGCCCGCCCGCGCATGCGGCTGTACATGAAGAAATCGGCCGACATCTACGCGATCTACCTGCGCTATGTGAGCCCCGAAGACGTGCACGTGTACTCGATCGACGAGTGCTTCATCGACGCCACCCCTTACCTCGATCTGTACGACATGGGCGCGCGCGACTTCGCGCGTCTGCTCATGGACGCGGTGCGCGCCGAAACGGGCATCTGCGCCACGGCGGGCGTGGGCACCAATCTGTTCCTTGCGAAGGTGGCGCTCGATATCACGGCGAAACACGCGCTCGACAACATCGGCTTCCTCGACGAAGCGGCGTTCAAACGGGAGATATGGTTCCACCGCCCTCTCACTGACATATGGAGCATTGGGCCGGGCATCGCACGGCGCCTTGCGCGGTACGGCGCGCGCGACTTGGCGGGTGTGGCGGCGCTCAGCAAAGAGACGCTCTACCGTGAGTTCGGCGTGAATGCGGAATACCTCATCGATCACGCATGGGGGCAGGAGCCCTGCACCATCGCCGAGATACAGCGCTATAAGCCCGAGGGCCATTCAATGACCAACGGCCAGGTGCTTCCCGGCGACTATACGTTCGAGGAGGCGCGTCTCGTGCTCAAGGAGATGGTGGACGCGAGTGTGCTCGAGATGGTGGAGCAGGGCGTGGTGACCGAACGCATATCGCTCATGGTGGGTTACGCGCGCAATGTGGGGTCATTCGCCAATGTGGAGTTGTTCGAGGGCGAGCACGGGAAGCGTCCTGTGGGCGGTCATCGCTGGGGGCTGCACACGGGCGGCAACCGCAAGCTCGATCGTCGCACGAACTCGCGGGCGTTGCTGACGGCGTGCTTTGAAGAGCTCTACGACGAAACCACGCGCCGCGATGCGCCTATCAGACGCGTCAACATCGGCTTCGGGGATCTGCTGCCCGAGGAGTACGGCACGCTTACGCTTTTCGACGATGAGGTGGCGCTCGAGCGAGAGCGCAGCCTGCAGGAGGCGCTTGTTGCGGTGCGCGGGAAGTTCGGGAAGAATGCCATGCTGAAGGGAATGAGCCTGCGCGAGAAGGCCACAGCACGCGAGCGCAACGAACAGGTGGGCGGTCATCGTGCGTGATCAGGGTTGTGGTGCGGGTATGCCCTCGCACTCAGATGCGCTGGATGCAAGTCGAACGAATGTTTCACGTGAAACATTCGGCTCGGAAGACAGGGTGGGCGCGCGGGACGCTGCGGAATCGAGCGTCCTGGGCGGGGCGGTCGTGCGGACTCCTGGTGTTGCCGAATGCGCGGAGGACATTCTGGGCCGCTGCGGCGGGGCCGAGCGGGCGTATCGTGCGGCGGTCTTGCGCGACATCGAGCGGCGCATTCGGGCCGACGGCCCGTATTGTGCGCGTCCGCATGCGGATCGTGCGCGTCAGTTCATGCCGTTTGCGGCGCTCAAGGGGTATCACGAGATGGCGCGCGCTCGCGAGTTTTCGCCCGAGCCGCGGTGCGCGATCGCCGAAGACGAAGCTGCCGAGCTCTCGCGCACGGTTGCACGCCTCGCCAAGGGTGATGTGGCGCGCGTCGTTCACTATGAGCGCGACGGGTACGTCACCACCTGCGGTGCGGTATCGGAGGTGGTGACGTTGCTGCGGCGGTTGCGCATCGTGAAGAAGTGGATAGCCTTCGACGATATCCGGTTGATCGAGGTGATGGAAAGGTAGCGAGGGCTGATGGCGAGGAGGCGGGGCCGATGCCATACGACGGCCCCGTCGTGCGATATCGGCCCCGCCGCGCGAATCAGCCCATCTCTCGTCAGGCGTCCCCTGCCGGGCCGTCCCTCGTCGCATCCAGTCGCCGTGCGATATCGGCCTCCGTCAGGGGTCCCGTCGAGCCGCCGCATCCCGCTTCCTCGCTCGGTTGCCGCCCCCTCGTCAGGCTGTCGAACTCTGCTGGCGCGTCGGCTAGAAGCGCTCGCGGTGCACCTTGGCGCGCAGCGCGTCGTCGATCGTGCGAGGCTCGGGGTGCGTCTCCGGCATGCCGAGCGAGAGAATGGCCTCGATCTCGTATCCTGCGGGCAGGCCGAGCGCATCGGCCACGTAGTCGCGCGTGCTGCGTCCGTCGGACGCGTCGCGCATGCGGCCCTGGATCCAGCAGCTCCCGAGGCCGAGCGCGTCAGCGGCGAGGTGCATGTTCGCCATCACGATGGAGCAGTCCTCGATCCACGTGTCGGCCACGGCGGGGTCGGCGACCACCGCCACGGCGGCATCGGCGCCCGCGAGCATCTGCGAGCCGGCGGCGCGGCACTGGGCGAGCGTATCGAGCGTAGCGCGCTCGCGCACGACGACGAGCTCCCAGGGGCGCAGCCCGCGGCCCGATGCCGCCAGCAGTCCCGCCTCCAGCACGCGTTCGATCTTCTCGTCGGGGATGCGCTCGCCCGTGTACTTCCGTACGCTGCGGCGGTGATGCAGCGCGGCGAGCACATCGACGCCCGTCTGGGCGGTGTTGTCGTCGCGCCCCGCGGGCACGATCTCGAGCCAGCAGCCGTCGGGGTCCTCGATGAAGTAGATGCCCATGCGCTCGTTCGCGAAGCAGATGCAGCCCATCTCCTCGTGCAGGGCGCGTGCGGCGTCGATATCGTCCACGGCGAAGGCGAGATGCGTGTCGCGGCCACCGTTGACGTAGGGCTCGGTGCGTCCGCGGTTCCAGGTGAGCTCGAGCTGGAATCCCGTCGTGTCATTGGCGATGAACACGTTTTCCCACGACCCGTCATCGGGACCCATGCGCCCCACGACGGTCATGCCGAGGGCGCGCTCGTAGAACGCGAGCGATTTCTCGAGGTCGAGCACGTGGGTGCAGCGGTGGATGGCTCGTGCGTTCATTAATTGATCAGCTCCTTAGCGTCGGCGATTGCACGGATGATGTTGCGTCGGCTCAGCGTGCCCACGAGTTTGCCGTCGCGCACGACGGGCACCTTCTTGATGCGTCGCTCGGCGAGGATGTGGCACGCCTCGTCGATGGAATCGGTGTCTTGAACGGTGATCGCATGGTGCGTGGCGACGTTCATCACGCTGAGTTCGAGCAGGTCCTCAAGACGCGCCTTGAAGTCGGTGCTGTCGGCGAAGCGAATGAGCGTGAAGGACGGATCGAAGAAGGACAGCTCGTTCTTGCCGAGATACGCCGCTACGTCGCCGTCGGACACGAAGCCCACAACCTCGCCCGCGTCGTTCACCACGGGAACGCCGCTCGTGTCGGCTTCGGCCATGATGCGCACGATGTCGCGCATGGGCGCCTGGTCGGAGACGCTCACGGGGTCGGGATCCATGGCGTAGGCAACGGTGTAGATACCAGGTGCGGCGGCGGAACCGTCGGCTGCCTGGGTGGCAGACGCCGCGTCCCCGCGGGTGCCCTCGGCGGCTCCGGCTCCCGCCGCACCGGCAG
>ERZ1034952.1360-NODE-1360-length-20092-cov-11.368868_pt1 | contig 20092 bp, 16 predicted proteins | sample MGYA00520625_ERZ1034952 | MGnify/ENA primary metagenome ERZ1034952 (study PRJEB33766, sample SAMN09781773) | gut metagenome | biome: gut microbiome | host: Homo sapiens | place: Madagascar | study: EMG produced TPA metagenomics assembly of the PRJNA485056 data... | reverse complement strand
ACGGGGGTAAACCTGCAGATTAGTAATACATATGACGGGGATTACAGTTCAGCTACTGTGCTGGCAAAGTTTCCGGGGCAGCTGGTACCGGTATCAACGAATCGAATCAGCGGGGGATTTCAGAAGGTTACGTTATTTAAAAATGGAGGAGAAGGTCAGGCACCGCTTGTTACGGATACTTTTACAGGCGGACAGACAAGTGATTATTACCATACAAAGCTTTTCCTTCGAACGACAGGTGGTACAACCGATATTTATTTGTCTGATATTGGATATGAAGACAGTGATGAGGAGAATCCGATTTCTTCGGCAATCCGTGTGGGATTGGTCGTGCATCAGCCGGGTGAGAATCAGCAGCCGGAGGCAGAGTATATTTTTGCAATCAGTGATAAGAAGAATCCGCAGGCGCAGTATAATACGGATGATGGAGAAGAGGGACATGTGCTGGACAGTACAAGAACAGATGGAACAACGGTTCCATTCACCCCATATACATCAGATGCATATTGCAATTATAATAAAAGTACCGGTGAGGTGACATTGAAACAGAACTCTCAAAAAATCTGTACAGTGTCCGGTGACGGCGAAGGAAAGGCAGGGCGTTCTGTGGAAGTGGAAGTGTATATCTGGCTTGAGGGATGTGACGAGGACTGTACGAGTAATCTGTCCGGTACGACATTACAGAATCTGGCATTATCATTTGCCGGGATTGTCAGATAAGGAAAAATAAAATAAAATGAAAAGGCAGGTGGTGACTTGTGGCAAGAGAACAGAAAAAAGAAGAAAATTTAGAGGAAAAGCAGGATGTCAGACAATTGAGACATTCATATAGAATGGCAATCGCAGGTTTGCTTCTTTTAGTTCTTGTGGCAACGGGTACAACATACGCCTGGTTCTCACTGTCCGGAAGGGCATCGACTTATGTCACTCCGATGGGAGGAACAATCAGTGAAGGGACGACATCTCTTTTGATTTCAAAAAATGCTGCCGGCCCATTTGATAAAACTTGTGAATTGGCATACGCAGGGAATCCGGATTCGCTAAAACCGGTATCGACAGCAGATTTATCTCATTTTTATAAAGCAATCGCACAGGATAAAGAGGGAATAGCGGTATTTTATCGTAATGCGGATGACGTTGTGGATGCACAGACGTTACATGGAACAGTCTATTTACAATGCCTGAATGCACCATGTGATGTATATTTTAATAAAGAGCAGTTAAAGCTTGGAACAGATGCGCAGGCTCTTGCAGCAATGAGATTTGGCGTGAAGATCACAGCAAAAGAGGGTACGAAGACATACATTTTCAAGTTAGATGAACTGGGAGCTACAGGAAGCGCACAGTCACAAAAGACGATTCCGGGAAGTGCACAAGTCGTGTCTGCGGTAAATGAAAATGGATTGCCGGAGTATGTAAGTGATCCGTCTACCGCTCTTTCTGATTATATGGCAAATGCAGGAAACGGTGACAATGATTTTAAGGCGGGAACGACCAGACTGATAAGGCTTGAGAAGGATGAAGTGGTATCGGTGGAGTACTGGCTTTATCTGGAAGGATGCGATGAACAGTGCATCAATGAGGTGCAGAGTAAAACATCAGATATCCAGCTTGCATTTGCCGGAGTAGACAGTCAGTAACAGATCATGTCATGCAGCCATCCGGCGTTGAAAATATTGACACTGGCAACGAAAAAGCAGCCACGGACTGGTGAAAGATGGCAGACAGAAGACAGAGAGAAGAAGGTGAGAAGTAATGAAACGGAGTTTCCGTACGTGGTTTTTAGGGGTGACAACGTTATTTGCGATGATGGCACTTGCGGCGGCAACCCTTGCCTGGTTCAGTTCTAACCGGGCAGTACAGACGAATACGGCAACGGCAAGAACCGGAGATGAGACACTGGAGCTGCAGATCAGCAGCACTGGAGGAAGCAGTTTTCAGAGTGTGGAGACTGCACCGGTCACACAGGTGAATCAGACGGATGCAGGGACCCTTTTGCCGGTGTCAACGGCAGATCTTAGAACGTTCGTGTACGCACCGTTTACCGGCGCAGGGAAGGCGACGGCATTCAGCGTGGTGCAGAACGAAGCCAATTATTATCATGGAAGAGTGTATTTAAGAGCACAGGGAGAAGGATGGCCGGCAGGCAGCAGGATGAACCTTTATCTTGACCAGAGTGACGGACTTCTGGGACAGTCGGCAGACGGATATCTGTTAAATGCGTCAAGACTCGGACTGGTATTCGGAGATGACACGTCGTCACCAGTGATTTTAAGACTGAGTGATACGGAGAATCCGGAAAATGCGCAGGTATATAATACGGAAGTAAATGGAAAAACATTGGGCAAGAATCAGGTTCTGGGGTATAATGGTAATAGTGTATACGCAGCTTCTGATCCATCGGTGCCGGTCAGCGATTATATGATCAGCTTTACGAATAACCAGATGACACTTCCGGGGAAAATGCTTGTCAGCATGGAACTGGGTAAGATCTATGCGGTTGATGTGTATTTCTATCTGGAAGGCTGTGATCCGGACTGCTCAGACAGTGTACAGCTGAATGAGGCCGGTATTCATCTTGCATTCTATGGCGTACTTGACCAGAAGGAGGGCAACTGATGAAGAAGAGGGCAGGTAACGAAGAAAACCGTATCATCCGCAGCCGGCTCTATACATCCGTTCTGCTGGTACTTCTTGCATTGGCGGCGATTACAGCGGCGACGGTGGCGTGGTTTTCCATTGCGGACAGGAGCAAGGTCCGGACGATGAGTCTGGATATTGCGGCAGATGTGGATATGCGGATGGACCTGGATGCACATAAGAAATTCAAAGAATATGTAAAGAAGCTTTCGTTTGAATCAATTGCGGCAAGAATGGAAAGTGAAAAGGGATTTTCCATGCAGACAACGCCGTTAGAACCAGTGACAACTGCAGATTGTAATACCTTTACATATGAAAATGGGACAGAAGTTCCGGATACAACAGGAGCATATTTGACATTTACCTTGCACTTTATGGCGAAAAAAGACATGATCGTGCACCTGAACAGTGCGGACAGCAGCAATGACACTGGAGATGGAACGAATATCAGTTCCAGTAATACGGCACTTCCGGAGTCTATGAGAATCTCATTTACAGCGGATGGGCAGACATGGATCTATGATCAGGGAATGGGAGATACACGTTCGGTTGCGAACAATATGATCACATTCGGACTTCCATCAGCGGGAAATATGAAGCTGAATTCGAATAATGGAATGTTTTCGCTGAAGAAGAAGGTAGATAAGCCAGTGCTGGTACATATATGGATGGAAGGTACGGATCTGGCGTGCACAGACAGCCTGAAAGCAGCTGACTATGCAATTCGGATGCGTTTTACAGGAGAATCTACAGAGACAACAAAGACTTCTGATAAATCTGAGGAATAAGACACAAAGGAGAAAAAAGAGTTATGAAAGCAGTAAAAAAAATAGGTACGATTGTGATCAGCGTGATTCTGTGGGCAATTATTTTGCTGGCAGCTCTTTATGCATTTACAACCATGGCGACGAAAGATGACCAAAGTGTGGCAACTATTCTGGGTTATACACCGATGACGGTTGAGACCAATTCCATGAAACCGACATTTCAGTCAGGAGATCTGATCTTCATTAAGAAATGTGACACTTCAAAGTTAAAAGAAGGGGACATCATTACATTCCATACGATTATTGATAATCAGTATGCACTGAACACGCACCGTATCCAGAAGATTGACGAGGTAAATGGTGTAAGAAGTTATACCACGGTCGGTGATAATAACAATGGCGTGGCAGATCAGCATGTGATCTCTGACGGAGATATTGTTGGTAAATATATCGGACATGTAACGGGACTTGGAAAAGTCATGAAGTTTCTGTCAAGTAGTATGGGATTCCTGATCGTGATCGTGCTTCCGATGCTTCTGTTCTTCATTTATCAGGTATATAACCTGATCATGATCAGCATCCGCCTGAAAAAAGCAATTGCAGTAGAGAATGCACAAGAGATGGCAGATGCACAGATGAAGAAGGAAGAAGCAGAACAGGCGGCAGAGCAGAGGGCGAAAGAAAAGGATGAAGCACAGGCTGCACTCGAAGAAGCAAAACGTCTGAAAGAAGAGGCAGAAGCACTCCGTGCACAGGCTGAAGAAGAGCTTAAGAAAGCGAAGAGAGACGACGGAAAGAAAGACGGAGAGAAGGCTGAAGAGCAGAACGAGGAGGAGTAAGGAACCGTGAGTGAATTTTTTAAGTTTGCTTATGAGCTGCTGTCGCAGGTCGTGTATAATCTTGTGACATGGCTCGCAGCATTTTTGAAATTATTTATAACAGGATGGGTGGAATATTTCCTGATATTCAAAACCTATTTTCCAACATTGAATATACCGGGAAAGATCCTTTCTGTACTTTTGATGATCTTGCTGCTTGCGATTCCGGTTCTGATCATCGTTCTGCTGATCCGCCGTGTAGTCCTGCATCACCAGCTGAAAGCGGACAGTACGGACAATGCAACCTTATACCGTGAGATCGGAAGGCTGAATAAACAGGTGCTTGACCTGATGGAAGAGAAGAATAGTATCCTTGCACTTAAGATCAATGCCATGGGCGGTGTAGAACGGATTCCATATATGGGTGCTTCTGCACTTACCGATGATGTGATCCCGAATCTGGAGAATGTTACAGGGAATGAAGTATCTGCCGGACAGGTGGCGGCAGCTGTGGCAGCAGGAAATACAGATCCGGAGAAGGCACCACTGGTACGTGCAGTAATCGAAGGAAAAGAGGATGTCAATGCAGTACACCGTTTTCCAAAGCTTTCACTGGTTGATGCAAAATACCGGGATTTCCAGTATCCGCAGTTTGATAATGAGATTTCTCTGGAAGATTTCACAGAAGGATATCGTCTGTTCGCGGCAAGCCAGATGGGGCTTTATTATACACCTGAGATAGTCAGAAGATTTGTGGCAGGAATGGCTGCAAGCAAGCTTCTGATCCTGGAAGGTATCTCCGGTACCGGTAAGACGAGTCTTCCGTATTCGTTCAGCCGTTACATGGACAATCCGGCAACGATCGTATCCGTACAGCCGTCTTATCGTGACCGCTCGGAGGTACTTGGATATTTTAATGAGTTTTCAAAGAAATTTAATGAAACTGAATTTTTAAGAGCATTATATGAAGCAAATTACAGAAAAGATCCGACACTGATCGTGCTGGATGAGATGAACCTTGCACGTATCGAATATTACTTTGCAGAAATATTATCTGTGCTTGAAATGCCGAGTAAGGATGAATGGGTACTGGATCTGGTACCAACGGCATGGGACGGCGATCCGGTGAAGATGGAAAATGGTAAGATCCATGTGGCGGATTCTACATGGTTCATTGGAACAGCCAATAATGATGATTCTACGTTCACGATCACGGACAAGGTATACGACCGTGCGATGCCAATCGAGTTGAATGAAAGAGCGGAGGCATTCGAATGTGAAGTACATCCGAAATGTGACATTACCGCTGAGCATCTGGAATACCTGTTTCAGAAAGCCAAAGTGGATCATCCGATCAGTGAGGAACTGATGGAGAAGATGCAGAAGCTGGATAATTATCTGATCACAAGATTCAAGCTTTCATTCGGAAACCGTATCATGAAGCAGCTATATGATTTTATTCCGGTCTATGTTGCGTGCGGTGGAGATGAACTTGGCGGAATGGATTATATCGTTGCCCGTAAGGTGCTGAAAAAATTCGAAAGTATGAATGTCAGCTTTGTAAGAGATGAGATCACGGGACTGATCAATTACATTGAGAAGACATTTGGAGCAGAGGAAATGCAGGACAGTAAAGCTTATCTGAGACGTATTCAGAATCTGTATTAATAGAATTTGAAATGAATGCCATGCGGGATGTACCGTGTGGCATTCGTTAAAATAAAAGAAAAGGAAATAGGGGAAGATGGCGGATACAATTAATGAATTATATTCGAAATATACGGAAGGCGTAGAGTATGCCCTGGAAGAGGACCGGTATTTTCAATACCTGTTTGAAATGATACAGGCAGGGGATAATACGCTGGAGCAGAAAAACAGAATCTTACATAAAGTGGTAGATGAACGCTGGCTTACAGAAGTAGAAAATGGAATTGAGGCCATTTTCAACATTGTAGATAAGCCGAGAAGATTTATCGCAACATCCGAGGAAGTGGTGCCGGTTGCGTTGGCGAAGAAGATCACGGCGGACAGCGTCAGGCATCTGAGCCAGAATACACAATTTGTAACGATGAACGAAGCCGGGGAGATTATGCCGACAAAAATTTTGAACGTAACGACGGAAGAAAGTTATGATCTGTATGAGAACCGGTTTGTCTATCATCTGATCCAGCGTCTATTTGCATTCGTAGATAAAAGAACAGATGTAATCTTCTGGTCAACAGGAGATGAGACTTGCAATGTAATGAGTATGGAGAGTAAGGTTGACGATGCGTATGAGGAGATCTCCTATAAGGTTGAAATGACGATCAAGAACCGTCAGAGCCTGGTGGAAAATGACAATGACAACATGGATCTGTTCAAAAGAATCGACCGTGTACGTAGAATGTCCAGAACACTCCGTGCAAGTTCGTTCTGTGATATTATGAATGGATGTGCAAAAGTAAGAAGTCCGATCCAGAGAACCAACCTGATGATGAAAGATCCGGATTACAGGACCTGCTATAAACTCTGGCAGTTCATAGAAGGTTATGATGAGGTGGGGTATACGATCGAGGAACAAGATTCCACATTACAGTTCGACGAGGAATACCTGTTACAGATGTATATCAATATGATCACAAACTATACGGTATTTAAGAGTTTGCTAGTATCTGATCCACGCAAGATGAGTGAGATTGAGACAAAGAAGCGTGAGCCGGTAAAGCCAAAGTTCGTAAAGGAAATCCAGGAAGAAATTGTTGAAGATCGCAATATTCCGGATGTCGAGATCAGAAAAGTGTTCGTAGAAGAAGTGACACAGGCACAGCTGGATGCAGAAGAGAAGCTGCGGGAAGAGACAGCGAGAAGGGAAGAATTGGAAAATTCGATATCTGATCTGGAATGGCAGATGGAATTCCTGGAACAGACCAGAAAGCAGCTGGAAGAAGACAGGGAAGCCCTGGAGAATCAGATGGCGGAAGACCGGGAGTTGTATGAACAGCAGTTGGAGAAAGAAAAGAAAGCAAGAACAGAGGCAGAAGATGCAGTAAGACTGGCAGAGGCAGATGCCAGAACGACAGTTGAGACCTTGCAGCGTGAGACACAAGAAGAAATTGCAGCGATGCAGGCAAAAGCAGCCAAGGAGATCGCAGCTGCACAGGCAAAGGCGGATGAAGAGATTGCAGCCGTACAGGCAAAAGCAGCCGAGGAGATCGCAGCTGCACAGGCAAAGGCGGATGAAGAGATTGCAGCTGTACAGGCAAAAGCAGCCGAGGAGATCGCAGCTGCACAGACAAAGGCGGATGAAGAGATTGCAGCTGTACAGGCAAAAGCAGCCGAGAAGATCGCAGCTGCACAGACTGAGGCAGAAAATAAGGTTGCGGCTGCACAGCAAGAGACGCAGGAGAAGGTAACAGCAGCGCAGAAAGAATCGAAAAAGAAAGTAACAGCAGCGCAGAAAGAAGCCGAAGAAAAAATTACAGCAACGATAAATGAAGCAGAACAACGGTTGAAACGAGCAGAAAAAGCCAGGGAAAAGGCAGAAGCAAAAGCAGAAGCCAACAGTCTGTCTCATTATATTGTTCAAGTGCTGAAAGAACGGCAGGAGCGTAAGAATACGAAAGAAGACGGAGAAGACAAATGATGAAGATAAAGAAGATCATTTACGGAATCGTTAATCTTTTCTCGGTATTGATCATTGCAGCAGCAGTTTTTGTCCTGTGTACAGTTGTATTTACAAAATCAGGAGATGCGCCTACTGTATTTGGTTATACTGCACTTCGGGTAACGACCGGCAGTATGAAACCGACCTATGACGTGGATGCAATGATCATCGTCAAAAAAGTAGATCCGCAGGAGATTAAAGAGAATGATGTAATTTCATTCTACTCACAGGATCCGTCACTTGACGGTGCGGTCAATACACACAGGGTAGTAAGCATCAAAGAAGAAAATGGAAAGTGCTCATTTGTCACAAAAGGGGATAATAATAATGTCGTGGATGCTTACGATGTGGAAAGCCAATATTTGATCGGAAGAGTTGTGGCCTCTTCTAAGATAATTGGTAAAATTTCCCGACTGGTTGCAAATCCACTGATTTTTATTCCGATCATCCTGATTCCACTTGCCGTGATCCTGATCAGTAATTTACTGGGAACGATCCATATGGCAAAGAGAATTGCCAGAGAAGAGGAAGAAGCGGCAGTGAGAGAAGCGGTCCGGCAGCTCAAAGAACAGAAAAAAGGGAAGACTGATATCAAGAATGAGGAGAAATAAGAGATGAACGGAGAGGCTCATCTCTTATTTCTTTTTAGGTAGCAGGATTCAAGCTGATTGATGAGTGCATACAAACACATGGCAAACAGGCAGAGAAGACAGATGCTCATGAGGAGCCAATCCATTTTGAACACCTGACTGGAATAAATAATCAGATACCCCAGCCCTTCTTTCGCAGCAAGAAATTCCCCAATGATCACCCCGACCAGACACAATCCGATATTTACCTTCATATTGCTGATGATCGCCGGAATCGAACTTGGAAGCACAACTTTAGTCAGTACCTGATGCCGTTTCCCGCCAAGTGTATAGATCAGCGTCATCTTTCCCGGATCTGCGGACATAAAACTGGTATACAGATTTAGGATGCTTCCGAAGATAGCCACCGACATACCGGCAACAATGATGGTGGTACGTGTGGCACCGAGCCATACGATGAGAAGCGGGGCCAGGGCGGATTTTGGCAGACTGTTTAGAACAACCAGATACGGCTCCAGGATTTCTGAAAGCTTCTTACTGAACCACAGAAGCACCGCCGTCAGGATACTGAAGACGATAACCAGAAGGAAACTTACGATCGTCTCATATAAGGTGACGCCAAGGTGCAGGAAGATGCTGCGGTCTGCGACCATGTCGAGAAAACACCGGGCAATCTTAGAAGGACTGCTAAAGATAAAAGAATCGATGATTTGATGTGAGGCGGTCAGTTCCCAGACAGACAGGAAGACAACCAGAAGGAGAACCCGGGCAGCAGCTACGAACTTTTTGTGCAGCCGGTACTTTGATAAAAAGGTTCTTTGCGCTGTAGAAGATGAGGCGGCGGTAGAGATGGCACTTGCATTGGAAGTGATATTTGTGCCAGAGGCAGCAGGAATCTCAGTCTTTGACATTCGGTTCATCTTCATTTAACTCCTTCCATATCAGATTAAAATAATTCTTGAATTCCGGCGCACTTCTGCGGTTCAACGGAGTATCGTGTTCCAGATGGAACAGCAGAGGAATCGTTTGTTTGATTGTTGCCGGACGATTAGAAAGGACAATGACACGGTCGGCAAGTGAGATCGCTTCCGACAGGTCGTGCGTGACCAGAAGTGCAGATTTTCCTTCATTACGGATGATCTGTCCGATGTCATCGCCAACCTGAAGCCTGGTCTGATAGTCCAGGGCAGAAAAAGGTTCATCCAGAAGAAGAAGCTCCGGCTCCAGGACGAGTGTGCGGATCAGGGCAGCACGTTGCCGCATCCCTCCGGACAATTCCGAAGGCCTTGCATTCTTAAAGTCACCGAGTCCATAGATGTCAAGAAGCTCATGTGCCCGTTGCTTCGTACGCGCTGTCAGTGCGTGCTGGACTTCCAGTCCAAGGATTACGTTATTATAGATCGTGCGCCATTCAAAGAGTTCATCGTGCTGTAACATATAGCCGACATTTGTCGTGCTCTCTTTCAAAGGCTTTCCGTTGATCTTAATCTGCCCCTCTGTACAAGGCAGCAGTCCGCAGATCAGCGAAAGCAGTGTAGATTTGCCACACCCGGAGGGACCTACAATGGCGGCAAATTCGCCTTTTTTCAATGAAAATGAGATATCAGACAGAGCCAGGGTCTCCCCTTGCAGAGTATGATACGTGTAAGAAATGTGCTGTAGATTTAATATCTGTTCCCGAACCGGTTCCATAGAAGACCTCCTACAAGCGAAAAATAACCTATATAAGAATAACCTATATAAGTAAGATATGCCGCAGACAGAAAACAGGTGAATAAATGTGGTGTGTGTGGTAAAATGCTGATATGGAAATGCCAGAAAGACATTAACACACCAGGAGAGGTCACTACATGTTACAAAAAATAAATTATCAAAAAGAACTGGATAGATTAATCACTGATCTGCAAAAAGAAGAAAAAGTCCCGACGCTTCTGCTTCACAGCTGCTGCGCCCCATGCAGCAGTTATGTGCTGGAATACTTAAGCAATTACTTCAGGATCACGGTACTTTATTACAACCCGAACATTTACCCGGAGAGTGAATACAGCAAGCGCATCATCGAACAGCAGACACTGATCGGGGCGATGCATACGAAATATCCGGTGCAGTTCATTGCGGGCAGCTATGAGAAAGAGAAATTCTATGCGATGGCAAAGGGGCTGGAAGAAGTAAAAGAAGGCGGCGTGCGCTGCTTCAAATGCTATGAACTCCGCTTAAGAGAGGCCGCAGAGATTGCAAAAGCCGGAGGATATGAGTACTTCACGACGACGCTCAGCATCAGCCCGCTTAAGAATGCAGCAAAATTGAATGAGATTGGATTAAAACTTGCAGAAGAGTATGGCGTGGCATATCTGACGTCAGATTTCAAAAAGAAGAACGGATATAAGCGGTCCGTAGAATTATCCGCACAGTACGGGCTTTACCGGCAGGACTACTGTGGCTGTGAGTTCTCCATGCGCCAGCGCCTGGAAGAACAGCAGGCGGGAAAAAACAGTGAAAATGCATAAATCGAATTGGAAAAATGCATGGATTAAGAAAAAAATCACGTTTCAAGGTGAATAAATATGTAAATTTCTGCAATAATATTTGCTTTTACGCGGAAATGTGTTAAAATCGGAAACAGTAAACTTAAAAATGAAAGGAAGAAATCCATATGGCACAGTTATGGGGAGGCCGTTTCACAAAAGAAACAGACCAGTTAGTATATAATTTCAACGCTTCCATTACATTTGACAAAAGATTCTATAAGCAGGATATCAAAGGCAGTCTTGCACATGTAGCAATGCTGGCAAAGCAGGGAATCTTAACGGAAGAAGAAAAAGAACAGATCACAGACGGACTGAATGGCATCTTGGAAGATGTAGAGTCCGGAAAATTAGAAATATCGGATAAATATGAAGACATCCACAGCTTTGTGGAAGCAACACTGATCGATCGCATCGGCGATCCGGGAAAGAAACTTCACACCGGACGAAGCAGAAATGACCAGGTTGCATTAGATATGAAGCTTTTCACCAGAGACGAGATCCACGAGATTGACGCCCAGGTAAAAGAACTTCTGGAAGTGATCCTCCATGTGATGGAGGAAAATGTCGAGACATACATGCCTGGATTTACACACCTTCAGAAAGCGCAGCCGATCACACTGGCCCACCACATGGGAGCATATTTTGAAATGTTCCGCAGAGACCATGAGAGACTGCAAGACATCGCAAAGCGTATGAATACCTGTCCGCTCGGTTCCGGAGCACTTGCGGGGACAACCTATCCTTTGGACCGTGAGTACACAGCCGAATTACTTGGATTCGACGGACCGACACTGAACAGCATGGACGGGGTATCCGACAGAGATTACTTATTAGAACTGTTATCTGCACTCAGCATCATCATGATGCACCTGAGCAGATTCTGTGAGGAAGTCATCATCTGGAATTCGAATGAATACCAGTTCGTGGAGATCGATGACGCATACAGCACCGGAAGCAGTATCATGCCGCAGAAGAAGAACCCGGATATCGCAGAACTCGTAAGAGGTAAGACAGGACGCGTATATGGTGCGCTCAATGCACTCCTTACCACAATGAAAGGGATCCCGCTTGCATACAACAAAGATATGCAGGAAGACAAAGAATGGGCATTCGATGCCATGGATACCGCAAAGGGATGTATCACATTATTTGCCGGCATGTTAAAGACCATGCAGTTCAACAAAGACCGCATGGAAGAAAGTGCAAAACACGGATTCACCAACGCAACAGATGCGGCAGATTATCTGGTAAATCACGGTGTGCCATTCAGAGATGCACACGGTATCGTAGGAAAACTGGTGCTGACCTGTATCGAGAAGAAGATCCCGTTAGATGAACTTCCCCTGGAAGAGTACAAGAAGATCTCACCGGTATTTGAAGAAGACATATATGAAGCAATTGATCTTAAGACATGTGTGAATAAGCGTATCACGATCGGAGCACCGGGAAAGGATGCGATGACGAAGTCGATCGCAGCTTATAAGAAATACATGGCTGAATAAAAAACAAAAAAAGGGAGAGAAAAGAAGATGGAGAAGAAATTAAGAGTAGGTATTTTAGGAGCAACAGGAATGGTTGGACAGCGTTTTATCTCATTGCTTGAAAATCACCCTTGGTTCGAGGTAGTAACAGTAGCAGCAAGCCCGCGTTCCGCAGGAAAGACATACGAAGAGGCAGTCGGCGGACGTTGGAAAATGGATACACCAATGCCGGAAGGCGTGAAGAAACTGATCGTAAAGAATGTAAATGAAGTAGAAGAAGTAGCTTCTACCGTAGATTTCGTATTCAGTGCCGTAGATATGACAAAAGACGAGATCAAAGCAATCGAAGAAGCATATGCAAAGACAGAGACACCGGTTGTATCAAACAACAGCGCACACCGCTGGACAAAAGATGTACCAATGGTAGTACCTGAGATCAACGCAGCGCACTTCGACCTCATCAAGACTCAGAAAGAGCGTCTTGGAACAACACGCGGATTCATCGCAGTGAAACCAAACTGCTCCATCCAGAGCTATGCACCTGCACTTGCAGCATGGAAAGAATTCGGACCAAAAGAAGTTGTTGTTACAACATATCAGGCAATCTCCGGAGCCGGTAAGACATTCAAAGACTGGCCGGAAATGATCGAGAATATCATCCCATACATCGGAGGAGAAGAAGAAAAGAGCGAAAAAGAACCTCTGCGTGTACTCGGAACACTCGAAAACGGCGAGATCAAACTGGCAGAAGAGCCAAAGATCACATGCCAGTGCTTAAGAGTTCCTGTACTGAACGGACACACAGCAGCTGTATTCATCAACTTCGAGAAGAAGCCAACCAAAGAACAGCTGATTGAAAAACTGGAAAACTTCAAGGGATTCCCGCAGGAAGCAGATCTTCCGAGCGCACCAAAACAGTTCATCCAGTACCTGTCAGAAGACGACAGACCACAGGTAAAAGCTGACGTTAACTACGAGAACGGAATGGGCGTATCCATCGGACGTCTGAGAGAAGACAGCATGTATGATTACAAATTCATCGGACTGTCACACAACACTGTCCGTGGTGCGGCAGGCGGAGCTGTGCTTTGTGCTGAAGCACTTACTGCTAAGGGATACATTCAGGCGAAGTAGCCAGGGGGACGGGAAATCCGGTTTTTTTAGTGTCCCAAGTGGCACACTCACCTGCTTAGCATTCATAAGGAGAAGACATAAAAAGGAAAAAGCATAAAAAGGCAAAAGCATAAAATATAAAAAGGCGGGAACTGCAACATGTAAAAAGGCGCAGTTCCCGCCTTTTTATACGTTATATCTCCAGCAAAGAAGCCGATCCTGCCTGCCGATACAAAAGCCGATCACAAATCTGATCGCAAATCTGAACACCAGTTTTGTCACAAGTCTGAATACGAGCTAAACACGATACATCTCAGTGTTGAGAATAAAAGACGGTTTTGCTATAATAAAGTATACAATAAACTCGCTGATTACAAAGTGCCAGTGGGGACACTGAAAAAGCCCAAAACACCGTCCCCATGGCCCCATGGCAAGAAACGGAGGAAACCCCTATGGACCGAGAATTATTGAACTACACACAGAACCGAGAACTTTCCTGGCTGAGATTCGATCAGCGTGTATTGGAAGAAGCAAGAGATAAGAGCGTGCCGCTATTAGAACGTATGAAATTCGTAGCCATCTTCACTAGTAACTTAGATGAATTCTTCATGATCCGTGTCGGAAGTCTCTATGACATGGTGCAGACAGACGACAGACACAGAGACAGCCGGTCGGGAATGACACCGCAGGAGCAGCTGGATGCGATCTACGCAGCAGTTGCCCCGTTATATAAAGAACGTGACAAGACCTACGCCGGGATCAAGAAAGAACTGTCCCCATACGGAGTCTGCGGACTGGACTTTAAAGAACTGGAGGCAGACGAGAAGAAATATGTTAAGAAATGTTTCAAAGAGCAGATCCTGCCGGTACTGTCACCGCAGATCGTAGACAGCAGCCACCCGTTCCCGCATCTTATGAATAAAGATATCTACGTAACAGCCAATCTGAAGCATATCAATAGCAGGAAGAATAAAGACGACAAAGAAAAAGAACAGATCCTCGGAATTGTACCGGTTCCGACCTATGTATCCGATATCCTGATGCTTCCGGGACATGACATCCGTTATATTCGCATGGAGAAAGTCATCATGGAATACCTGGATCTGGTATTTGACCAGTACGAAGTATCCGACCCGAACTACATCTGCGTGACAAGAAATGCAGACGTATCTCCGGACGATGAGGCACTGGAGGTTACCGATGATTTCCGGAAACTCATGCAGAGTACCCTGCACAAACGCCGCAGGATGGCGGTAGTAAGATTAGAAACAGCGGAGAAACTGACATCGGAAATGCAGGAATACTTCTGTAAGAAATTCAAGATCACACCGGAGCAGATCTTCCGCACGAAGATGCCGATGAAACTGGATTATATGTTCTCCATCGCAGGAAATCTCCCGGAGTCTATGAAGAAAGCACTGGTCTACGAACCATTCTCCCCGCAAAAATCAGCACATGTACAGGACGGAAACATGTTAAAACAGGTGAAAAAGAATGATATCCTGTTGTTCTACCCATACGAAAGCATGGATCCATTCCTGAAGCTGATCAAAGATGCCGCGGCAGATCCGAACGTTATGACGATCAAGATCACCATCTACCGCCTGGCGAAGAAGGCAAGGCTGGTGGAATACCTGTGCGCAGCTGCGGAAAATGGAAAAGAAGTCACCGTGCTGATCGAGCTGCGTGCAAGATTTGACGAGCAGAACAACATCGACTGGTCGGAACGTTTGGAAGAAGCCGGATGCCGTGTGATCTACGGATTCGACGGTTACAAAGTGCATTCCAAGATCTGTCTGATCACATACAGGAACCGCAATGACATCCAGTATATCACACAGGTCGGAACCGGCAATTATAACGAGAAGACAGCTGCCATGTATACCGATCTGTCCTTGATGACTGCTGATCCGCGAATCGGACAGGACGCCGCAGAATTTTTCAAGAATATGTCCATCGGCAATCTGCAGGGCAGCTATCAATACCTGATCGTATCACCGGTCAGCTTAAAGAGCCGTATCTTACAGATGATGGATGAAGAGATAGCAAAAGGAAACGAAGGACGCATCATTATGAAGATGAACTCCGTGACAGATGTGGACTTCATAAAGAAAGTATCCGAGGCCTCCTGCGCCGGAGTAAGGGTAGACTTGATTGTTCGCGGAATCTGCTGTATACTACCGGGAGTGCCTGGATTTACGGAAAATGTCAGAGTGATGAGCGTGGTTGGCCGCTATCTGGAACATCCACGTATCTTCAGCTTCGGAACCGGCAAAGAGCAGAAGATCTATATCGGCTCCGCAGACATGATGACAAGAAATACAGAAAAAAGAGTAGAAGTAGCCTGCCCGGTATTAGACGGGCAGATCAGACGCCAGATCAACCATGACCTGAAGATCATGTTAAGTGATAACGTGAAAGCAAGGATCATGCAGAAAGACGGCACATATATGAAACGGACCGGCGGCATAAAAGCTGTGGACTCCCAGGCAGTCTTCATGGAAGAAGCACAGCACGGCAGCCGAGAAGAAGACCAACGGGGACGGGGATTACTGGCTTTTTTCCTGTCCCTCCGGCACAGAAAAAATAAAAGCCATCAGGGACAGGAAAAAAGCCAGTAATTCCCGTCCCCATCGGCTAACCAAGGAGTAACACAATTACATGGGAAAATCACTATACATTGCCGAAAAACCCAGCGTAGCGCAGGAGTTCGCCAAGGCATTGCATATCAATACACAGAGAAAAGACGGATATCTCGAATCAGCAGAAGCAATCGTAACCTGGTGCGTCGGACACCTGGTCACGATGAGTTATCCGGAAGAATACGATCCGGCATTAAAAAGGTGGAGTCTTGAGACTCTGCCTTTTATCCCGCAGGAATTCAAATACGAAGTCATTCCGGCAGTGTCAAAGCAGTTCCGAATCGTATCGGGACTGCTGAACCGCACAGACGTAGACACAATCTACGTCTGTACCGACTCGGGACGGGAAGGAGAATACATCTACCGTCTGGTCGAGCAGCAGGCAGGCGTAAAAGGCAAGAACCGCCGCCGCGTATGGATCGACTCCCAGACAGAAGAAGAGATCCTGCGCGGGATCAAAGAAGCAAAAGACTTAAAAGAATACGACAACCTGGCAGCATCGGCTTACCTAAGAGCGAAAGAAGACTACCTGATGGGAATCAACTTCTCCCGCCTTCTGACATTGAAATACGGTAACAGCATCTCCAATTATCTGAATACGAAATATTCCGTCGTATCCGTAGGCCGCGTTATGACCTGCGTCCTCGGCATGGTCGTGCGCAGAGAACGGGAGATCAGGGAATTCGTAGAGACCCCGTTCTACAGAGTCCTAAGCACCATCGGAGAGAAAGGAGCAACATTCGAAGGCGAATGGCGGGCAGTCAAAGGATCAAAATGGTTCGAATCCTTTGACCTATATAAGGAAAATGGATTCAAAGAAAAGGAAAAGGCAGAAGAACTGATCCGATACTTAAGCAACAGCGAGTCAGACGCCAGCCAGCCCCTGACCAGCCAGATCGTATCCATAGAAAAAAAGAAAGAAAAGAAGAACCCGCCGTTATTATTCAACCTGGCCGAGATCCAGAATGAATGTTCCAAGCGGTTCAAGATCAGCCCGGATGAGACACTCCGGATCATCCAGGAACTATATGAAAAAAAGCTCGTCACCTACCCAAGAACGGACGCCCGCGTGCTGTCAACAGCAGTGGCAAAAGAGATTCACAAGAACTTAAACGGTCTGATGCAGTACGAACCGGCAAAGCCATATCTTCAGGATATCGTGAAATTCGGCAGCCACAAAGGACTGGAGAAGACGAGATACGTCAACGATAAACAGATCACAGACCACTATGCGATCATCCCGACAGGACAGGGCATGGGAGCACTAAAAGGACTTCCGAATCTGTCACAGAGGGTGTATGATGTGATCGTAAGACGATTCTTAAGCATCTTCTACCCACCGGCTGTCTATCAGAAAGTATCGATCGTGACGAAGATCAAAGAAGAATCCTTCTTCTCAAGCTTCAAAGTACTGGCAGAAGAAGGCTATCTGAAAGTTGCAGGCGTGCCGGGCAGGAAGAACGACAATAACGATAATACAGATAGCAGCGCAGACAGCACCGAAGACAAAGACACCGATGCAGACTTCTTCGTCAGGATCCAGAGCCTTAAGAAAGGCATGACCCTTCCGGTGCAGTCCCTGGACATCAAAGAAGGCAAGACCTCGCCGCCGAAGCGCTACAATTCCGGTTCACTGATCCTTGCCATGGAAAATGCAGGACAGCTCATCGAAGATGAAGAACTTCGCGCCCAGATCAAAGGAAGCGGAATCGGCACCAGTGCCACCAGAGGCGAGATACTGAAGAAATTATTCAATAATAAATATCTGGCCCTCAATAAAAAGACCCAGATCGTCACGCCGACGATGTTAGGGGAAATGATCTACGATGTCGTAGACCATTCCATCCGGCCGCTCCTGAACCCGGAACTTACGGCAAGCTGGGAAAAAGGTCTGACGTATGTGGCAGACGGAGATATCACATCAGATGAATATATGAAAAAGCTGGATGATTTTGTATCAAGACGCACACTTGCAGTCAAAGGTCTGAACAATCAGTATCAGATGCGGGCGTGCTATGATAAGGCAGCGCAGTTTTATAAGAAGCCGGTGAGAAAGACCGGAAAAACTAAAAAATAAAAAAGGAGAACCAACATGTCAGAACAATTAACCATCAAAAACCTCTACAACCACATGGATGAAACCATCGCAAAAGACATCTTCGAAGGAGCCACCTACCCATGGGAAATCCTTCCAAAGATCAGCGGCTTCATCAAAGAACTCGGAAAGACCCTTCCGGCAGATGAATACGATCAGGTCGGCGAAGACGTATGGATCGCCAAATCCGCAACCGTATTCCAGACAGCCTACATCCACGGACCGGCGATCATCGGAAAGAACGCAGAAGTCCGCCAGTGCGCATTCATCCGCGGAAATGCGATCGTCGGCGAAGGTGCAGTCGTAGGTAACTCGACAGAACTTAAGAACGTCATACTGTTCAACAAAGTACAGGTGCCGCACTATAACTACGTGGGCGATTCCATCCTCGGATACAAATCCCATATGGGGGCCGGATCCATCACATCCAATGTCAAATCCGACAAAAAACTCGTCGTAGTAAAAGCCGGAGACGAAAGGATCGAGACAGGCCTTAAGAAATTCGGAGCCATGATCGGAGACGAGGTAGAAGTCGGCTGCGGCAGCGTACTGAATCCGGGAACCGTGATCGGAAGCCACAGCAACATCTACCCACTGTCAAGCGTCAGAGGATTCGTACCGGCACACAGCATCTACAAGAGACAGGGCGAAGTAGTGGAGAAAGTAGAAGAGTAATCAACACACGGAGGAAAAATCAATGAACAAAATAGCATTCATCGGCGTAGGCATCATGGGCAGATCCATGGTCCGCAATCTCATGAAAGCAGGATTCGAATTACACATCTACGCCAGAACCAGATCCAAAGTCGAAGACGTGATCAGCGAAGGAGCCACCTTCCACGACACCATTGCAGACTGCGTAAAAGACGCAGAAGCAGTCATCACCATCGTAGGCTTCCCGACCGACGTAGAAGAAGTCTACTTCGATGCAGGCAACATCTTAGACAGCGCAAGAGAAGGCGCATACCTGATCGACATGACGACCACAAGCCCGATGCTGGACCAGAAGATCGCAGAAGAAGGAACCAAAAGAGGCTTCCACGTACTGGATGCACCGGTCACCGGCGGTGACACCGGAGCAAAGAACGGTACACTCTCCATCCTGGTCGGCGGTTCCAGAGAAGACTACGAAGCCTGCATGCCGTTATTCGAGGCGATGGGAACCAACATCAACTACCAGGGAGGATCCGGCTGCGGCCAGCACGCCAAGCTTGCGAACCAGATCATGATCGCCGGCACCTTATCCGGAGTCTGCGAGGCACTCACCTATGCGAAGGCCAAAGGCCTGAACCTTCAGACAGTCCTCGATTCCGTATCGACCGGAGCGGCAGGAAGCAAGCAGTTAGATACCTTCGGACCGAAGATCCTGGCAGGAGACTACGCACCGGGATTCTTCCTGAAGCACTTCGTCAAAGACATGAAGATCGCCCTTACCGAAGCGAACATGAGCAATCTCAATCTGGACGTATTAAGCCAGGTGCTTGCCAACTACGAACTCCTTCAGGCAGAAGGCTGCGGAGATCTCGGCACTCAGGCACTGATCAAGTACTACGAAGAAGAGATGGACGTATAAAACATGTCGAAAAAAAGACAAAAAATGGGTAAAATTGTACAAATTGTTGATACATAGTTGAAGCCTGCTTATAGATATGATAAAATCATATATGTTTATGAATGGATGAGGGATGTGGGCAAAAAATGATATATAATAATCCCAGTTATTTGTGTTTCAAAAACAGAAAACCGAATATAGAGATATTACATAACATTTATAA
>ERZ1034952.1359-NODE-1359-length-20094-cov-8.137781_pt1 | contig 20094 bp, 15 predicted proteins | sample MGYA00520625_ERZ1034952 | MGnify/ENA primary metagenome ERZ1034952 (study PRJEB33766, sample SAMN09781773) | gut metagenome | biome: gut microbiome | host: Homo sapiens | place: Madagascar | study: EMG produced TPA metagenomics assembly of the PRJNA485056 data... | reverse complement strand
TAATGAAAGCATATAGAGACAGAAGTGGCGGAAGAACTGGACTAAAGGTAAATTTCTATGCTATAATGCCCCATGATACAAATCTTTATTATAGAAAGATTATATAAGAAAGAACTTATTTGAAATGACAGTCAGATACATAAGGAGGAACACCGCAGAATGATAGATCAGAGTAAAATCCGCAATTTCTGCATTATTGCACATATAGACCACGGCAAATCCACACTGGCAGACCGTATTATCGAGCAGACGGGTACATTGACCGAGCGTGAGATGCAGTCTCAGGTTCTTGATAATATGGAACTTGAGAGAGAACGTGGAATCACGATCAAGTCACAGGCCGTACGAATCGTATATAAGGCCAGTGACGGAGAAGAATACATTTTCAACCTGATAGATACTCCCGGACATGTCGATTTTAATTACGAGGTGTCGAGAAGTCTTGCTGCCTGCGACGGCGCAGTACTGGTTGTAGATGCGGCACAGGGTATCGAGGCGCAGACACTTGCGAATGTATATCTTGCGCTGGATCATGATCTGGATGTCCTTCCGGTCATCAATAAGATTGACCTGCCAAGCGCGGATCCTGATCGTGTTGTCAGTGAGATCGAAGATGTGATCGGACTTGAGGCAGAGGATGCTCCACGTATTTCTGCGAAGACCGGACTGAATATCGGTGAAGTGCTTGAGCAGATCGTGACGAAGATCCCGGCACCTCACGGGGATGTAGATGCACCGCTGAAGGCGCTGATCTTTGACTCAATTTATGATGCTTATAAGGGCGTTATTGTATTCTGCCGTATTATGGACGGACGCGTAAAGAAAGGCACACAGATCCGTATGATGGCAACCGGATTTACGACAGAGGTTGTTGAAGTAGGATATTTTGGCGCAGGACAGTTTATTCCGTGTGATGAGTTGACTGCCGGTATGGTTGGATATATTACAGCAAGCATTAAAAATCTTGGTGATACCCGTGTGGGTGATACCGTTACTGATAATGAGAGACCATGTGCTGAGGCACTTCCGGGCTATAAGAAAGTACAGCCGATGGTATACTGTGGTCTGTATCCGGCAGATGGTGCGAAGTATGGCGATCTCCGTGATGCGCTGGAGAAGCTTCAGCTCAATGATGCATCACTGTTTTTTGAGCCTGAGACATCTATTGCTCTTGGATTTGGTTTCCGCTGTGGTTTCCTTGGGCTGCTTCATCTTGAAATCATTCAGGAACGTCTTGAGAGAGAATACAATCTTGACCTTGTGACGACTGCGCCGGGCGTTGTTTATAAAGTCTACAAGACAAATGGTGAAGTGATCGAGCTGACGAACCCGTCGAATCTTCCGGATCCGTCTGAAATTGAATATATGGAAGAGCCGATGGTAAATGCCGAGATCATGGTGACGACAGAATTTATCGGTGCGATCATGGATCTCTGTCAGGAACGCCGTGGACAGTATGAAGGTATGGAATATATGGAAGAAACACGTGCGCTTCTGAAATATAAACTTCCGCTGAATGAGATTATTTATGACTTCTTTGATGCGCTGAAATCCAGATCCAGAGGATATGCTTCTCTTGATTATGAGCTGTGTGGCTATGAGCGCAGTGAGCTTGTGAAGCTAGACATCCTTGTCAATAAAGAAGAAGTCGATGCGCTTTCTTTCATCGTGCATGCAGATACTGCTTATGAGCGTGGACGCAAGATGTGTGAGAAGCTTAAGGAAGAGATTCCGAGACAGCTTTTTGAGATCCCGATCCAGGCTGCCATTGGAAGCAAGATCATTGCCAGAGAGACAGTACGTGCCATGCGTAAGGATGTACTTGCGAAGTGCTATGGTGGTGATATTTCCCGTAAGAAGAAACTTCTGGAGAAACAGAAGGAAGGTAAGAAACGAATGCGGCAGGTAGGTAATGTGGAGATTCCGCAGAAAGCCTTTATGAGCGTATTAAAACTGGATGATAAATAATCGTAACTGTGAGGACACTGAACAGTTACAAATAATCTTTGTTCCCGAAGAAAGGGGAGAGGACTATGAAAAGCAGATTCTTTAAATCGATTATGATGGTATGCATACTGGCTTGCTGTCTGGCTCTTGTCGGATGTGGCTGTGGAAAGAAGAAAAAGACAGATCCGGCATCGGAGCAGGTCCTTAAGATCAGCATTACACCGACACCGTCCCCGACACCTGAACCGGAGACAGTCGATTCCGCAGCAGTAACAACGAACGGTGATGTTACGATGGTGAATATCTATGCGGCAGAAAATCCGGGTGCGGTGACAGTAACGGACAGTACTGCAGGTTCCGGTAATGCAGATAATTCAAACAGTACGGATGATTCTGAGGATATGAGTGAATCTGACAGTTCAGATGAGTATGATAATTCCGAAGATTCATATGACTCCGAAAATCAGGAGGATGATGGTGAAGAATATTAGGCGCAGACCATTAGAGCTGTACGTTCATATTCCGTTCTGTGTCCGTAAATGTCAGTACTGTGATTTCCTTTCCGGGCCATCGGATGAGGAGACGAAGGAGAGATATATAGAAGCTTTATTGCAGGAAATCCATGCATCGGAGCATACAGAAGACTATGAGATCGTTTCTGTTTTTATCGGAGGAGGAACTCCTTCTGCACTGAAAGCAGAGGCGATTGCTTCTGTTATGAGGACTTTACAGGAGAAATTTTTCTTCTGTGAGGATGCGGAAGTAACGATTGAAGCCAATCCGGGGACAGTGGATTCAGAGAAACTGATGACTTACCGTAATGCCGGAATTAACCGTCTGAGTCTTGGGCTGCAGTCGACAGATGCAGAGGAATTAAAGATGCTGGGCAGGATTCACAGCTATGAGGAGTTTTTGCAGAGTTATCAGTGGGCGAGAGAAGCCGGATTTTCCAATATTAATATAGATCTGATGTTTGCCATTCCGGGACAGACCGGGGAGGCGTGGCGGCAGCATCTGCGCCAGGTGGCAGAGTTAAATCCCGAACACATTTCGGCATACAGTCTCATTATTGAAGAGGGAACTCCGTTTGCGCAGAGAGAGCTTGATCTTCCGGATGAAGACACAGAGTACCAGATGTATGAGGATACGGCAGAGATTCTTGGAACATACGGATATCAGCAATATGAGATTTCCAATTATGCGAAGCCGGGATATATGTGCCGGCATAATGCAGGATACTGGCAGCGCCGGGAATATCTGGGATTCGGTCTGGGTGCTTCATCTCTGTACAGGGAATTGCGATTTTCTAATACAGGGCGGATGCAGGAATACCTGACAGACAGTGGAAAACTGGAGCAGATCCGTAAAGAAGTGACGGTCTTGTCCCGCAACGAACAGATTGAGGAATTTATGTTTCTCGGACTGCGAATGACAGAAGGTATTTCTGAAAAACTGTTTAAAGAGACATTTGGCGTCCGTATTATGGATATTTATGGAGATATCCTGCAAAAATATGAAGCAATAGGATTTATGGAGCATATAGAGACAAAATGGTGTCTCACACGTAAGGGAATACACGTGAGTAACCATATTCTGGCAGATTTTCTGCTGGATGAGTGACAGAGGAGAGAAAGATGGCAGAACGAACACCGGGGAAAAAATTTATTAAGATCAGAGGGGCAAATGTCAACAATCTTAAGAACTTAAGTGTAGATATTCCGAGAGATGAATTTGTGGTACTGACAGGTGTCAGTGGTTCTGGTAAGTCTTCGTTGGCTTTTGATACAATTTATGCGGAAGGCCAGAGACGTTACATGGAATCTCTGTCTTCATATGCGAGACAGTTTCTGGGACAGATGGAAAAACCGGATGTGGAATCCATTGAGGGACTTCCTCCGGCAATTTCTATTGACCAGAAATCGACCAACAGAAACCCACGTTCCACCGTGGGAACTGTTACAGAAATCTATGATTATTTCCGACTGCTGTATGCACGTATCGGTATTCCGCACTGCCCGAAATGCGGCAAAGAAATCAAGAAGCAGACTGTCGATCAGATGGTAGACCATATTATGGCACTGCCGGAGCGGACGAAATTGCAGCTTCTGGCCCCGGTTGTCCGCGGACGTAAAGGTACGCATGCAAAACTTCTGGAGCAGGCGAAGAGAAGTGGCTATGTAAGGGTGCAGATTGACGGAAATCTCTATGAACTTTCCGAGGAAATAAAGCTGGACAAAAATATCAAGCATAATATCGAGATTATTGTAGATCGTCTTGTAGTTAAACCGGGAATTGAGAAACGCCTGTCTGATTCTATTGAGACAGTCCTGGATCTGTCAGATGGGCTTCTGATGATCGATACGATGGATGGCAATATCCGTACATTCAGTCAGAGCTTTGCATGTCCGGATTGCCAGATCAGTATTGATGAGATCGAACCGAGAAGTTTTTCCTTCAATAATCCGTTCGGTGCGTGTCCGGACTGCTTTGGTCTCGGATACAAAATGGAATTTGACATTGACCTGATGATACCGGATAAATCCTTAAGCATCTCGCAGGGCGCAATCGCTGTAATGGGCTGGCAGTCCTGTACGGATAAGGGAAGCTTTACGAGAGCAATTCTGGATGCGCTGGCAAAAGAGTACAGATTCAGTCTGGATACACCGTTTGAAGATTATCCGGACAAGATAAAAGATATCCTGATCCATGGCACAAACGGTCATGCAGTCAAGGTTTATTATAAAGGTCAGAGAGGAGAGGGAATCTATGATGTTGCTTTCCCGGGCCTGATTAAAAATGTTGAGCAGAGATACCGCGAGACAGGATCAGATGCGATGAAACAGGAATACGAAACTTTTATGCGCATTACGCCATGTAAGACCTGTAAAGGTCAGCGTCTGAAAAAGGAATCTCTGGCAGTAACTGTGGGTGACTGCAATATCTATGAGCTGACTGCACTTTCTATAGAGAAACTTAAAGCTTTTATGGAAGAACTGAAACTGACGGAGCAGCAGGAGTTGATCGGAAAACAGATTCTGAAAGAAATCCGTGCAAGAGTAGGTTTCCTTGCAGAAGTCGGACTGGATTACCTGTCTCTGAGTCGTGCGACAGCGACGCTTTCCGGTGGCGAGGCGCAGCGTATTCGTCTTGCGACACAGATCGGTTCCGGTCTGGTCGGAGTTGCATATATTCTGGATGAGCCGAGTATCGGTCTGCACCAGAGAGATAATGATAAACTCCTTCGCGCGCTGATGCGCCTTCGTGATCTGGGAAACAGCCTGATCGTAGTTGAGCATGATGAAGATACGATGCGTGCGGCAGACTGTGTGGTGGATATCGGACCGGGAGCCGGTGAGCATGGTGGAGAACTTGTAGAAATCGGTACGGCGGAGACTCTTATGAAAAATACACGTTCAGTGACGGGAGCATATTTAAGTGGCAGATGTAAGATCCCGGTACCTTCTGAGCGCAAAATACCGACTGGTTGGCTGAAGATCCGGGGCGCGGCAGAAAATAATCTGAAACAGGTAAATGTTGATATTCCGCTTGGCATTATGACATGTGTGACAGGTGTGAGCGGCTCCGGCAAGAGTTCCCTGATCAACGAGGTTCTGTACAAGACACTTGCGCGTGATCTGAACCGTGCAAGAGTGATTCCGGGTAAACACAAAGCAATTCAGGGGCTGGATCAGCTTGATAAGGTGATCAGCATTGATCAGTCACCGATCGGAAGGACACCGAGATCTAATCCTGCTACTTATACAGGTGTATTTGATCAGATCCGTGATCTGTTTGCTTCGACTGCAGATGCAAAGGCAAGAGGTTACAAGAAAGGCCGTTTCAGTTTCAATGTCAAGGGTGGACGATGTGAAGCCTGCAGCGGAGATGGTATCATCAAGATAGAGATGCATTTTCTTGCAGATGTTTATGTGCCATGCGAGGTCTGCAAAGGCAAACGCTACAACAGAGAGACACTGGAAGTCAAATATAAAGACAAGAGTATTTATGATGTGCTGAATATGACGGTGGAAGAAGCGCTGACTTTCTTTGAAAATATCCCGTCTATCCGAAGGAAGATCCAGACTCTTTATGATGTAGGACTTTCTTATATCCGTCTGGGACAGCCGTCCACTGAGCTTTCCGGCGGTGAGGCACAGCGAATCAAGCTTGCGACAGAACTGAGCAAGAGAAGCACCGGACGTACAATCTATATTCTGGATGAGCCGACGACAGGACTTCATTTTGCCGACGTACACAAGCTTGTGGAAATCCTGCAGCGACTGACCGAAAATGGAAATACAGTCGTTGTCATTGAACATAATCTGGATGTCATTAAGACAGCAGATTATATTGTTGATATGGGACCGGAAGGTGGCGACCGGGGCGGCACTGTTATCGCAACGGGTACACCGGAAGAGATTGCCATATGCCCGGCTTCTTATACCGGACAGTATGTGGCTAAATATCTTAAGTAAATACAGGTTACTGTTCACAGGTAGAACAAGGGCTTTTCATTTTGATGAAAGTTGTTTATAATAATTTCTGATATAAGAATTGGAATTGTTACGGAAGGGGATTTTTATGCCTGCAAACGATATAGGAATAGATCTTGGAACGACGAACTGTCTTGTATATTCTACAGGCAAAGGTCTTGTACTGCAGGAACCGTCTGTCGTTGTATATGATAAAGATACTGAGAAGATCCGTGCGATCGGAGAAGAAGCAAAGCAGATGAGTAATCATGTGAACTCCAACATGGAAGTGATCCGACCAATCCGCCAGGGAGTGATCGTGGACTTTGTGGTGCTGGAAAAAATGCTGAAATATTTTATCACAAAGGCAATGGGACGCCGGGCGTTTCGTAAGCCGCGAATCAGTGTCTGCGTACCGAGCGGAATCACGGAGATCGAGCGCAAAGCCGTAGAAGAAGCAACATATCAGGCGGGAGCGCGTGAAGTTTATCTCGTAGAAGAACCGATCGCGGCAGCAATCGGAGCCGGAGTGGATATTACAAAACCGTTTGGAAATCTGATCGTAGACATTGGCGGAGGAACGACAGACATTGCCGTGATCTCAGTCGGTGGAGTTGTAGTTTCTTCGACGATCAAGGTGGCAGGGGATTCTTTTGATCAGGCAATCATCAGCTATATCCGTAAGACGCATGGGCTGTTTATCAGTGAAGATGCCGCGGAGACGATCAAAGTCAGAATCGGAACTGCAATCGAGGAAGTAAACCCTCAGGTCATGGAAGTAAAAGGAAGAAACGTACTTACTGGTCTTCCGAAAAAAATAAAACTTACATCAGAAGAAATCCGTGAGGCTCTTAAGGATGCTACAGGACAGATCGTAGAAGCTGTCCATGGCATTCTTGAAAAAACACCGCCGGAACTGGTCGCAGATATTGTCGATCGGGGAATCGTTCTGGCAGGTGGTGGCGCACTTCTTAAAGGCATGGACACACTGATCGAACAGAGGACAGGAGTCAATACACTGACTGTTCAGGATTCGATGCATGTTGTGGCTGTGGGTACAGGGATGTATGCAGAAATAATGAACAGAATGGATGCCTGACCGGCATTAGATAAAAGCCATGAGTATTTGTGAAGTGTATCATAAATATTCTGGCTTTTTGCTGTATTATGGTTTGAAGAGAAATTCCGAAAGAAAACAGGAAGAAAGAGGCAGGTATGAGTGAATGTGTGACCGGATATATTGATCATATCATTTTCCGGAACGAAGACAATGGATATACAGTGATGGTACTGAAAGGCGTAAAAGATGAGGATGAACTGACCTGTGTCGGTACATTTCCCGTCATTACGCAGGGAGCATCGATCGAGGCAGAGGGAAGCTTTATACAGCATCCCGTATACGGCAAACAGTTTCAGGCAGTGCGGCTGACAGAGAAGATGCCGGAAGATGCCATGGCTATGGAACGCTATCTGGGTTCCGGCGCTATTAAAGGTATAGGTGCAGCACTGGCAGGCAGGATCGTGCGGCATTTTGGATCAGATACACTTCGGATTGTTGAAGAAGAGCCGGAGCGTCTTGCAGAAATCAAGGGAATCAGTGAGAAAAAAGCACACGAGATTGCAATACAGATTGCAGAGAAATCCGAAATGCGAAAGGTCATGATGTTTTTACAGAAATATGGAATCTCTCTGAATCTCGGGGCCAAGATCTATCAGAAATACGGGGATTCCGTGTATAGTGTTTTGCAGGAAAATCCATATCGCCTGGCAGATGATATCAGTGGTGTCGGATTTAAGATCGCTGATGAGATCGCATATCGGATCGGAATTCATACAGATTCAGATTACAGGATAAAGAGTGGGTTGTCGTATACTCTTTTGCAGGCAGGTGGGGAAGGACATGTATATCTGCCCAAGGAAGAACTTTTTAAGAGAGCGGAGCAGCTTCTCGGAGTAGATGCTTCTTACATGGAGAAACATCTGGTAGACCTTTCGATGGAACGAAAGATCATTCAGAAAGAAGAAAAAGGACAGGTACTTGTTTATCCGGCACAGTATTATTATCTGGAATTAAATACAGCCAGGATGCTACGGGAACTGGATATTGACTGTCCGGAGGATGAAGAGCGTGTTGAGCGCAGGATCAGCCAGATCCAGAAAGAGACAGGTACGGTGCTGGATGAGATGCAGGAAAAAGCAGTCAAAGAAGCTGCCGGACATGGACTTCTGGTACTGACAGGAGGTCCCGGTACAGGTAAGACGACAACGATCAATGCAATCATACGCTTCTTTGAAAGTGAAGGTGCGGAGCTTCGGCTGGCAGCACCGACCGGCAGAGCTGCGAAGCGTATGATGGAGGCAACAGGATATGAGGCACAGACTATTCACCGTATGCTGGAGTTGACCGGAATGCCGGAAGATGACCGGGAAGGACAGCCGGTTCATTTTGAACGAAATGCGGAGAATCCGCTGGAAGCAGATGTGATCATCATAGATGAGATGTCTATGGTGGATATTCATCTGATGCATTCTCTTCTGATGGCAGTGACTGCAGGAACGAGACTGATTCTGGTCGGTGACGAGAACCAGCTTCCGAGTGTCGGTCCGGGAAATGTTCTGCGAGATATTATCCGAAGCGGACAGTTTCCGGTTGTAGAACTGAAGAAGATCTTCCGTCAGGCATCTGAGAGTGATATTGTCGTGAATGCACATAAGATCAATCGTGGAGAACAGGTTGAGATCAACAATAAAAGTCGGGACTTTTTCTTTTTGAAAAGATATGATGCAGATATTATCATCAGAGTAGTAATCGCACTTATCCAGGAAAAACTTCCGAAATATGTCGAAGCAAAGCCGTTTGAGATACAGGTACTCACACCGATGCGTAAAGGCCTTCTGGGTGTGGAACGGTTGAATCAGATATTACAGAGATATCTGAATCCACCGGATCCGTCTAAAAAAGAAAAAGAAATCGGACAGGGACTTTTTCGTGAAGGTGACAAAGTCATGCAGATTCGTAATAACTATCAGCTTGAGTGGGAAGTGCGTGGCAGATATGGGATTCCGGTAGACAAGGGAGTCGGTGTTTTTAACGGTGATACAGGAATTATCTGTATGATCAATGAATTTGCCGAGCTTGCAGAGGTGGAATTTGAAGATGGACGTTATGCGCAGTATACGTTTAAACAGCTTGACGAACTGGAACTTGCCTATGCGGTTACGATACATAAGTCACAGGGTTCAGAATATCCGGCTGTGATCATTCCGATTTTGTCAGGTCCGCGGATGCTGATGAACCGAAATCTTCTTTATACTGCAGTAACGAGAGCAAGAAAATGTGTTACAGTGGTCGGAAGTGAAGAGACTTTCCGCGAAATGATCAATAACGAAAAACAGCAGAGAAGATACAGTTCCCTTGACAGGAGAATTCAGGAAGCTGAATAAAGAGAGCGTGCCATCGGGGAGAAAGGCATATTCTGAATAAAAAAATAATAATTATGGGGATTTCAGAATGCCTCCAGAAAGGTAAAGTATTATTTCTGGAAGCACTGTATCCGTCGCGGTGTCCGGCATGTAACAAAATACTGCCGGGAAAAAAGGTTCATATCTGTCCGGAATGCAGAGGAAGCTTTCATCTGATAGAGGAACATTACTGTCTGAAATGCGGCAAACCTGTATCAGAGACAGAAGAATACTGCGCGGACTGTAAAAGCAGGAAGCGGGGATTTTGTCAGGGACGGGGCGTTTTTCTATACAATATGCAGATGAAACAGTCGCTTTTGCGATACAAATATTACGGCAGCCGGGAATATGGACAGTATTATGCAGAAGAAATCTGCAGATATGTCGGAACTCAGATAAAGCGCTGGAATCCGGACATTCTGGTACCTGTACCGATGACGTGTCGCAAGAAACGTATCAGAGGATTTAATCAGGCAGAAGATCTTGCGGAAAAAATCGGAGAACTTTTACAGATTCCGGTAGCTGCAGGGTTTGCTGTAAAGAAAAGAGAGACAAAATCTCAGAAAAAACTGAATGCAGCCGAGCGCATGAGAAATCTGAAGGATGCTTTTCAGATTACGGAATCCGTGAGGGGTCTTAGGATTCTGATAGTTGATGATGTCTATACGACCGGGAGCACGATTGAAACGCTTGCAGAATGTTTGAAAGAAAGTGGTGCCGGGGAAATTTATTTCGTTACTTTATGCATCGGACAGCTGTAGACTGGAGAAAAAACACTTTTCATGGTTGTGGATATATGTTACAATTAATCCAAATATGATTATTTCGTAACTGTTCAGAACTTTTTCTACTGAATAGTTATATTATTTAATTCAGAAATAGAGTTTATGAGGAGCAGAATATGATCAATGAAGAAAAGGTCAAGATAATGACAAAGCTTGCCATGTATGAGCAGGGCAAGGGCAGAAAATATCTTCCTGTCAGTCGATATTACAGAAGCGATTATATTGGTCTGGCACTGATTAAGAACTTTTTCCTTGTGACGATTGGATATGTGCTGATCGTGGCAGCTGTAGCTGTTTATTTTGGGGAATATCTTCTTGAAAACATTCATAAGATGAATCTGGTGGCACTTGGTGCTTATATTATTATCGGCTATCTGGTCGTTCTGATAGTTTATTCTGTTTTGACCTATATACAATATTCGGTCAAATATCACCGCGCAAAGAAGAGTGTCCGGGAGTACTATGGTCAGTTAACTTCACTGAGTAAAATTTACGCCAGGGAAGAAAGAAAAGCATCCGGCAAAGGAGCCGCAGGAGGGTATCGCAAATGACAGCATTACTGGAATTTAAACAAAAATTAAAAGGATTATATGCACAGTATGAAATATATCTGCTGCCTCTGCTGAAATTTATTCTTGCAGCGGTTTATTTTACATGGATCAATACCAATATGGGATATATGAAAGCACTGGACAGTATGTTTGTAGTTCTGATCCTCGCACTGATTTGTTGTATCCTTCCATCCGGTATGATGATCTTTACAGGTTTTGCACTGATGGTCGGACACAGTTATGCTCTTGGAATCGAAGTTGCAGGCTTTATGCTTGTGCTGATTCTGTTTATGCTGATTCTGTTTCTCCGTTTCAGCAGCGGCAGGAACCTGGTCCTTATTTTTGCACCGCTTGCTTTTGGATTTGATCTTCCGGCACTTCTTCCGGTTGGATGCGGCCTTTTGAGCAGTGCGGTTTCTGCGCTTCCGGCAGCTGGCGGCGTAATTATTTATTATTTCGTACGTTTTATCAGAGTACAGTCTCAGGTTCTGATGGGATCTGATCTTGATATGATGGGCAAGATTACACTTCTGGCTGATGGACTTATGAAAAACGGTGAGATGTGGCTGAATGTAATTGCATTTGTTGTAGTCGTTCTTGTAGTTAATCTGATCCGTACCCGCATGATGGATTATGCATGGCGGATCGCCATAGTAGCAGGTGGTGTGCTTTATATCGTGATCATGCTTGCAGGAAGTATGAGTTTTGGTGTCGAAGTTTCCATGGTATCTCTGATCATTTATACAGTAGTTGCAGTTTTGATCGGAATCATACTGGAATTCTTTGTTTTCGGTGGAGATTATACCAGAACAGAGCGGCTCGAATACGAAGACGATGAGTATTATTACTATGTAAAAGCTGTTCCGAAAGCACTGGTTGCTACTTCTGAGAGAAGCATCAAGAAGATTAACGGTGAGACAGACAGAGAAGAACGAAGAGTATCAGAGAAAACAGCGGACTATACAGCACCGCTTTTCCAGAAGGAAACAAAATCCGAGAATCGTTCTGCAAAAAGAAAACCTGTTCAGGAAGAAGCTTCTGTTGTCGAAAAAGCTGACATTGATGATATTGATTTTGAGAAGAAGCTTGAGGAATCACTGAAGGATCTTTAAGCTCAGCCTGATTACGGCATTACATAAAAATCTGCAGTAAAAGGAGAAGAGAGTTTATGCGAAATATTACAGATATATTGGCAAGGTACTTATCAGATATCAATCTGCCGTCTGTCAGTATTATCGATGTAATTGAAATTATTCTGATCTCATTTTTTGTGTATCAGTTTATGGTATGGATCAAATTTACCCGTGCATATACTCTGCTTAAAGGTCTCCTTGTAATCGGTGCATTTCTGATCATAGCATATATTTTTAAGATGAACACGATCCTTTGGATCGTATCCCGTCTTGCCGGTGCATTGATCACGGCAATTGTTGTTATTTTTCAGCCTGAACTGCGGAAGGTGGTTGAACAGCTTGGTCAGAAAAAAATTATGGCATCGATCATTCCGTTTGATGCAGGAAAGGAAGTAAAGGAACGTTTTACAGACAAGACAGTCAATGAGCTGATCAAGGCATGTTATGATATGGCAGAGGTCAAGACGGGTGCACTGATCGTCATTGAGCAGGAAATCCGCCTGGACGAGTATATCAGAACCGGTATTAATGTCGATGCGATTCTGACAAGCCAGCTTCTGATCAACATTTTTGAGCACAATACGCCGCTTCATGATGGAGCGGTCATTGTAAGAGAAAACCGCATTGTGGCAGCTACCTGCTATCTGCCGCTTTCTGATAATATGGAACTCAGCAAACAGCTTGGAACAAGACACCGTGCCGGTGTGGGTATCAGTGAGGTGACAGATTCCGTTACGATCATTGTGTCAGAAGAAACCGGACAGGTATCTGTGGCGCAGGACGGCAGACTGATCCGAAATATCAGCAGCACACAATTGCGGGAAGTTCTGGAAAAAGCGCAGAACAAAAAAGTTGTAGATAATAACCGATTCAGACAGTTATTGAAGGGCAGAGTGAAGCATGAAGAAAAAACTGGGAAATAATTTGGGTCTGAAAATTCTTTCTTTTGTGATTGCGATCCTGGTGTGGCTGCTTGTAGTAAACATAAACAATCCGATCGGAACGAAATCTTTTGTTATATCGGACGTGCAGCTTTTGAATGAAGCGTATATAGATGCCGATGGCAAGATGTGTATGCAGGATGAAGAGCAGGTTCCGATTCGTGTAACGATCAAGGCACAGAGAAAAATTCTTGACAGAATATCGGTGAATAACATTCGGGCAGTGGCAGATCTTCAGCAGGCGGTCAGCCTGAACACAGATCCGGTAATGGTTCCGATCACAGTATCATGTGACCATATTCTGCAGGATAATATCGAAGTAAGTCCTCAGAATCTGAGCCTTCATCTGGAGGATAAGGATACACAGGAATTTGTAGTTAATGTTACAACAAATAATACAAAGCCTGACAGAGGGTATGAGATAGGAACGCTTACTTCCAATCCGGAGAAAATTAAGATTACAGGTCCGACTTCTCTGATTAATAAAATAGATAAAGTAAATGCGTCTATTGATGTCGATGGAGCAACAGAAGATATCACTACAGAAAAAGATGTCAAGATTATAGATAAAAATGGTGAAGAATTTACGGACTCAGATATGGGCTATCTGAATGTTTCAAGGGTATATGTAACTGCAAAACTCTGGAAAGTACAGGCAAACGTCAAAATCAAAGCAGGATATAGCGGTTCTCCGAAATCCGGTTATCAAGTGGAAAGTGTAAGTACCACACCGAATGTGATAAGTGTTGCCGGAAGTGAAGAGGCACTTGCTACTTTGAAAGATCAGAATAATACGATCACAATTCCTGACTATGTAGCGGACATTTCTGACAGGGACAGTGATCTCGAAGAGAAGATCAATATTTCAGATTATCTTCCGGATGGTCTGAAACTGACCAGTGATTCCAGCGAAGATGTATTTGTAAGGGTAAATGTGCTGCCGATGGGAAGCAGTGTATGCGAAGTACCTACGAAAAATATCGTGGTGAATCATGCACCGGATGGTATGCAGGTATCTTTTGATACAGCTAATATAGAAGTTCGTGTCCAGAAGACGGACAGTTCACTTGATGATCTTACAGAAGATCAGATAAAAGCATCCATAGATTTGAGTGATGTAGGAGAAGGCAGTCATGAGGTGCCGGTAAGCATTGAAATCCCGGATGGATATGAACTTGTAGATGATGTGACAACGGGCGTGGAGGTCTCTGTGATTTCCACAGCCGAAGAAAACAACTGACAGGAGACAACAGATGATCAATCAGAAAATTATGATCAATAATCCGTCGGGTTTGCATTTACGACCAGCCGGAAATTTGTGTAATGAAGCAATGAAATATCAATCTGCAATCACATTTGAATATGATGGTGGAACTGCCAATGCAAAAAGCGTTCTGAGTGTTCTGGGTGCCTGTATAAAATGTGGTGATGAGATTGAACTGATCTGCGATGGAGCAGATGAGCAGGAAGCAATGAAAGCTTTGACTGATGCAATCAGCGGAGGTCTTGGTGAATAGATTTTTAACAAAAGGGAAATAGGAGGAGTAGTTGTGAAGAAACGAATTGTGGCAATAATGTTGAGCTTGACAATGTGTTTGTCTATGGCAGCGGAGGCGAGTGCGGCCAGCGAGGCTGAGTTTGCTGCTGAGGCAGATGCTTCCGACGTGGCAGTGATTGATGACGCAGAAGCTGAAAGTCCCTCGGACAATACAGCAGATGTTGATTCTGAAGAAGCTGCGTCCGATGATGTGCAGATCGACATGGGGGCAGATGAGGATGCGAATGCGGAAGCCGTTGATATAACAGATGAGACGGAGTCGGATTTTGATGCATTCAGTGCAGAAGGTGAAAAAACTGAAATTTCGTTTGAAGAGCAGGATGTGACTGCTTGCACAGAAGATACTGCAGTTCAGACGTTAAATGAAGTGGTAAAAGATAATGAAGCTTCCCTTTCATATACTCGGTGGAAATCTGAAAACGGTAAATGGAAACTGGAAAAACCACCTGTTTCTGTAAATCCTGCTGTACAGACAGCAGAGACTTCCGAAGCAGATGCGGTAACAGATGAAAATGCAGTAGAAGATGAGGCTTTTTTAGTTGATGAGGATGCGCAGGACATTCAGAACGAAGAGACAGCCGATGCCTCAGAAGAAGATAGAACAGAAGATACTATTGATGTACAGGATATGCCGGAAACAGCAGAACAGAAAGAAATTTCCGAAGATGTGCAGGATGGAGAGACAGCAGAACAGACAACTTCCGACTATTTTACCGATAAAGATGGTATCGTTAAAGTTACTGCACTGAAAAACAATGGTGATGAAATTTGTACAGCGTATTATGCATTTGATGAAAATGGTTATATGCTCACCGGAAGAAGTAAAGTGTCAGATGATTACTACTACTTCAAAACGGCTAATGAGGTAAAAGTTACCGGTGATCTTGATACAGACCAGAAAACACCTTACAACTCTGAACTGGGTCAGAGAATTATCAAGACATGGAAATGGAATACTGCAGATAAGGCATTTAATTATTATGGAGATGCCGGTAAACAGACAAAAATCGCTGCAAATAAAATCTATACAATTAATAAACAATCCTATTTTCTGCTTGACGGTGGTAAACCTTATGTAGGTATGCGCACAGTCAATAAAGCGGTCTACTACTTCCGCAAAGCATCTAATGCAGAGGATATTCCTGGCAAAATGGTGCGTAATGCGTGGGCAAGTGCAACTGATAAAAAGGGCACGATGTGGCGTTATTTCGGTTCTGACGGACGTTATCAGAAAAAGGGAACCGGAGCATACAAAATTTTGTCAAACAGCAGTAATTCATACCTTCTTGACGCGAATGGATATCTTATTAAAGGTAAGATGGTAAAGGCTGCTAATAATTACTATTACTTATCAAATAAATATGGTGCGGTATACAAAAATAGACTTGTTAAATACGGAAACCGCAGATATTACTTTGTAAGTGACGGAAGACGTGGAACATGGAGAAACCGTTGGATAAAATGTCCAGGTGCCGGAAACAGATACTATTATTTCGGAAGAACAGCCGGCTGTGTTGATGAGAAACATGGTATTCAGAAGGTTACAGTAAATGGTAAATTTATGGGCTGGTACTATTTCTCAAGCAACGGTAACATACTTTTTGACAGATGGGTCAGTGACAGATACTACAAAGCAGATGGTTCCATGGCAAGTGGTGTCACAAAGATTGGAAACAAATATTACTTCTTCCAGAGATCCAGCGAAACGGCATACAGAGGTAAGGTTTATAAGAGTCAGTGGATTAAATTTAATAACAAGTATTACTGCGCATCCAGCAGCGGTGCACTTTATGTGAATGGCTGGAGAAGAATCAGCTGTGGTGGACAGAAATATTATTTCTATTTCAAAAATTGTGTAGCACTGACCAATCGGAGAATCAAACGTGGTGATACGTATGGTACACTGGATGAAAGAGGACGTTTCATCGAAGCAGGATGGGTTGTGGTAAACAGCTCCAGAAATCTTGTTCGTTATATGGATCCAAAGACAGGAAAATATGTATTTAATACTGTAAAAGTAATCAATGGTATCCAGTATCGTTTTGATAAAAGAGGCTACAGAGTTAACGACAGAACAGGCGAGATCAGACGCAGCAAATATTATCTGAGCTGTGATCGTGTCAATGGTGTTATGACTGTATATGCAAACAGGGATCGCACGATTCCGATCAAGACTATCCGTGTTTCTGTAGGTAACCCGGGCACCCCGACACCAAAAGGAACCTATTCGATTAAGAGAGCAGGCAGATGGCAGCCGCTGATGGGACCGTCATGGGGACAGTACGGATCATGGGTTGTCGGTGGCATTTACGTTCACTCTGTTGCATGCAGTGAGATGAATGACCATAATCTTCCGGTTGGAGAATATCTGAAACTTGGGAATCCGGCATCTCATGGATGTATCCGCTGCTGCGTAGCAGATGCAAAATGGGTATATGATAACTGCAATGGTTCTGAAATCACAATTTTTGATGGTGTATATCAGTCCAATGAAGCAAGAAAGGGACCTCTCGGAAGAAAAGCACTTACCCCACTTCGTGGTTCTAAGAACTTCGATCCGACTGATCCGGCGTATAATTAATAAAATAAAATGCGCTCTCCACGAAGGAGAGCGCTTTTCAGGAGGAAAAGAAAATATGAGAACATACCTTGTAACCGGTGGAGCAGGATTTATCGGATCCAACTATATTCATTACATGTTCCAGAAATATGACAACGAGATCCGCATCATTAATGTAGATAAACTGACATACGCAGGAAATCTTGAGAATCTCAAGGATATCGAAAATCGCGACAACTACACTTTCGTAAAAGCAGATATCTGTGACAGTGAAGCAATCATGAAGATTTTTGATGAAAATGATATCGACCGTGTTGTTCATTTTGCGGCAGAGAGTCATGTAGACAGAAGTATTCGCAATCCTGAGGTATTTGTAAAGACAAATGTACTTGGTACACTGGTTATGCTGAATGCTGCAAAATCTGCATGGGAACTTCCTGACGGAACTTTCAAGCCGGACAAAAAATTCCTGCATGTTTCTACAGATGAAGTATATGGTTCCCTTGAGGAAGACGGTGGCTTCTTCTATGAGACTACTCCATATGATCCACACAGCCCGTACTCTGCAAGCAAGGCATCTTCCGATATGCTGGTAAAATCCTATATGGATACTTACAAATTCCCGGCAAACATTACAAACTGCAGCAATAACTATGGACCGTACCAGTTTCCGGAAAAACTGATTCCGCTGATCATCAACAATGCACTTCAGGGAAAGAAACTTCCGGTATATGGTGATGGTAAGAATGTACGTGACTGGTTGTATGTAATGGATCATGCAAAAGGAATTGACATGGTGCAGGAAAAAGGCCGTCTGTTTGAGACCTACAACATTGGCGGACACAATGAAAAGCAGAACATTCAGATCATCCATATTATTCTGGATACATTACAGGAAATGCTTCCGGATGATGACCCGCGTAAAGCTCTTGTAAGTGAGAAGCTGATCACATATGTAGAGGATCGTAAAGGGCATGACCGTCGTTATGCAATTGCACCGGATAAGATCAAAGAAGAAGTTGGCTGGTATCCGGAGACATGTTTTGAAGATGGTATTCGACTGACAATTCAGTGGTTCTTCGAGCATGAAGACTGGATGAAGAATGTAACCAGCGGTGACTATCAGAAATATTATGAGGAAATGTACAAAACCAAATAGTCATCTTTTATAGAGATTAAGATGCTGTAATTCCCGGGTTTAACAAGGAATTACAGCATTTTTTCTTTCAGAAGATAAGGAGGAAGACTATTTTGGCGAAAATAGGCATTGAATTTACTCTATGATTGTGCGAAAATAATATGAGATATGTCTTGCGTTAGAAGAGACTTGAATTTAGTTTAATAGTGGAGGTACACAGATGAATAAAGGAATATACCGGATTGCGGCAGGAGTAGGTGCTGTGGTGATTCTGGTGTCTTCTTGTACGGTACAGGCTTCTATGGTAACGACCAATGGCACACCGGCAGCGGTTGCTACAGATAGTATAGTGAACTGGCCGGCAGCTCCGGCTGTAACTTCCGAGACAGCTGTTCTGATGGATGCAGATACAGGAGCAATTTTGTATGATAAAGGAATGGATGAATATCGTTATCCTGCAAGTACAACAAAACTCATGACGCTTCTTGTTGCAATCGAAAACAGCTCACCGAAGGATATTGTGACGTTTACGGAAACAGGAGTTCGCGATGTGACCTGGGACAGCAGCAACATCAATGCACAGCTTGGTGAGTCCATGACTATGAAGGACTGCTGGTTCGCCGCATATATTAAGTCTGCAAATGAGGTTTGTGCGCAGATTGCAGAATATGTCGGTGGTACAGAAGCAAACTTTGTGGATATGATGAACCAGAAAGCCAGGCAGCTTGGATGTACGCATACTCATTTTGTCAATGCCAGTGGTCTTCCAGACGAAAATCATTATTCCTGTGCCGAGGATCTTGCGAAGATCATGCGAGCCGGTCTTAAGAATGCCAGGTTCCGTAAAGTTCTGGAAACAGTGAACTATACAATTCCGGCAACAAACTTAAGTGCTGCGAGACCAATGCATACTCACGTACCACTTCTGGCAAAAGAGTCCAGCCTGTATTATGAAGGCTGTATTGGTGGAAAGACAGGATTTTCCACAGAAGCACAGAACTGTCTTGCTACGGTTGCAGAGCGAAATGGAAGAACTTATATCGTAGTAACTATGCGTGATGCAGATCTTGGTATCAACTGTGCGGACAGTACAGTATTGTTTGATTATGCATTTAACAGTTTTGACAGCATTGAAGTTGATGGAAAGGCAATGACAGTACCGAAAGGTGTGACGGTCGCTGATCTTACGATGAAAAGCAAAGAAAAGGGAACGAGAACACTAAATCAGTACTATTATCAGGGGCAGTTTGTAGGTTATGTGACTGTAGAAGATACACCGACTCCGAAACCGGTGCAGGAAGCGAAGGAGACGACGGTGCCGGAAAGTTCAGAAACAGAAAGCACATCAACAACAGTACAGACAGACGAAACCGATACAAATGACACTGCAGTATCTGAACAAAAATCTGTTCAGGATCAGATCAGTGAAATGCACACAGAAGGACTTTCTTCAACTGTAAAGATGCTTCTGATCATTGGTGGTGCAATGATCGTTGTCCTGATCGGACTTCTGATCGCACTCCATTTTAAAAACAGTTAACAGACAA
>ERZ1034952.1357-NODE-1357-length-20104-cov-9.409098_pt1 | contig 20104 bp, 14 predicted proteins | sample MGYA00520625_ERZ1034952 | MGnify/ENA primary metagenome ERZ1034952 (study PRJEB33766, sample SAMN09781773) | gut metagenome | biome: gut microbiome | host: Homo sapiens | place: Madagascar | study: EMG produced TPA metagenomics assembly of the PRJNA485056 data... | reverse complement strand
TAATATAGCATATCTTTTTAATATTACACTATTTAAGAGACGCTACACTAGATTGGAAAAATTTAATTCTTACTTTCATGAAACTTCAGGATTTTCCTTTTCGAAACATTTTGGGGATTATTTTGTAATATTAGTGGCATTTATTATTATAAACTTCTTTACTTTATCCGTGGATAATTTACTTGTGATCTCCAATTTATAAGGGCCTCCTACTTTCATTGCAGAAAATTCAGCAAACCATTCATGATTTTTCACCGCAACTGCAATGACTTTTTGTCCGGCAAATTCTACTTGAACTGCTTTGCTCGGTTCCGCAGTTCCGGAAATAATAATCGGTTGCCTGCGCTGCAAAACCATGTGTGAATCAAATACTTGCGACCGGGGCTTCAGGCTCACCGACTTCCTCACTGCGCTGCAAAACCATGTGTGAATCAAATACTCGATGTAAAGTAAAATTTTTAGAAAATCGCGATCATACTCCATATCAGGGTTGGTTGATAATTTTGTAATTCTATGCCAATGAAAGTAAAATAATACCGATCAAACAAAGGCTCGTACTTGTAGCAGACAAAAACGAAACTTTTTCACGTAAAATGAATGCGCTGTACAACGCGAACCCGACAATACAAGAGCCTAAAGCGATCGGATATCCGATTGCTCCAACTCCAGCTTGTACCACTAGATCCAGCCCCCGATAAAGAAAGAAACACTGTGCTACCAAAGTTGCTCCGGAAAGAATCAGCATAGGTTTCCAGTTGACCGTTCCCCGCCACTGCTGGAAACGTAAATTTCTAACACCAAACGCCAATAACGTACCTAATTGAAGTGCGAAGGCCTTTCCAACGTAGTAACCTCCTTCTCCATTCAGATAAGAAGGCAAATTTGCCAGGCATTGTGTGAACCCCGCCATAGCAAATGCTGCTAATGTAACGAAAAACCATTTATTGTTGCAGTTTTTTCCTTTCATCTCGCGGCGTTTTACTCCGGCCAATAGAATACCACTCAATATTCCAATGATCCCTGCTATGCGGACAACGGGGCATGCAACCCCTAAAAAAATTACTCCCATAAGAAACGGACAGATCAACGCCGATTGAACTAAGCTCCAAACGATGCCATGATGTCCCAACTGCATTGCTCGATTCATCAACAGAAAAGTGAAATAATTTGCCGCTCCTGCCAGAATCAATAAAATGGTGATTAGCGGCGATGGAAAATGCGCTCCCGCACACCAAAGCCAACCGATACAAACCAGAATACAAAGCAATGCGGAATCTGCTTGAATTCGATCTAGATTTTTTCCTTTACGTGCTGACGAACTGATAACACTCCCGATTACTACCCACAATAATCCGGTCGTGATCAACAAAAAAATCCCCAATAGCATGTTGTTTCTTTCGTTTTTTACGAATCACTATAACGCCATGTGCAAGTTTTTACTATAAGACAAGAACACTTGCAATCGTTTCTGCATAAAAACGATGCCCGAAATCATTCGGATGGTTGACGCCGTTGCCTGTCAGATCCCGGAATTTTTTATTGGCAAAATATTTCTCCCAATATCCTCCGATGTCGATGAAGGCGATTCCGGCCTCTGTCTTTGCCAGCGCGTCAAGTTCCCCGGCAAAAGCCCGTGTCGCAGCGGGCGGCGTGCACTTCCACTCCGCATTGCCCGGCATGGAACCGATCAGCACGAATTCCATAACCGGGTTGTACCTGCGGGCAATTGAAATAAGTTCCATGATCGACGACCGGAATTTTGCAGGAGTCATTCCAGTGAGATCATTCATGCCGTAAGCAATGAACATCAGGTCAGGAAGAAAATCGTTCAGCCATGACTCCAGATGTATGATTCCATGCAGACAGCCGGTTCCTCCCACTGCAAAGTTACGCGTTTCCGCCGCATGCAGGTTTGCGGCAGTCAATTCCGCATAGGATGGCTGGAAGGGAGGAACACCGACAAATTTCGATGCATTTGCGCCTTCGGTGATACTGTCGCCGACGAATGCGAGCTTCAGAGCCGGATTGCTGCGGAAACGGGGTAATTTTCCGGTCAACACCGTCAGGGGCGGGATGGGGGCTTCCGTCCAGTAATCGACCTCAAGCTGATGCCGGGCGAAAAAATCGCGACTGTCGAAGCGAATGGCCGCACCATTCGGGCCGTCGGAAACCGCGTTCGCTCCTTGCGCGGGATAAAATACGGCTTGATTGGCAGGAGGATACAAATCATCATGCGTCAAATACGGCACCGCCGACCCTGCGGGGCGCGTCAGCCGGAGGCTGCCGGGCGTCCACTCGATATCTCTGCCGGTCTGAAAATCGATTCCGATTGCCGAGTTGTACATTCGCCGTATTTTCAATGGCGGGAATGCCAGTGAAGCATCGGCCGAAGCGGCAAACAGCACGGTTTCTCCTTTGATAAAAGTCATTTGCGTATTTCCATTATTTTTTTCTCATAAGCTCTGATCTCGTCCATGAACCCCATGCCGGCAGGCAGGTCATGTCTGTAACAGAAATAATCCCAGACGGCTCCCCAGGGCAGCGATTTGGCATCTTCCTGTGCCGCAAGCCGTCCGGTAAAGTCTCCCAGCTTTTCCAACTGACAGGCGCAGGGCGGTTCCAGAAATGCAATCAGCAGCGCCTTCTGCAGGTCGCGGCAGCCTATGACCCAGGCGGCGATCCGGTTGATGCTGGCATCAAAGTAATCAAGCGCCAGATGAACCTTATCCAGATAACCGTAAACCGCTGCTTCGCGGGCGATGGAGAGCAGTTCGTCGTTGAGCACGGTCACATGATCGCTGTCCCAGTGGACGCCCCGGCTGACATGCAGCAGGATTTCATCCATCATGCAGAAAATGGCGGACAGTTTGTCGGCAATTGATTCCGTCGGATGGAAGTGCCCCGAATCAAAACAAAGCATTTTCTTTTTGCGCATGGCATAAAGCATGCAGAATTCATGCGAACCAACGGTACAGGACTCCGCCCCGATGCCGAAAAGTTTTGATTCAATGGCGTCGCGTACCAGATCACCGGAGATTTTCTCGGCAAAGCATTCATCCAGCGAGGCCAGCAGCCGCCGCCGCGGCGCCAGGCGATCCGAAGGAGTATCTTTGAAACCATCCGGGGCCCAGAAATTGCAGATGCAGGCAGAACCAAGCTTTTTCGCAAAATCAGCGCCGATTTTCCGGCAGGCCCTGCCGTGGTCGATCCAGAAGCGGCGGATGCCTGCGTCAGGATGCGAAAGCGAAAGCCCGTCTTTCAGATTCGGATGAGAATAAAACGCCGGAGCGAGATCAAGCCCCGGCAAATTCCGCGCTGCGGCCCAGTCCAGCCACCCGGAAAAATTCTCAAGAGTAAAGCCGTCACGATCAACGCCCGGAAGCATTCTATCCACCTGATGCCCCTGTAAATTGATCCGGTGGCGTCCCGGAATCAGCTTCAATGCGACATCAAGATCGTCTCGCAGTTCATCGGCTGTGCGGGCACGCCCGGGATAACTGCCGGTGACCTGACAGCCGCCGGTCAGCGCATGACTGGTGTTTTCAAAACCGGTGACGTCATCCCCCTGCCAGGCGTGAATGGATACCGGTACTTTTTCAAGTTTCGCCACTGCGGCGTCGACATCTATATGATGTTCCGCGTAAATCTCACGCGCCAATTCATAACATTTCTCAACTCGAGCCATTTTTCAATCCTTATAGATCAATCGGTTTCATCCATTACCGCAATGCGGAGAAATCATAATTCTCCAGCTCATCCGGCAGCGCCGGAATATCCAGCATCATGCCGCCGCTGCGGATGGATTCCGCTCCTTTGACCCCGGCGGCGACGGCATAACGGGCTCCCTGCGGAGTCGATTCCGGCGGGGTCCCGTTACGCAGGAGTTCGATAAATCCCTGAACGATTTTCGGATCGGCGCCGCCGTGGGGCTGATCTTCCGGGGAAGCCATACGGTAAGTCATATCGCCTTCGAGCTGAAAACGGTCCGTGCGTCTTGTCCACACCTGAATGGAACAGTCTTTGCCGTAATCGCCATAGTTTTCCAGCCTGCCGCGCGTACCGATCACCGTATAATTGCGGCAGGTGTCCGGGGTGAAATGGCACTGCAGATAACATGCCTGCACACCGTTGGCAAGCTGCAGATTGATCATATTGAGATCCTCGTTATTGACCTCGGGGTAATAATCTTTCTGCGCCTCCGGCGGCCAGTGGGAATTGGACCAGACGCCTTGAACCGTCAAAGTGTCAAGCCGCTCACGTCCCGCCGGGCGCCGGGGGATGCTGCCGTAAACGCTCAGGGAACCGATGCCGTTCACCCTGACGGAGCGGGAATTCGCCAGCCAGTGAATGATGTCGATGTCATGCGCGCCTTTCTGCAGCAGCAGCGAACAGGTGTTCTTCCGGTCGGCATGCCAGTCACGGAAATAGGCGTCGCCGCCATAGCTCACGAAATGCCGGCACCAGATCGCCTTGACTTCACCGATCATACCGGACTGAATGATTTCTCGCATCCGGTTCGTAAATTCCATGTAGCGCATATTGTGGCCGAGCATCAGATGGGTTCTGTTCTCTTTGGCCGTCCGCAGAATCCGGTCGGCACCTTCGATGGAGATGGCGATCGGTTTTTCCAGATAAACCGCGGTTTTGCGCCGCAAAGCAAAACATGCCTGTTCCTCGTGGCAGAAATCGGGTGAAGTAATGAATACGCCGTCCAGTTTTTCTTTTTCGATCATTTCCCGATAGTCGGCATAAATATTGACGACGGCCTGCTTTGCCTTCATGCGTTCGGCAAAGCTCCGGCGTTGTTCTTCATAAATATCCGCACCGGCGACGATCTCCACTCCGTTTGCTGCCTGATGGGCGTAATCTCCCAATTCGCCGCGACAGCAGGTCCCAATGATTCCGAATTTCAGTTTTTTCATGATATAAGTCCTCCGTTTATGTTTTCCCATTTGAGTAGATGTGTTCCGGCTTCGAGTATGCGGCCGTCCGGCAGTTCAGCCGAGTATTCTTCCGGCAGGGTAAGCCGGATTTCTTCCCGGGTCAATCTGACTTGTACGGACGTATTTTCGGAGAGGAGCAATTCCCCTTCCGCCCATTCCAGATCTCCTGGAGCGGGGTGAAATGCAAATTTTTTTCCATTACCTTCGACGCCCGGAGTGAGGCCCAGTATGTTTTCCGGCAGAAACGCCGCCGGAGCGGTTGCAAAGCCATGGCACATGCTTCCGGCGCCGCCGAAAGCCTCCTTACCGAACTGGTGAACGCCCGCTTCAAAGACGGTGGGATAACCGCTGTCAAGAATTTTCCCCCAATAACGGCGGATGACTGCCAACGCTTCACGGATCATGCCATGCCGTGCCATCGCCTGCAGAACAAATGAATATAAATAGAGTTCCGGTTTCAGCAGTGATTCATCGGCCAGAGAAATTTTCAATTTTTCCCGTACTGCAGCATCGCCGATTCCGGCGAGCAATGCCAAAGCCTGCGCGATCAGGCTCGAAAGCTGCTTCTTTTCCGAATGAAACAGCACGTCATCGGTCAGGAGACCTTTTTCTGAAGAATAAAACCTTCCGGCAATCGCCTCTGCCGTGCGTTCACTCTGCACCAGATAGAATTCGGGGTTCCGCTTTAATCGACAACCGCTTTGTTTCGCCAGCGCAACAATCGTCCGCAATGCCAGAACGTAAAGTGAATTGACCATGGATTCCCGGCAATCGTTGAAAGAATAACCATTCAACTCAAAACTCCAGTCGATAAAATTCCAGATTCCCGGCGTAATTCCGATCAATCCTTCATCATCCAGCAGAGTATTGAAGTGCTCCAGCAGACGTTCCGCTTTGGGCAGAAGTTCTCCGACCGTTTCAGGATCGCCGCCGTAACGGTAATAATCCATAAGCATCAACACAAGAAAAAGTCCGGTTGCCGGGAATACGAAATTCTCATGTTTCGGCATCGGGCAAAGACTCGGGACACTCCCGTCGGGGCGCTGCTGGGAAAACGCCAGTCTGAGCGCTCTGGCATGTACCGGTGTTGCGCCGAAAAGAACGAGTGAGGTGCGATTTTCCACAAGCAGGTCATTGATCCAGAACGCCCGTTCCCGCCACGGGCAATCCGTGAAAACATCGGTCGTACATGCACGCAGTGTTTCCACACACTGCTGATAAATGCAGTTCAGCCGTTCATCGCTGCACCGGAAGAAGCATTTCTGCCGGAACGGATAAACTCTGTTTTCCGCCCGGACGTCGACCACTTCAATCGTATCGACGGCATTGCGGAAGATGAACTCTGCAAACTTGAAACCGCGCTCAAAAAGAGTCGTGCCGATCCGGTTGCATCCGGCATCGAGAATATAGCGGTCGGTAAAGCGGTAAAATTCGCCGGGGAATGCCGCCCGCAACCGCCCGTCCTTCCGATACGGGGTTTCGCCGTAAACCACATCGACAATGGTGCCGGCGGGAGCGTTGACCTCCAGTTGAATCCGGCCGTTCAGAACTTTGCCGAAATCCCAGACCAGTGCGGTACTGTTGCCGGAGGGAAGGATTTTTCCGTTAAAATCTTCAGGATTCAACGCAGTCCATTGTTCATGGTTCAGAAATTCCGCAAGCTGTGAAAGTTCCGGGGCATCGCCTGCCGGAAGCGCGGCTGCGGCGGTGAGTTTTTCCGGACGGCATTCCGTGATTTCCAGTGCCGGTATGTCACGCGGCGTCAGTGCGCCGAAGGGGAGCGGTTCCGAGAGAATGGCGACCGGCAGATATTCCCGTTCGCGGCGTTTACGCAGATCGCACATCTCCATAAAACCGATCTGCATCGCGTAAACCGGCACATCGCGCCGGAATTCCGGGCACCGGGAGACTTGCCAGGTCTCATCGGTTTTAAACAATCCGGACGCTTCCGCCAGCAGTGCTGGGAAATGGGTTACGGCAGTAAAATTCTCCCGGACCGGTGAGTGGACAAGAACCTTTATCTCATTGCGTCCGCGCCGTAAAAGTCCGGCGATCTCCCGGGTGTCGAAATATTGCAGTGCGGCGCTCCCCCGGACCGGACCGAAACCGGCCGCTTTCCCGTTGATCGACAAGCGGTAACAACTGTCCGCCGTAATCCGCAGCAGCACGGATTCCGGGAGTTGGCCGCAGTCGAATTCCCGGTAAAATTCACAAAAGAGGTTTTCCTCGCAGGTCTGCTCTTTCTCTCGCCGTTCCGCGACTTCCGGGTGGGTGATCCAGGACGCGGCAAATGGAAAATTTTCCTTTTCGATTATCAGAAGGGCGGCTTCAGCAATAGAGCGTGAGGCAGGGAGTCGCTCCGCATTCTGCAAAATCGTTTTCATAGGTTCTGATTTCCTTGATATAATCATTATAGTATCCGGCCGGTTCAAGTTCTTCGCGAAAGCAGCGTTTCCATTCGTTGCCCGCGGTGGAATTGATCTTCAGAATGATCCGGTTGGTTCCCCTTCTGACTTCGACGCGCCAGAGCCACGGCGGCTGGGCGCGCATTCCGGCGCTGACGCCATTGAAAAACAGTTCACCGCCGGAACAGATATCGTCGAATTTCAGAAAGCCGGAAAAGGCCTTGACGGATTCAAATGAAGCCGCAAGCTCGATCGAACCGGAAAACTCCGGCTCAAGTTCGGTATACATGCCGCTTGGCGGAAGCGGCCGTTTTTCAACGATTTTCTCATATCTTGTGATGCCGTCTCTGCTGTAACGCAGACGCTCGACCTTCTTCAGCTTCCAGTCAAGACGGATTCTTTGGAGTTCGCGCGGCATCGGCTGTACTGCCGGCGAGGCGTCCGCAATGGTCAGAATGCGCATGTTCCAACCCGGCAGCGGCAGATGATAGCGGCCGTTCTCAAACCGGAGCGGCGCAAACGCCGACGGCGTTCCGTCCGGCGGCGGCAGCTCACGGTAATGTTTCCCTGCGGCGGCAAAAGAGAATGTAATGTCCTCGTCTCCGGCGTTGAAGACCATCAGGCTCATGCCTTCCTCGCGGACACAGGGCAGAATCCGGACATCCCGGTAAGCTGTATCCGTTGCAAGATAGCTCAGAAAATGGAAATCCCGCTGCTGAAAGCCGTCTATAACCTGCGTACCGGCCTGCCGCCAGCGCTCCACCGCGGCTTTGATCTCCGGAATTTCCAATTCACCCGACACGATCAGGACTTCAGGGCGGTTTTCATCCGACTTCAGTTCGTCGACTGAACAGATACGCCAGAAAACCAGAGCATCGTCCAACTTCTCCTGCATTTGCTCGACCTTTTCCGCAAAAGCCTCCGCTTCCGGAATCGGTTTCAGATAGTTACTGCCCCCGAAGCAGTTGGTGACGCCAAGCACCCGGATTGCCGGATCAAGCATGCCCGCGTGATATTGCCCGGCGAACTCCAGATAACGGTTCAGTGCCGCCAGATGACGCCAGATCGGGGTGCGCGGTGAATAATCGGTGGAGCAGCTCACCTTGCACAAACCGCGGTCGCTGTACAAATACGGCATCGTCAATATGCGGTTGATTCCTTTGGTCAGCAGAAGATTAGCCACATACGCCATAGCCGGAGTGCTCATGGCGTAGCCGTAGACATTGAAACATTCCGCCAGTGTTTCCGGGCGTTTGTTCCGGATAGCGGCACACTGCGCGAAACGGGCGAAATTGCCGCGTCCGCCGTGCGGATATACCATACGGAAGATCGCATCAACGCCGGGAACATCCATCGCGTCGAGGATTCGCGGAAAATCATAGAAAAATCCGGTCCGGAAATAGAGGTCTTCAAAAAGGAAATGCCCTTCGAATTCCAGACCATATTTTTGACACCAGGCCGCCAGTCTTCCGGTGTAATTACGGGCAAAAAGCGCCGTACAGCAGTCCACATACTGTTGTCTGGCCCGCCTGGTTTCGGGAGTGTCTGCGGCATCGTCAAAGAGCAGCGGCAGAATATCCGGGAGCCGAATACCGTAGCATTTGACCAGTTCGGCCTCAAGTCCGGCCGGAATGGCGACGTAAGTTTTGGGCAGATAACACTCCCAGAAAGGCTCATCAGTGAAAATTCCCCGGATCTCCTTCCCGAAAGATTCTCCCAGTTCTTCGTAATACCGTTGATAGGTCATTTCGATGAAGCGATCGGTAACGGCTGGATCGGTCAGGTCGGGGACTTCGAGCCGGAATTCTTCCAAAGAGCCATCCTGCTTTTTGCGCAAAGCGCATACCCGGGCCCGAGGATATTTCACGACCAGCGTATCGACTACGCCGCCGCTGGGCCAGCCGCCTTCATCATACAGCATCATGGTCAAGCCGAGTTTCCGGCATTCATCCCGCATCACGCGGGCCAATTCAAAGTACCGTTTCCCGAGATAGGCGATTTTCATGCCCTTGTAGAAAAAATACTTGTGATAGTTATCGGGCATCGGGTGCAGGTAAACGCAACGATAACCGACGTCACGTATATGGGCAAGCTGTTTTCTGATGCCCGCAGGGGAAGGATCAGAATTCCAATACCAGAAGATTCCAGGAGTCAGGGTTGCAATAGACATGATAATACAAAATACCGGAGAAATGGTTCTCTGCCGCCATTTCTCCGAAGTTGGTTAATTCTGTGGATCAGGGATTGAGCTGCGAATTGGAAGCCGCCATGTAGCAACGCGCCACATGATAGTCATTTGCATACGGCAAGTAAAGTGAATCGTCAGTTAGAATTGCATCAGCAGGTTTTCTGTTGTCCAAATTCTTGCAGCTCTTTGCGCTACCATCGGCGCGGCAAACGTTGATGTGAAAGCTGTCGCCGGTCTGGTGGGAAGGTAACGCCGGGTTATCTGCAACGATTGCCAGGTTAAAGCGTACTGTTTTATGATAGTTAGGCAAGTTGGAGAGTTTGGAAAGCTTTTCTGCGTGAACCCAAATGGGCCAAGAGTAAGTTACATTACCACTCCCTATCCCAACAAACGGAACCTGGTGGATTCTTGCAAAACCAGTATGATAGCCAATTCCCAATTGGTCACTCCAATCATTCCAGCTGCATTCAAAAGAACGATAAGAAGGGTAGCCTTTTTGGTCAAATAGTTTGTCAGCCGGACAAATAGCCAATTTATTCTTTTTCCATTCAATAGAGCCGCCTCCGTAAGCGGCAAGAATTTTTGCTGTAGCGGAATCACTGGCATATCCCCAATCATTGCCGTGCGTGATATAAAAATCATCGTTGTCACCAGCATAAAAGAAATACAACTGGCCAATCTGTTTGAGATTACCGATACAACTCGTATTATGTGCACTGGAACGTGCCCGGTGCAGTGCCGGCAACAACATTGCCGCCAAAATTGCGATAATGGCGATAACGACAAGCAACTCAATGAGAGTAAAGTATTTACGATAATTCATTTTTGAATCCTTTTTTTAAGTTGTGAATCATAACGGCGACAATTGTTCTTTGTATCTCCTTTTCTCGGTTAATGGGTTTATAGTAAATCTAATTCCATCCAAAGAATGTGCATTGGAACATCTGCTGTAATTTCGCAGGTGTTTATCCGGTCATGCAGAACATTCTCCGGAATTTGATAAAACACCAGTTCCAATTCTTCGGAATTAACTCCATGTGTCGGAATAAACCACGGAAAAACTCCCTGTTTCGTCTGTTTACAATGAATCGTATTGCAGTAGACGCATAATGATTGCGGTTTTTCTCTCGGACGAACACCGAGAACGATCTGTCCGCGATGTTCGGCAACGTTAAATCCGAGATCGAATGGTACAACTACACTCTTTTCCTCCTCTGAAAAATAAGTAAGATTTTTATGGCCGGTTTCATAAAAATACTCTTCGCGGCAAGTCAGAATATGACGACGAACATGCCGGCTGATTGCATCAATGTCTCCTGCTATACCAAAAAATTCTTTTTGTGCTTCCCGCCCCTCTGCATAGGGTAACGGAGAGAGTGGAAATTCTTTCATGTTCCAGACGCCGCCCTTTTCTTCGAGTGGTTGCGGAATGTATCCGTTACCGGGAAAGTGGTTGAACAGATAGATTGCCTCCGCTCCCTGAGCTAAAAATGAGGCGGCGAACCCGCAGTCGGCATCAATATCGGTCAGCACCATGTTGCTGTGTCCCGAAGTCACGTGAATCTCAAGGCACGGTGCGACTTCCACATTTTTGCCAAGATACCGTTTCCACACCTCCACAGGCAGATCGTGACAGCTCGAAATGAAGTAGGGTGAAGGTACAGCAACATCGATCAACCCCTCGTCAGCCCACGCCGCGGCATCGAAGCCGCTCGCATACGCCGTTTCCGGCGTCAGCGGCAGACGCACTGCGATTTTGATTGGATGCCCCCAGCGTACCGCCGCTTTGTCTGCGGCGGCGCGAGTGCGACGCATGAATTTTGTAAGCAGAGCACGCCCGACATCCGACATTCCGGGGCGGACGTGCGGCTGGGTGCGGAGCCAGTCGAGCTCGAAGCCATCCATTTCAAAGCGGTCGAAATACTCTTCCATCAGCGCAATGTTCCAGTCAAAGACCTCGGGTTGCGCATAGTCCAAGTTGAGGTTGGGCCACCACGCCGGATTGTTGCGGTATGCCGCCCGGCGGTATTCCGGGTGAGTGCGGTGAAGGTCATCGTGCATGATGACATCGCGGTCGATCCAATGGATGTCATTCATCCGCATCGAAATCCACATTTCCGTGCCGCACTTGTGGCAGTAGTTGTAACGGAAACGCATCGGGTCTGGCACGTTGCGGAAAAGCGCCCGGCAGTTCTTTGCGACATTGGCAAAAGAACTGTGCAGTTCTTTTCCCCGGAAGTAACAGCGTCCGTCTCGCTCTTCCAATCCCTTCCAGATCGGGTCGCGCGTGCGGCTGTCGAAGTAGGCGCGCGAGGCGTTGAGATTGAACAATATCGCCTTGACACCGCCTTTTTCAGTGTAAAAGTCGATCTGCTTTTTCAACCGCTCTTCATTCAACGCACTTTCGGGGAGCGTTGCAAAATAGAAGTCTGCGAAATCGTCGTTGATGTAGACACCCTTATTCATTTTCAGCTCTTTTGTGTTGCCTTATATTCTCTCTCCCCCGGAACTCCGGGGGGGGAGGAGTTTTACTTACCAGCCACAGAGCACCAGCTCATCCATGAGACCGCGGTAAGGTACATAGTCGATGTGCTTCTTGCCGCCAAGGGTGACGCGCCCGTTGCCGTGCGAACGGAAGCGGCCCAGTTTTTCCGTGGCTTCCAGTTTGTCATTGATGTAGAGCTGGAACTTTTCGGCATCCGCTCTGACTTCGACCTTCACCCATTCGCCCGCCTTGAGCTTCGTCTTGCCGGTGAGGTACTCGAACGAAAGCTGGTTCTGCTTGGTGAGATCCTGCAGATAGGCGCGCATGATCTCCGCACGGCCGTCGGCAAGAATGTTGAGGTGCAGGCCGTCATACCAGCCGTCTTTGAAGATCACCGACTGCTTTGCACCGATCGTTTCCGGCTTCAGGTAAACGCTCATCGAGCCGAATCCGGAGAGCGGCCAGACGCGCGCCGGGAAGAGGATCGTCCGGTTGCCGTCAAACGAGAGAGCCTTGCCTTTGCCGTCGAAACCGCCGTCAACGTAGAACTCCGGCTTGATGTTGAGGTCGCGGTCGCCGTAGTGATCGATCTCCACGCCGTTCACTGCTCCGTCGAAGTGCCAGATGCCGGTACGCGCGACGAGTCTGGAAACCGGGCGGGTCAACAGCTGATTCTTCTGATAGGGCAGTCTCTGACGCGGCGTTTTAAATTCCGGCTCGTTGCGGAACGCATAGCCGCTGCCGCCGGAGGTCGATTCCAGCGTATTGTTGGTGCCGAGGATCTTGCGTTTTTCGATCCTGTTCTCCTTGGCAAACGGGTAAACGGGGTTGCTGAAGTAAACTTTGCCGGAGGCAGTTTCGATGCGGACATAGAAGTTATCCGTTTCCTGTGGGGCGCGCATGTGAATGCGGAGCGTCTTTTCACCCTTCTTCATTGCGAGCGGCGGATCAAGCAGCCAGGTCATTTCCGGCTCGGCGGTAAAGAGCGCATCGGCATTGGAAACACGGCGTTTGTTTGCGATTTCAACAGGAGAAAATTCGCTCTTTTCATCTTTGGCGTTGGTGACGATGATCTTCATATCTTCAGAACCGGCAAAGGTGACGCCGTGCCCGCCGAAGTTGGAGTTGCAGGTCTCGAGTTTTTCCGGCGTCCAGCGGAAGAGCACTTCTTCCTGCCAGATCGAATTGTTCTGCATACCTTTTTTGATCGCACGCAGAATACGCCCGTTTTCAACGGTGACGCTGACCGCCTTCGGGCAGCCGGAAAGCGCGGTGACAAGCAGGATCTCGCCATCCTTCAACTCAGGCGAGAAGGTCGCGATCGGGCGGTCATTGCGGAAGAGCAGAATGTTCGTGATCTCTTCGGGTGCATCAAAGTCGACCTTCGCTTCGAGGATCGAGTCCTTCTGACTGACCGTCAGCGTATTCGGGAACTCTTCAAGCATCTGCGACAGCGGTACGTTGACTGTCACTGCGTTCTGCAGCCATGGCGTGACCAGATAAACCGCCGGGGTGCGGACGGTACGGGTATTGCCTTCGGTCGCCACAGTGAATTCCGGCACCAACGTCGGGGTGAAGGCGAGTTCCGCCGTGGGCACGACCCACTCCACGGTACCGAACTGATTCGGTGCAAGTTTTTTCGCAGGCAGGTTGCAGACCGCTCTGCCATTCATGTCGTAGAGTTTGCCGGTGACCGTCAGCGGTGTCCTGACCTTGGAAGGCAGATTGAGCAGTTCGAAACGGAGCACTTCGCCCGGCAGAACTTCGCGCAGATATGCTGCGGTCAGATCGGGTGTGTCGGAAAATTCCGGCTTGTTTTTGATCCACGTATTGTAGTTTTTCAGCGTATGCGCAACACCGAAGGTGAAAACGCGCGGCAGTGTCGCCGTTTCCACGAGGTCGTTCCACGTGGTGACGTGAAGCCACTGCGATTTGTGCTTCATCGCGTCCATGAACATGCGGTGGAGCATATCGGTTCCTCGAAACGGATTATAGAAGTCATTGAATCCCCACAGCCACGCACCGTAGTATCCGGGATGTAGACAGCCCATGAAAAGTTTACCGTTCTCTTTACAGAACTTCGCAAGCTTCTTGTTGTTCACTTCGGGTGTTTCATCGCAATGTCCCGGAGCATCAAACAGATAAACGCAGTCGAAGGTTTCTTTGGCACGTTCGAGACGGTCAATATTCAGCTTTTCATTCGGCAACGGGGCAAAGTTGGCGATAATATAAAGATCGAACCCCGCCTCTTTCATCTCGGCGCGGAGTTCTTTCCACTCTCCGATCGTCCAACCGTTGGGTTGTTGATTTTCCCATTGCAGAAACTGGTAGGTACAAACAACATATTTTCCATTGAATTTCGGGTAATTCGGATGGTCGCCGTTCTCTTTCAAGAGACGCTTCAGTTCGCCGACCCAATACTCCTTGCTGATCTTTGTATCCATGCAGAGCGCGACCTCGAACGGTGTACCCTCGGCGGCTTTGAGGTAAAATTTCAGCGTATGGCTCCAGTGCGCCGGGCCTTTATTCGGGTCGCCGCCAAAGTCGAGAAAAAAACCTTCAATGCCGCAATTCAATGCCTCTTTGATCTCATTGCGAAGTCCATCTTCCCACTTATTTCCAGTTTCCAACGCACGCTGCAGGGGGAAGTTGTAGAAGACCTGCGTGAACACCGAATAATCCGACGGGTTGAACCACGGCGTATTATGTGCCCAAATCATGTGTCGATCAGAAACTTCGCCGGCTGGACTACTGAACGGTAGTAATGTGATGAACACTGTCATCAGTAAAAACGCTTTTTTCAGGCTCAAATTCATATACCCTCCTAGTTGGTTGCTTTTTGCTGAATCAATAAAACCTGCCACGGCGCGAGCGCCGGAACTGCAATGACGATCTCATCGGCACTCTGCCGGACGACCGGAGCGGCGGAACTTCCTGCCGCTGTAACTAATTCGTATTCCTTCGCCGCTGGGCGACGCAACCGCAGTTCCGCGGGGGGAATCGCGCCGATGCTCAAATTGAGCAACATTGCCGCAACGCATCGTTTTTCGCGATCAACCCGACTCTGGACGTTGACGGCATACCCCGGCGCATCGAGCCGCACACTCATTTTACCCGGAATGAGCGTGTCGAGTACATCAAGGATCGCCATGCGGCGAAACCCTGTCCAGTTTTCAAACTGCTGGATGAGGACAATGTTGCCGCCGAACTCCGTCGGAATGATGACGCTTCCTGCGGCATTCGTCATCACCGGGACCGTGCTGAACGACTTGACATCATCGCTCAGAATTTCGATCGGAGCGGAGACGCCCATCGCGGCATTCGTTCCGAAATATTCACATGCGACACCGATGGTGACGACATTTCTTGTATGCAAACGGATTTTTTTCGCAGCCTGCAATCCGGGGAAACGTTCGGTCAGGCGACTGAATGCCGTGGTATCCATCAATACCGGAGAAGCAAAAACTTTTTCGAGCTCATCCTCCGCAAGTGTACGGACACAGTGTTCGTTGAGCATATGAAATTCCGGCGCCGCCTCCGGCTGGGTCACGGGAACGGCGTTTTCCATCAGGTGCAGTTCGTCACGCTCCTCGGGCGGGATCCACGAAAAAGGTACGTGCCACTCCGGTTGGCCGACCGCATCTCTGCCGCGAAAAAACGCGCCGCCCGCAAGATCGCTCCGGTTGCCGATATCGCGGATCTTTTCGAGAAACGGGCGGTGTTTTGCGACTGTTTCGAAATAGTAACGGTAGTTTTCATCGGTTTCGCGGTTGTTTGCGTCATGATAGTAGAGTGCAAGCGAATCAGCTCCGGCAAAGAGTACCATCGCCGCCTCGGTCATCATCGCTTCGGGCGTTTTGAGCATCGCAATATGCGGATAATTCTCCAATTCGTAACAGATTTGCGAAACGAAACCGTATTTGCGGCAGCGCGCCGCCTCACGTGCGGTCTCCTGCATTTTGGAGAGCAGTTCACGCGGATCACTTTCGCTGTAAAAGAGGGCGCCGGGGCGGATCCCTACTTTCGCGCGCCCGTTGTCGGAGAGCGCATAAAGCAGCTGATATGGTGTTTCCATATCATAAAGACGGCTTGAAAAGGTCGACTGAATTCCAAGATGACACTCCGGCATGGTTTTGTCGCCCCCTTTGCGAAATGCTGCCGCAAGATGGGCAATGTTTCGGGCATTGAATTGTTGCCATGCACGACGCAGTTTGAGTTCCGGCTTGTCGCTGAAAAGCCGTATCGCGAGCGTTTCACGGGTAAACGAGCCTGAAATCTCTTTATTGAAAAGTGCTATACAGCGGTTGCAGAAACAGCCGGCCGGCTTGAAAGTTCCTACGCGCAGATCGTCATCCGGCCAGTAGGATTCCGGTTGAAGTTCTGTAAGGTAAATCGCGGTTTGTTCTGTAAGATAGTCGAAGACTTTTGGCGAAGTCGGGCAGAGCATACCATAAAGAAATGTTCCTTCTTGATCGACCAGCGTGTCGTTATCGGTGAAAATTCCTTTGCTGAAGGCTATCGGTCCGGCAACACCGTGACCGATCGTCGCGCCCTGCTGAAGCGAAAAAGCAATTCCTCGGCGGCGACATTCTTCCCGAAGCGGCAGAAGTTCATCGCACTGACGGTGAATTTCCTCTATGCCGTCAAATGTGCCACAACAAAACCAAATTTCATCAATTGAGTTGGGATAACGATCATGAAATTCAAACAGCTTGCGTGCAAGCTCTAACGAATGGTTCAGCGACCGCATGTGACGTAGAATCAAAAAAGACATTATTTTATTACCTTTACAAACGCTAGTTGAACTAAACTTTAACTCTGGGCAAGTTACCTCACCGCAAGTTGCGGGAGGATTACACTCTCAATAGAATAAATTTATATTCTTCACTGTTTATATTATACACAATTATAAAAGCTCCTCCAATGGCTTGATGATAAAAAAAGATGTCTAATTGTAACATAACATTTCGCAATATGAAGATTTTGGTATTATGGAAGTCTTGAAAAATTCTACCAGTACATTATATTCTTATAACAAAACTAAAATAAATTGGTAGACATGAGATGAGTTTGTTAGCGCCAGATGACATCAGGACATTAACTTGTCCGTTTGAAATTCAGTTTTGCGGCTGGATGACCAACATTTATCCTTGGATGCAATTTAAGCTGCATACTCCCTTCTGGCGCCTTTTCTATAATATGGAGGAAGGGGGAATTATCGAAAGCGCAGACGGCTGTTTGCGGATGCAGAAAAAACGCTTTTACCTGATTCCGGCTTATTATGAGTTTTCAACGCATGCGGAAAAACCGTTCAAACAGTTTTTCATTCATTTCAACTTCATTGATTCTGCGAAAGTCACCGGTACGCAGATTTACGAGATCGCCGAAGATTCGATCATGGTGGAGCATATCAAGGAGTTTATTCAGCTGTATGAACAGCATGAAAAGCGAATCCGCTGCGAAATGATTGCGCATACGGTGTTGGGGCATGTACTGTTGCGCTGCCCGGAGGAGATGGAGATCAAGGAACTGCCCATCAACCGCCGGATTCATGCCGCGTTGAAATACATTTCAGAGCATTTGAATGAAAAGCTGGACAACAATATGCTGGCGAATCATTGCGGCCTGGCGCGCAATGCGTTTGTCCGGCTCTTTTCCACGACGATGGAAGAGAGTCCGCAGGCATTCGTTCGTCGCCGGAAAATCGAACGTGCCTGTTATCTTCTGCATTTTAGCAATCTTTCCATCAAAGAAATAGCGAAAGAGCTTGGTTTTGCAGACCAATACTGCTTCTCAAAAACATTTGCAAAACTTCAACATAATTCGCCAAGTTGTTTTCGCAAATCACATGTATCATTCAAAAATGATTATGATTATTGAAATTATATCTGCCGGGCATTTTTTGCTGTTCGGCGAATGCCATGCTCAAAAATCCAGCGGACACTATGCGTATGTTTCGGCGGATTTCGGTGCGTAGCCGCATTTTCAAATCCTCGGAGCTGCTGTTTGAGCCGCTCAAATAAGTTCGAAGGTCTACAATCTGTCCCAGGGTAAAGTGCAGAATGGTTTGTAGGCACGTTTTTTGGGCATTCATATTTTTTCAATAAGCCAGTCGGTCAGTTGGCGTTTCTTTGTATTGAAACTTATTCCGACAAGAATAATTTGTTTGCCTAAGTGTTTAAAACGTTGGAAATATTCTTTTTCACGGATCTGATTCAGTGCAATTTGGGCAGTCTGATTTATTTTGAACTCAAAGATATAAACACGATCTCCGGTTTCAAGATAAGTGTCAATGCGCCCAGCATTGGTATGAGATTCCGCATCCACTTTGAACCCCAACAAGGTAAATATCGAAACGAATATGATTTGATAACGTCCCTCGACTTTTGCACCGACATTGTAACCGATGCCCGCATAGAACGTTTTCAACAAATCCATAAAGAGGCCAAAATCTTCTGTTTTTAATGCCTTACGAAGTTTAAATACTGTAACTCCGATTTCGGACTCAGATAAACCAGTGTAATCGTTGATGAGATAGGTTTCAAATGCAGTTTTAACTTCTCTGTTGGGAAAATCCAAATAATAAAGTGTTTCCAGATCTTCTGTATAAGAACTTTTTATCGTCAAATAGCCGGTCTGCAACAGGAGAGTCAGCGGATCAACTTTGTCTATTTCAAACGCATTGAAAGCAAGCCCAACTACCGGTTCCGAGATTGTTTTTTCTATATTAAAATTCTTTTCCCTTGCGAGTTTAATTAGGAACGTCGGCGTGCCGGTCGAGAACCAATAGTTATTAAACTTATAGTTATTTTCAAAAAATTTTGCCAATGATACGGGATTGTAAACAGTCTCTGCCGTTTCTTCAAAGCGATAGCCATCATACCATTGTTTAATTTCTGTTAATAAGTCCTGATGTGCCATGCATGTTTGCTGACTGGCATGATCAATATGTTCTGCAAATTTCGTTTCAAATTCGCTCTGCGTATATCCAAACATAGTTGCAAAATCACGATGCATTGAGATATCTGTCGGATTATTGAATCCGGAGAACATAGACACATGACTAAACTTACTCACTCCGGTAATAAAAACAAAGCGTTCTTTACCGTTGCATTTCTTAATAGTGGAATAAAACCCTTTGAGAATATCAAGAATGGCGTCGGCTTCCGGCGTTCCGAGATTTCCAAGAATGGGTTTGTCATATTCATCTACAAGGATAACAACTTTCCCATCTCCGGCAACTGTATTGACTAAATTTTCAAAACAAGATGGTAAAATTCTTTCGTCAATGAAAAGATCAATTCCATGATTTTTAGCTAACTGCAGCAAGAGCATTGACAGAAAAGCATTGAGATCATTGGCAGTAGTTGCATTACAATTTGCCATATCCAAATGAATTACCGGATACTGTTGCCAATCGTAATCTGTTTTGCTGATAGCCAAACCTTCAAAGAGATGTTTTTTCCCTTCAAAGATGGCTTTCAGAGTAGAAACTGTTAAAGACTTTCCGAAACGGCGGGGACGGGCAAGGAAGTAGGATTCCCCGTAATTCTGCACAAGTTTCCACAGATATTCTGTTTTATCAACATAGAGATATCCCCGTTCAATGAGCGTCTCAAACTCATAAATACTGCTTGTAATTTTTCGCATGGCAACACCCCCTTGCTCTGTTATTATAACCATACCGCAGAATCATTTTTTTTCAAGTTGCATTTTTAATTTTCCGGAAGTGATTACTCTCCTCTGTTTTTGCTGTTTTTATCGCCGATTTGCCCTTTCTACCGAACTGCTGGTCTGCCCGCCACCAAGCAAACCGATTTCAATCGGGGTATTGCGTTTTATTTCTAACTTCTGGATTGATGATGAGAAAAACGACGTAGTTTTTCTCATCGTAAAGTGCTGTTTACTTGAAGTTTAGCTGTGCTTCTCATAGACTATATGCAGGTAGTTTTTTGCTTGTGATAATGGATGAGGAGGCATAGAGCTATGTTTAACATGACGAAGATTCGTGCGACGAATGGTTCAGGTAAGAGTTTCTATGCGAATCATCTGTGTTCAAACGATTATTATTCGGAGCATGAGA
>ERZ1034952.1352-NODE-1352-length-20161-cov-8.273302_pt1 | contig 20161 bp, 15 predicted proteins | sample MGYA00520625_ERZ1034952 | MGnify/ENA primary metagenome ERZ1034952 (study PRJEB33766, sample SAMN09781773) | gut metagenome | biome: gut microbiome | host: Homo sapiens | place: Madagascar | study: EMG produced TPA metagenomics assembly of the PRJNA485056 data... | reverse complement strand
AAATAAAAGGGAATTGTCAGGCAGCATAAAAACTGCCGGGCAATTCCCTTTTTATAACTATTTCTGTCTTTTGTGTTTTGAAACGGCCAGAATCATGGAAAGGATCGTCAATATAAATATAACCTGGATTCCCATGGATTTCCATATTTCAACAGCAATATCACCGGAAATGATATGATATTGAGACAAAGTTTCATTGATGTTTTCATACCAGTATACTGGCAGAAACTGGGCAATCTTCAGAACCTTTTTGTTCATAATACTCATAGGTACAAAAACACCAGACAGAAAACACATGCCAAGAGAAACAATATTGGAAATTCCACTGAGCATGTTGCTGTTTTTGACAAAAAGCCCGAGCAAATAGGACAGCGACAGCGAAACAAGCATTATCAGGAAGGTGTTCAGAAGATAATAGGCAAAAACACCGGAGAACAGTAATTTTTGCTGATATATGATGAGTGAACCGATTATGGCAATCAGCCATAGTGCGGTACCGATTGTAAACATAGCAAGCAGTCCTTCCAGATTTTGTCGGTGTACAGACACGGATGAAGCCTGCATGCGCTTCTGAATATCTTCTTTCTGAAATGCAAGAAGAATATATCCCATGGAATAACACAGTACAGCCAGAAACAGATAAGGGACATAACGAAAATAATATGTGTATCCGGGAGTTTCAGCTGTGGTTGATTTATCCTGATATATGAAAACTTCGGCAGCAGACTGAACAAGAGCAGCCTTTGCTGCTTCCTCCCGGGAAAATCCTGAAGCAATGTATGTGCGGACATTATTCAGCCATGCGTTGATCTGCTGATCTACATAGAAAGAAGTATAAGACCCGGGTACCTTTGTGACAGCTATCGGGTTGCCCTGTACAAGGCAGGTTTCATAAAAATTTTCCGGAATCTGTATGATATATTCTGCATTGCGGTAGTAAAGTTCTTCCTGCATGACAGCCGGATCGCTGGAAATTTCAGATACGTTATGTATGGTTTTAAGGTAATCGGTCAGTGCATGAGAAAGAATGCTATCATCCTGATCAGCAATTGCAACGTTTATGCTGGTTTTTTGGAAATCTTCAAGATGTTCCTTGCGGGCAGCAGCCTGAAGAGCCATGGCAACGGAGAAAAAAATCACCAGATAGATCATAATCAGGCCAATATTATTTTTTAATATTTTCATATAGCCTTTAAATATTGTCATAGCGATTCCTCCTGATCATTAAAAATGAAGCAAGTACAAGCACGATACTCATACTGGCCAGAGTGATAAGATTTCTGTAATAGCGGACTGGGTCAGCGTAGACGTTTATACAGTAAAATGCATCGGAAATCAATGCCGCAGGATTGATGCGGTTGATGATAGGTGCATGCTTTTCCACGAGATCTTTCACAGAACTGTTCATAAGACCGGAAAGGAAACTGCACACCATGGAAATAGCAAGGATAATAGATACTTTGATACCTTCACCAATTTTGCTGAGACTGCCAACAAAAATTCCGACTGAAACGCCAATGAGACTTCCAAACAGGGAGATAATGAGCATTTTACCCATCTGCCCCTGAAAATCCAGTTTGAGAATGTTTCGGAGGTAAATAAGTAAAATGATTACATCAATATATCCGATTAAAAAAGAGGCAATTTGTTCGGACAGAATCAATTTGAGTTTATGCGTCGGAGTAACACAGCGCCTTGCTGCCAGAGCCGTTAAATTGGCCTGTAACGTGATTGCAGAACCAAATCCGATAAAACATCCATACAGGCATGCCATGGCGATAAGAGCATAGAAAAACTGTGAATTACCATCAATTGTTTTTCCGCCCAGGGAAAGTTCCTGAATAAGCTCTTTATTATTAGCCATCTGGGAAAGTCCGTTCAGGATTCCGGAAGGATGTTCTTTCAGAATAGTCTGTATGGTGTACAAACTGTCATTATAGCTTTCCAGAATTGATTGAAGGATACTTTCCGGGATACCATGCGAGTTGACTGTGAGAGACGGAACCAACTGGTCGTAATAGATGCCGGAAATTTTTTTATTCTTTAAAGCAGTAAGCGCTTCATTTTCGTTCATTTTCTGAATGTTCAGGAGTTCAGGGTCACTTTTTTCAACCTGATTGATATAAAAACTAAACAGGGGATTGTCAGCGGATTCCTGTACAATAGCTACCGAAACAGTTTCAAAATCCGCATCGTTCAAATTTCCGAATGCGAAAAAGAAGAAGGTTCCAAGAATCAGAGGAAAAACAAGTGGCCAGAAAGTCATATTAAAATTTCGGAATTTAATTAGAATATTGTATTTTATTAAATGAAACATAAAAAATCCTTTCTGTGACTTTATACATAAAAATGAATAATTATACAAAACTCTTAAAAAATCTTAAGGAAAATATTGAAGCATGTATTAATCGCGAAGCTGCTTTCCTGTAATCTCCAGAAAGACATCATTCAAAGTTGGAAGTTCAGAAAAAACTCTTCCAAAAGTAATGTCCTGACCCTGAAGATAATTCAGAAGCCGGATCAGATTATGCTGAGCACCGGTGCAACGAAGTGTCAGTATTTGATTTTCATAATGGATAGCAAATACATGGGAAAGATTTCGGATATCCTGCAGATGTTTCGCTTCCAGAAGAATTGCTTCAACAGTAATGGTTTCGCCTGTTTTGATCATCTTTTTTAGTTCTTCGGTGGTTCCAGACGCGATTACTCTTCCATGATCCATGATGGCGATGCGAGTGCAGATTTGTTCAACTTCTTCCATATAGTGGGAAGTGTAAATAATCGTGGAACCCTGTGCATTCAGCTTTTGGATACCTTCAAGTATTTTATTGCGACTTTGCGGATCAACTGCGACAGTGGGTTCATCCATGATGATCAGACGCGGTTTATGTGCAATTCCGCAGGCAATATTCAATCTTCGTAAAAGCCCGCCAGAAAGTTTTTTTGGACGTGTTTTTCGATAATCTTCAAGTCCGACAAAATGAATTGCTTCGTCGACCAGTTCTTTTCTTTTTTTCTTATCCGATATGTAAAGTCCACAAAAATAATCAATATTTTCATAAACAGTCAGTTCGTCAAAGACGGCAACATTCTGCAGAACGATGCCAATCTGTTGTTTTGCCTGATAATTGTCGGGAGACATGGGCTGCCCGAATACTTCAATGGTTCCTTTGTCGTATTTAAGAAGGGAGAGAAGACAGTTGATAGCAGTAGTTTTTCCGGATCCGTTAGGACCAAGCAGACCAAAAATTTCTCCCTCCTGGATATCCAGATTCAGATGATTTAGAGCGACCAGATCACCGTATCTTTTTACCAGATTTTCTATATGTATCATAATAACCTCCCTGTATGCTGTTGCGACCAGTAACCCTTTTCTGAATATACGTAACTGTGAGGGTACTGAACAGTTATAAATATACTATAAAATAAATTGTATGAAATACCAAGTGCCGGATGTAACTGAAATAATATGACATTTGTCACTGTGTAAAAGCTGAAATGTGTTATATTAGATGTGAGATGACTCGACATCCATAGTGATGGCGAGCAATAAAAAATAAAACGTCAGAAATGGAGACATATGGGATATTTTCTGGATACAGGATTGCTGTTAATATACAGCCTGATGATCCTTGCATGGAAGGAACCGGATATAACACTTGTTTTTGCAATTCTATGGACAGTTATTCTGATTTGTGGAATATACGACATGCAAAAAAAATGTAGAAAAACTGTATTCTGTACAGTGTTTGCTCTGACAGCGCTTATAGTGCCAGAAACAGTGCTGTTTTACCCGGTTCTGCTATACGTTATAATAAAAGAAATAAACTGGCAGATGGCTGTGACAGTGAGTGCCCTTGGAGTTTATTTAACGATAAATTATGGAAATATACAGAAGGAAATACTATTAAAATTTGTGTTTGGATATCTGATTGCACTGGTTTTGGAGAAAAAAACAGAGATGTACAATAAAGCGTATAGAAAATTGAGAGAAACTATAGATGAAGGAGAAGAAAAAACACTTCTTCTTTCAGAAAAAAACAGAGCATTGATGGAAAAACAGAATTCTGAAATCTACGCTGCAACACTTAGAGAAAGAAATCGAATTGCACGAGAAATACATGATAATGTAGGACATGTGTTGTCCAGGACGATTCTGCTGACGGGGGCTGCGCGAGCAGTAAATAAAGATCAGAATCTCGACAATTTGTTAAAAGGATTGGAGGATTCTCTTAATTCTGCTATGGATAGTATCCGAACCAGTGTGCATGATCTTCATGATGATGCAGTAAATCTTAAAAAGACAATAGAGGACATTATTCAGGACTTTAAAACTTTTGATATAAAAATAGAATACGATATGTCCGAAATAATACCCAGGGATATAAAGTATTGTTTTATTAGCATTACTAAGGAGGCGTTGGCAAATACAGCTAAATACAGTGGCGCGACACAGGTGAAAATTATAATGCGAGAGCATCCTGCAATGTACCAGCTGTGCATTGAGGATAATGGAAAAGGGTGCCGGAATTATGCTGAAAGTTCAACGGGTATTGGTCTGAAAAATATGGAGGAGCGTGTTAAGATATTGGGAGGAACTATACGAATTGACGGAGAAAAGGGTTTTCACATATTTATTTCAATCAGAAAAAACGAGGACTTAAAGTATGAAAATAGTAATTGTGGACGATGATTACCTGGTTACAGAAGCCTTGAAAACAATTCTGGAAGCTAATGAAGATGTACAGGTTCCTGCTACAGGTGCAGATGGAAGAGAAGCTGTAAAATTGTTTGAAGAATATAGACCGGACGTACTATTGATGGATATACGAATGAAGAATATGAACGGTTTAGAAGCACTGACAGAAATCCTGAAGGCTGATCCAAAAGCTAATGTGCTTCTTCTTACGACATTTTTGGATGATGAATACATAGTGAAAGCCTTACGTTTAGGCGCAAAAGGATATTTGCTGAAACAGGATTATGCAAGTATTTTACCTGCTTTACGAGCCATTTGCTCTGGACAGACGGTGTTTGGAAAACAAATAATGTCCAAAATTCCGGACTTAATACGAAAAGAGAAAGAATTTGATTATAGCTTTTATGAAATTAATGATAGGGAAAGAGAAGTCATCCGGTTAATTGCGGAAGGCTACAGCAATAAGGAAATTGCATCAGAGCTGTATTTGAGCGAGGGAACGGTTCGAAATTATCTCAGCACAATCTTGGATAAATTGCAACTTCGCGACAGAACTCAAGTAGCAGTGTTCTATTACAAACACAGATGAAAAACAAGATGCATATTTATGAATTTATTATACATGATACGTAGTGTAACAAGTTCATCAAAGATTGAGAGATTATGGAAAAGTGATATAAAAAAAGAGAGATGAAAAGACATATGTACGCATGATAAAGACAGAGCAAATTTTTACTCTATGGCATATTGAGAAGACAGATAATATGCTTGGAAATGCAAAATAGTCAGTCAATTGCAAGAATGATTTCGGATTACACATGCTAAAATAATATCTTTGTTAGCTACAAGATAATATCAGAAAAACTAAAATGTTTCACGTGAAACATTGCGTTTAAAGAGACGTTGAAATCATATATTTATTGATTATTTACGCAGTTGATATAGCACAGCAGATACCTGAACACGCAGCGATTCCTATTCGTCCTGCACGTTGGTTAGCTACCATTCGCGCAAACTCACTCCGTTCAGACAGAGCGCTCGGTGGCAGCAACTAGCGCAGTCCTCATAACGAAATCGAAGCTAAGTTCATGCTATCAGCTGTGTTATATTCGACTGCTGATAATCGAATATATACGTTTGATTTCAAGTGGAATTGGATGATTAATGTGTTTGCTATAATGGGAGATTCAATACGATTTTATAGAGAATAAATCGTATAATGGTAAAATGCGTTTGTTTCAATTAGTATATAATACGAGAATGTTGAATTCGCTTTTGGGTCGAGCAAGTTATGCGTGTTTTATGTGCTCGCAATAAAGAAAATGGTTAAAACAACTCAAAACTAAAATGAAAAATACGAATCAGTTTTATTGTTTGATAATTGTGAATATAAACCTTACGAATGAATATTTTGTTTTATATAAGATGTGAGATGAGTTCCACCTTTGTAGGTGGCGAGCAACAAGCAGTATCAGTGGTGGGAGGCATTCTTGAACGATCATTAGCATTGCAAATCTAAATTACCGATTTCAGATTCTCTTCTCCTTTGCCTTATATCCACCGTAGAAACCTGTATAAACAGCAATTAGAAAGAATAGGCATCCAGCAACCCCTGCAGGAGTTCAGGGCTGTTCTTAGAGATGTTCTGGCTGCGTAATACAAGATGATCGCATTGTTTGAGCGAAGCGAGTTTGCGATTATCTTGTATGCTTCTAGCAGGCAGGTTATCTCATAGAACAACCGAACGACGAAGCCGTTGCGTGGATGCCGATTCTTTGCAGATTGCGAACTATACACGAGACTCTACGCCTCCGTTGCGTGGATACCTTTCTTTATAGATTACGAGAGTAATACCCGAGAGTCTGCGAAATTAAATAAAATCTCATTTTTCTAGTTACAAGGTGATATCAGAAAAACTAAAATGTTTCACGTGAAACATTGAGTTCAAAGTGAATTTGAAATCATATATTTACTGATCATTCACGCAGTTGATATAGCACAGCAGATACCTGAACACGCAGCGATTCCTATTCGTCCTGCACGTTGGTTAGCTACCATTCGCGCAAACTCACTCCGTTCAGACAGAGCGCTCGGTGGCAGCAACTAGCGCAGTCCTCATAACGAAATCGAAGCTAAGTTCATGTTATCAGCTGTGGTATATTCGACTGCTGATAATCAAATGGATACGTTTGATTTAAAAGAGGAGTTGGATGACTAATGTGTTTGCTATAATGGGAGATACAATACGATTTTACAAAGAATAAATCATATAATGTTAAAACACTTTTGTTTCAATTAGAATTTAATGCGAGAATGCTAAAATCACTTTTGAGTCCTTTATTCTATATCAGCCAATGGCATTGCAAATCTAAATTACCGAGTTTGATTCTATGCCCCTTCACACCACTATTCACCGTAGAAATCTGCATAAACAGCAATCAGAAAGAACAGGCATCTAGCAACCTCTGCAGGAGTTCAGGGCTGTTCTTAGAGATGTTCTGGCTGCGTAATACAAGATGATCGCATTGTTTGAGCGAAGCGAGTTTGCGATTATCTTGTATGCTTCTAGCAGGCAGGTTATCTCATAGAACAACCGAACGACGAAGCCGTTGCGTGGAGGCATTTCTTTGTAGATTGCGAACTATACACGAGAGTCTGCGCCTCTGTTGCGTGGATGCCTTTCTTTGTAAATTGCAAACCATACACGAGACTCTGCGCTCGAATATAAACAACAATTTCCAGAATTCTTCACTGAATTTTAATGTTTCACGTGAAACATTTTGTGGAACAATAATAGTAAAAGTGTTATAATAAATTCAGTATGCTATACTTTCAAACAAATCATGTATAGCCATGATGTCCCGAAGGGAGGATGAATCTTGGGAAGAGTAATAGCAGTAGCAAACCAGAAGGGTGGAGTCGGTAAATCGACCACAGCAATCAATCTTTCTGCTTGTCTTGCTGAAAAAGGAAAAAAAGTCCTTGCGATAGATATTGATCCGCAGGGAAATACTACAAGTGGACTTGGAGTAGATAAAAATAATGTAGAGAATACATTATATGAATTACTCCTTGGCGAAGCTGAAACGAAAAAAACAATTATTAAAGATGTAGTTGAGAATGTGGATTTGATTCCATCAAACGTTAATTTATCCGGAGCAGAGATTGAGTTGATTGGTGTAGATGATAAAGAATACATCATGAAAAAAATCATTGATAAAATTCGGAGAAAATACGACTATATTATTATGGACTGTCCACCTTCTTTGAATATGCTTACAATTAATGCTCTGACAGCTGCCAATTCTGTATTAGTACCAATTCAGTGCGAGTATTATGCACTGGAAGGTCTGTCACAGCTGATACATACGATTGAACTTGTAAAAGAGCGCTTAAACAAGAAACTTGTTATGGAAGGCGTCGTTTTTACTATGTATGATGCCAGAACAAATCTTTCATTACAAGTTGTGGAAAATGTTAAAGATAATCTTCAGCAGAATATTTATAAGACGATCATTCCAAGAAATGTGAGACTGGCAGAGGCACCAAGCTATGGACAGCCAATTACATTATATGATACGAGATCAGCAGGCGCTGAAGCTTATCGTCTTCTTGCGGAAGAAGTAATCAACAGGGAGGGCGAGTGATGGCTGGAAAGAAGTCAGGACTTGGAAGAGGACTGGATGCGTTGTTTCCAGAGAAAACAGTGCAGAATAATAAAATACAGACTGTGAAAACTGTCAAATCTGAAAAAACAATTCCGGCAGAAAGTAAGAAATCCAACCAGCATGAAAACAGTAATGGTGAGAGAATGATGAAGATTTCTCTTATAGAACCAAATAGAGATCAGCCACGTAAAAAATTTGATGAAGATGCACTCCAGGAACTGTCTGAGTCCATTAAACAGTATGGCATTCTGCAACCGTTGCTTGTGTCTGATAAAAAGGATTATTATGAAATTGTTGCAGGAGAAAGACGGTGGAGAGCTGCGAAGATGGCAGGGCTCAAGGAAGTGCCGGTTGTTATTAAAGAATTTTCAACACAGGAAATTGTGGAAATTTCTCTTATTGAGAACATTCAAAGAGAAGATCTGAATCCGGTTGAAGAAGCAATGGCTTATAAGAGACTGATGGACGAGTTTCATTTAAAACAGGATGAAATTGCTGAACGAGTTTCAAAAAGTCGTACAGCAGTCACGAATTCCATGAGACTCTTGAAACTCGATTCTCGTGTACAGCAGATGATGGTTGATGAAATGATTTCAGCAGGTCATGCCAGAGCAATTCTTGCTATTGCGGATACAGAAAAGCAATATAATGTTGCGATGAAGGTTTTCGATGAAAAACTTAGTGTTCGAGAAACTGAAAAGTTGGTGAAAAATGTTTTGATGCCAACGAAAAAGAAAAAGACTGTGTCTGATTCGACAGAAGATGCAATTTACGAAAGCCTTGAAGAAAAAATGAAAAATATTACCGGAACACGCGTGTTTATTCATAGGAAAAAAAATAACAAGGGTAAAATTGAAATAGAATATTATTCTAGAGATGATTTGGACAGAATTATTGATTTGTTCGATTCGATTGGTTAAAGGGGTATGATATGAGTACAATTTTTGATAGTATAGGTATCGATCCTGGAATTATCATTATTGTTTTACTGGCTATAGTCGTAGTACTAGTCGCAGTCATGATTAGTAATGGCATGCGGTTGACACGTCTGGAACGTAAATATAAAATGTTTATGAAGGGAAGCGATGCGCAATCCTTGGAAAAAACCTTTGTGCGTAAGTTTGCGCAGATTGACAGACTTTATGAGGCAAAGGAAGATCATGAGCATGCAATCAAGACTCTGGAACAGCATTTTAAAATAATTTTTACGAAATATGGTGTGGAGAAATATGATGCCTTTGATGATGTTGGAGGCAAACTGAGCTTTGCATTTGCATTATTGGATAAAGATAATTCGGGTATTATTTTGAATGCTGTACACAGCAGTGATAACTGCTTTTTGTATCTGAAAGAGATTGTTAAAGGGGAATCCTATGTAATGCTTAGTCAGGAAGAGGTAGAAGCTCTTCGTAAGGCAGTTAATTTTGGCCTCGCAGATATCAGTGAGGATGAGAAAGAAAAAGAGTAAATTAGTATTTTCTAAATAAATAATAGAAACCATAAAATTAGGAAGAATCTAATTGTCAGGAGGAGAAAAAATGTTAGACATTAAATTTGTGCGAGAGAATCCGGAAATTGTTAAGCAGAATATTAGAAATAAATTCCAGGATAGTAAACTGGAACTGGTTGACAAGGTTATTGAGCTGGACAAAGAAAACAGAGAAATCAAACAGGAAGTTGAAGCTCTGAGAGCGGAGAGAAATAAAATCTCCAAACAGATCGGTGCACTGATGGGACAGGGCAAGCGCGAAGAGGCTGAAGAGGTTAAAAAACAGGTTGCTGTATCTGGAGCACGTATTGATGAGCTTTCTGCAAGAGAAAAAGAAGTAGAAGAAGAGCTTCTGAAAAATATGATGATTATTCCGAATATCATCGATCCATCCGTACCGATCGGTAAAGATGACAGCGAAAACGTTGAAATTGAAAAATTCGGTGAGCCGGTAGTTCCGGATTATGAAATCCCATATCATACAGAGATTATGGAGAACTTTGACGGGATTGATCTTGACAGTGCAAGACGTGTTGCTGGTAACGGTTTCTATTATCTGATGGGAGATATCGCAAGACTTCATTCAGCAGTTATTTCCTATGCACGTGATTTTATGATTAATCGTGGCTTTACTTACTGTGTGCCGCCTTTTATGATTAGAAGTAACGTTGTAACAGGTGTTATGAGCTTCGCAGAGATGGATGCAATGATGTACAAAATTGAAGGTGAAGACCTGTATCTGATTGGAACAAGTGAACACTCTATGATCGGTAAATTTATTGATCAGATTGTTCCAGAGGAAGAACTGCCAAAAACACTGACAAGTTATTCTCCATGTTTCCGTAAAGAAAAAGGTGCTCATGGCTTGGAAGAGAGAGGTGTTTACCGTATTCATCAGTTTGAAAAACAGGAAATGATCGTTGTCTGCAAACCAGAAGAAAGTCCAATGTGGTTTGAAAAACTGTGGCAGAATACAGTGGATCTGTTCCGTTCTCTGGATATTCCGGTTCGTACTCTGGAATGCTGTTCAGGTGACCTGGCTGATCTTAAAGTAAAATCATTGGATGTAGAAGCATGGTCTCCGAGACAGAAAAAATATTTCGAAGTAGGAAGTTGTTCTAACCTTGGTGATGCACAGGCACGCCGTCTGAGAATTCGTGTAAATGGAAAAGATGGTAAAAAATATCTTGCACATACCTTGAACAATACAGTAGTAGCACCTCCGAGAATGTTGATTGCATTCCTGGAAAATAACCTGAATGCTGACGGAAGTGTTAATATTCCGGAAGCTCTGCAGCCATACATGGGCGGCATGAAGAAGATTGAGAAAAAGACCCGCGCATAATAGGGCATGGAGGTGTACTTTTGCACAGCTTTTTAAAAGCAGTTGGCTTTTCTAAAGTAACTAAGAGGGAAGAAATGAAAGAAATCATATTGGATGTGATTAAAAACTACGATGAAAAAAAGGTAGTAGAAGAGCATCCAGATGGTACCTTTGCTCAGTTTTCTCGTTTTTATGGAAAAGATTGTGGAATTACTGTATGTGGTCAGTACGATGATGATAACAGGTTTCACGTGGAATATTATTATCCTTTTTTTAAAGGAACAGGAATTACAACACAGGAACAGGTGACAGTAGAAAGGCATGCGGATAAGGATGCCTTTTCTGCCGCCTGCGATGATCTGCGAATTGGCATTACATTAATCTTTTATCTGCAAAATGCGGCGGAATACATGAAAGAAAGAAAAAAACAATTAACAGAAAATCAGCCATTAACATTGTCTGGCCTTGCTGGTGAAGGTAAAATCCTTTTTCCGGTATTGAAAGATAAAGAAGCTGTTAAGGTAGAACAGGAGAGTAGCAAAACCAGAAGTTCCCTGATTGCGGCAGCAAGAGATGGCGATGAAGAGGCTATGGAAAATCTTACAATGGAAGAGATGGATACTTATTCCATGATTTCAACCAGAATTGCTCATGAAGATATTTTGTCAATTGTAGATTCTTATTTTATGCCATATGGCATTCAATGTGATCAGTACAGTATTTTAGGTGAGATTATAGAATATCATGAAGTACAAAATGATATTACAGATGAGGAACTTGTTCAAATGACTCTGGAATGTAATAATGTCCGATTTGACGTTTGCATTAACAGAGAAGACCTGTTGGGAGATCCGGCGGTTGGTCGAAGATTTAAAGGTACAATCTGGCTTCAGGGGCAGATAAACTTTTAGAATAGAGGGAAACTTACGTGTTAAAAATTATTAACTTAAATAAAGACAGGCAGAGATGGCGTGATTATTTCTGCCTGTTCATTTCTTTTTTGTTCCTGGTGTTTTTTTATATTAATCGAGCTCCGATACTTGAGAATGCTCCGGGAATTAGCCCGAAGTATAAAATAGCTTTGCTGGCATTTTTATGGCTGCTGGGAACAGTACTTATTTTTGTAAGACTTGATTTTGGAGAAAAATGGAACAGAGTATTAAACATATTGTACATATTGTTTGCTCCATGTTATATATTCTTGAATATGGAAGCTGCTGTCTTTAGTACACAAAATAGTTTCAAAGGACAGCATTTATCATTATTGATCTACAATTTGTTCCTACTTGGAATTGTAGAACTGGTATTTATTGTTATCACGAACAGAGTGCGCCTGGGAACAGATATCTGGGCATTCATTTGTGTGATATTCAATGTTGTAAATCATTTTGTATATGAATTCAGAGGAACACCGGTTATGGCCTCTGATATTGCAACAGTAGGTACAGCACTGGAAGTTGCAGATGGATATAAGATTCAGTTTAATTTTTATACAACACTTGCACTGGTACTGTTGTTTGACTTTATTATCATAGGTCGTGTGATCAAATGTGAGCCTGTTTTCAAAAAAGGTGCTCATCGTTTATGCGGCCTTGCGGTAATGGCAGTGGTGAGTGTGGTAAGCTTTAACTGTCTGGTTATGACTGAATTTGCAAGCAACAGAGGCCTTTATCTGAGTCTTTTCCAGCCACTGAGAAGTTACCAGAGGTACGGAAGCATCGCCTGCTTTGCGAAGAGCATAGAACTTTCTGTGCCGGAAAAGCCGGAAGAGTATAGCCTTGAAAAAGTTGAAGAGATTACTTCAAAATATGAATCAGATACGGTTGATACAAGCAAAAAACGACCAAATGTGATAACTATTATCAATGAGGCATTTTCTGACCCGAAGGTTCTGGCAGATATTAAAACCAATGAAGATTATATGCCGTTTATCCATGATTTGATGGAAAATGGAAACACAGTAAGCGGAACTTCTTATGCATCAATTGTGGGCGGTCAGACCGCTAATACAGAGTATGAGTTCCTGACAGGAAATTCTATGTCTTTTCTTCCGAAAGGAACGGTAGCTTTTCAGATTTATATGAAACACGAAATGCCATCGCTGGTAACGGAACTGAAGAGCGAAGAATATATAGGAAACTCTGCAACCCATCTTCAGAAGGCAAGAAACTATAACCGCGACAAGGCATATCCACTGCTTGGATTTGATAAGTTCTATGATTATACAAATCTGGGAGTCCCGTTTGTAAAAATGAGAAATAATGCAACGGATCAGTGTACTTACGATAACATCACTCATGATTATGAGCAGAACAGAGAGAAATCAGATGCACCGTATTTTGCTTATACAATGACGATTCAGAATCACAGCTCTTATGATGTACCATTTGATAATTTTGATGATAAGAGAATCGTGGTTGAGAATGCGGATGCACCGGATCTGGGATATTATCTCAGCCTGATCAAATATTCGGATGAGATGTTTGAAAATCTAGTTGAATATTATAAAAACGTAGATGAGCCGACAGTCATTTTTCTGACAGGAGACCATCAGCCAAGAATTTATGATGAATCCATGGAATCTATCACAAATGGCGAATGGAGGGAATGGAGTAATGAAGAAATGATGCGTCGCTATGCGGTGCCGTTTGTTATCTGGGCAAACTATGATATTGATAAAAAGACCATAGAAAAGACCAGCATGAACTATCTTCAGACGATTCTTATGGAAACAATTGGTGGAGAACTGACCGGTTTCCAGAAATTCCAACAGGATGTGATGAAGGAAGTTCCTGTACTGACCAGCAATGGATACTGGGGAGCAGATGGAAAATTCTATAATGTAGAAGATAAAAATTCTCCATACTATAAGCTGCTTCAGGAGTATGCAATTCTGCAGTATAATGATCTGAGTGATTATAAAAACCGTGCAGAGGAATTTTTTGAACTGAAAAAGTAGATTTTTTACATATAATAGTTGAGCAATATCGTGTACAATGGGTAATAGAGAAACTATCGTAACTGTGAGGGTACTGAACAGTTGCAAACTATCACATATCACAAAGGAAACAAGGGAGGAACTTTTGAAGATGGATCTTTCAACCTTAGTAAAAATGTCCAACACTTATGGAAGTAATCCTGCATATGTACTTGCAGGCGGTGGAAACACATCTGTTAAAGATGATACTACACTGTATGTAAAAGGCTCAGGTACACAGCTCGCTACAATTAAAGCAGAAGAATTTGTAAAAATGGACAGAGCTCGTCTGAATGAGATCATGAAGACAGAATATCCTACAGACGACGTGAAGCGTGAATCTGCTTATCTCGCAGACGTTATGGCTGCAGTAACAGATGATGACAAAACAAAACGTCCCAGCGTAGAAGCACTGCTTCATAACTTATTTGCTTATACTTATGTACTGCATGTTCATCCGACACTGATTAATGGTCTGACATGCGGACAGGGCGCAGGTGCACTCAGCGAAGAACTCCTTGGAAATGAAGTTCTCTGGATCGATATCTGCAAACCGGGATACACACTTGCACGTATCTGCTACGAAAAAATGAACGCTTACAAAGAAGAATTCGGAAAAGATGTTCAGGTTCTCCTGCTTCAGAATCATGGAATTTTTGTTGCTGCAAATACTGTAGAAGAAATCGGCGTTTTATTTGACGGTGTGATCAGCAAATTAGAGAAACAGGTAAAGAGAACTGCTGACGTCAGCGAAGCAGTTACACCAGAAAAAGAGCAGGCAGCAGAAAAACTTTCTCAGTTACTGGGACATGCAGTAGAAGTTATTCCGGCAGCAGAAGCTGATAACTTTGTAAAAGACAAAGCAGCTGCAGCACCTCTTCTGAAACCATTTACACCTGACCATATTGTATACTGCGGACCATATCCGTTATTTGTAGAAAACATCGATCAGGCGAAAGAAGCACTGGATGCATTCATGGCAGAGAATGATAAAGAGCCACGACTGATCCTTGTACAGGGCGTTGGTGCATTCATCATGGAAGATGACAAGGGAAAAGCTGCCAAAGCACAGCTCCTTGCAAAAGATGCAATCAAGCTTGCTGTATACGCAGAAAGCTTTGGTGGCGCACTGCAGATGACAGATGATATCACATACTTCATCACACACTGGGAAGCCGAAGCATACCGCAGCCAGAAATAATCTGCGGACATTATAATTGGGAGAACCAGAGCCCGATATTATAGCGCATAATTTAAAGAACCATCCCGAATACAAAGCCTCCAAAAAGGCGTATTTGTGGGTGGTTCTTTTTCACATTGAAGTTTATTTCCAAATATGCTAATATCAGGAAAATAGAAGCTTTTTCAGGATATTTTTGTTGTATGTTTTGATGTTCCATTAATAAAACAAAAGGAGGAAAATCTATGGAATTGAAAGATTATCAAAGATATTCAGAAATTACACGTGGTCTGAAAAAATCTGAACTGGTTTTGAAAAATGCAAAGATCGTGAATGTATTTACCGGAGAGATCATAGCGGGTGATCTCGCAATCGAAGATGGTGTGATCGTGGGAATTGGTTCTTATGAAGGAAAAACAGAGCGGGATATGAGCGGAAAATACATCTGCCCTGGATTTATTGACAGCCATCTTCATTTAGAATCCACACTGGTGACGCCGGCTGAGCTGGTAACCGTTGCGTCACGTCATGGAACTACCACATTTATCGTGGATCCGCATGAATCCGCAAATGTTTCTGGCCTTGCGGGAATCGATTATATCGTAGACCAGACCGAGGAGACCAGTGCGAATGTATTTGTTATGATGCCTTCCTGTGTTCCTGCAACATCTATAGACGATAATGGATGCACGCTGACGGCAGAGGATATGGCGCCATATCTGGAAAACAAACGTATTCTTGGACTCGGGGAAGTTATGGACTATATTTCCGTAGTAAATGGCGAGCCTGGTATGCATCAGAAACTGAAATTATTCGAGAAAAGAGTTCGTGACGGACATGCTCCGTTTTTGGCAGAACAGGATCTGCAGGCTTATGCAATGGCAGGAATAAAAACGGATCATGAATGTTCTGATTTTGGATACGCGATGCGAGAGCGCAGAAATGGCATGACAATCCTGGTCCGTGAGGGAAGTGCTGCCAGAAATGTAGACGCGATCGTTTCCGGACTGGTCAAAAACAAGATGAACGGAGAAGGATTCTGTTTCTGCACAGATGATAAACATATTGAGGATATTGAAAGAGAAGGCCATATCGACCACAATGTGCGCAGATCGATAGAGCTTGGAATGAATCCAGTCGATGCAATTAAAATGGCTACGATTCATCCGGCAGAGTGCTATGGTTTCCATAATCTGGGAGCAATCGCACCAGGATATCAGGCGGATCTGGTTGTGCTGGATGATCTGGAAAAAGTATCTGTTCACGAAGTTTATTACAAGGGAAAAGTAATAGAAAAGGACAAAGAAATAGAAATTAAAAGCTGTCCGACAGAACTAAAAAATACAGTTCATGTGGGAGATTTTTCATTAGAAGATCTGAAACTGGAATCACCGGACGGATATTTCACAATTATTGAAATGCAGGATGGACAGATCACTACCAAAAAACAAATAAAGAAATTCTCTGATAAAAAGTGTTCTTTTGAATCAAACAAAGAGTTCCAGAAGATCGGAGTGATCGAAAGACATAAGGCAACGGGAAAAACCGGAGTAGGAATTGTCAGTGGATTTGGTATCCAGGGAGGAGCGATCGCCTCGAGTGTATCCCATGATTCACACAATATCATTGTAATTGGAGATAATGATGAAGACATGAAGCTTGCAGTAGAGGAGCTGATTCGCGTGCAGGGAGGCTACACGATCGTAGCGGACCATAAAGTATTTGATACACTTGAACTGCCGGTGATGGGTCTTATGAGTGATGCCGGATACCAGTACAGCAACCGTAAACTGAAAACCATGATTGATAAAGCTCATCAAATGGGAGTAGGAAAAGGAATTGATCCTTTTATTACTCTGTCCTTTATGGCGCTTCCGGTAATACCTGAAATACGTATTACTCCTAGAGGAATTTATGATGTTTTAAGTGGTGAGTTTTATCAAAATTAAGCAAAATATGGGAGTAAAATAAACCAGTGTTAGGAGAGGCATATGGAAAGACAGTATGATTTTGATGTTATAATTGATCGTAGAAATACCAACTGCGGCAAATGGGATACGATGGACAAGAAATACGGTAAGAAAGATATGATCCATCTGGGGGTTGCTGATATGGATTTCAGGGCACCGGAGGAGATTCGAAATGCCCTGCATGATGTTCTGGATATGGGAGTTCTTGGCTATACTGATCTGAGCGATAAATTTTTTACAAGTATCCAGCGTTGGTACAAAAAACAGTGTGGCATGGATATTCCAAGAGAGTGGATCGTGTTCAGCCCAAGAATCAATATTGCATGTGGTATATGTGTAGATATTTTCACAGAAAAAGGCGATGGTGTTATCATGAATACACCTGCCTATAGTCCATTACAGAATGCAATTTTGAAAAATGGCAGAAGAATGCTGGCAAGCCCACTCAAAAAGAATGGGGAACGTTATGAAATGGATTTTGAACATATGGAGTCATTGGTAGATGAGCATACCAAAAAGATGATCATGTGTAATCCGCATAATCCGACAGGTCGTGCATGGACAAAAGAAGAACTGGTGCAGGCAGCAGACTTCTGCAAAAAGCATGATCTGATCCTATTTACAGATGAGATCCACGGAGATCTGATGAAAGCAGGAGTAAAACATCAGACGGCATTGTCTGTGACAGAAGATATAAATGACAGACTAATCGTGGCAAATTCGCCGACAAAGACATTTAATATTCCTGGGGTTATTGTTTCCTACATGATCATTCCAAATGAAAAATTAAGAAAAATGATTGAGGTGGATATTGACCGTATTGGAATGCACAATCCAACAATTTTTGCAGTAACAGCAGTGGAGAAGGCATATACAGAATGTGATGACTGGTATGAAGCTGTAAAGAAATATATAGATGACAATGAGACATTTACAAGGGACTTTTTTGCAGAACATTTTCCGGAATTTCATATTTATCCAAGAGAAGGTACCTACCTGCTCTGGATAGATTATGAGAAGACAGGACTGAATGAGAAGCAGCTGGAAGAATGGTTTCTCGAAAAAGCAAATGTTTCGGTCTATATGGGAAGTGTATTTGGGGAAGCAGGAAACGGATATATCCGACTGAATATTGCCTCACCAAGACCGATGTTGGAAGAAGCATATAATCGTATGTTAAACGTCTGGAAAAACTGGTAGACGTTACTGGTCAATTCGTTCACAGTGGAATATTACCTGTAAATAGTAGTTAGTGGACTTCTCATACCTGTCAAGTATGTATTTTATCTTTACATGTCAGAAAAAAAAGTATAACATGGAGTTATTATAATTTAATGTAAGAGGTGGATAAATTCATGGACTATTCTATTAACACAAAATGCGTACAGGCAGGTTATACACCGGGAAATGGTGAACCGAGACAGATTCCAATCTATCAGTCAACTACCTATAAATATGATACCAGTGAAGATATGGGAAAACTTTTTGATCTGGAAGCAGAGGGATATTTTTATTCCAGACTGCAGAATCCGACCAATGATTATGTAGCTGCAAAGATTACTGCTCTGGAGGGTGGTGCTGCAGGTATGCTTACCTCTTCCGGACAGGCGGCAAACTTTTTTGCAGTTTTTAATATCTGTGAAGCGGGAAGCCATATTGTTTCATCTTCTTCAATCTATGGTGGTACATACAACCTTCTCGCAGTTACAATGAAAAAAATGGGTGTGGATGTTACATTTGTTGATCCGGACTGCACAGAAGAAGAATTAAACGCTGCTTTCAGAGAAAATACAAAAGCTGTATTTGGCGAATCTATTGCAAACCCGGCACTGACTGTGCTTGATATCGAAAAATTTGCAAAAGCAGCCCATACTCATGGAGTACCGCTTATCGTAGATAATACATTTCCGACACCGGTTAACTTACGACCGATTGAATGGGGAGCAGATATTGTCACTCATTCTACAACCAAATATATGGATGGACATGGTGCAGCTCTTGGCGGAGCAATTATTGATGCAGGTAAATTTGACTGGATGGCTCATGCAGAGAAATTTCCGGGACTTTGTACTCCAGATGATTCTTATCATGGAATCACTTATGCAGAGAAATTTGGAAAAGAAGGCGCATTTATTACAAAATGTACTTCTCAGTTAATGAGAGATCTGGGTTGTGCACAGTCTCCGCAGAGTGCGTTTATTCTGAATCTTGGGCTGGAATCTCTTCATGTACGTATGCCAAGACATGTTGAAAATGGACAGGCTGTTGCAGAATTTCTTGAAAATCATGAAAAAGTAGAGTTCGTAAATTATCCGACTCTTCCGTCTAATAAATATTATGAAGTTGCGAAGAAGTATATGCCGAATGGTGGATGTGGTGTTGTTTCCTTTGAATTAAAGGGTGGACGTGCGGCAGCTGAAAAATTTATGAAAAATCTGAAGCTTGCAGCAATCGAAACACATGTTGCAGATGCAAGAACCTGCTGTCTGAATCCGGCAACATCCACACACAGACAGATGAATGATGAACAGCTTGCGGCAGCCGGAATTCCGGCCGGATTGATTCGTATCTCCTGTGGTCTGGAAGATAAAAATGATCTGATTTCAGATATCGCGCAGGCACTGGATGCAATCTGATAATTCGACAGGGAGTTTTACCAAAATAATAAGGACTTGTTTTTTTACAACCGATATAGTACAATGCTACATGGATTGGTACAAGTAAAGGTACCAATCCATATAGCTCAGCTGGATAGAGCACTCGCCTCCTAAGAGAAAGCCGAGGCATTCCCCAAAGGGAAAAAATGAAAAACAACTTTCAGTTCGAATCTATTCTGAAAAATGCCAAAGGTGAC
>ERZ1034952.1350-NODE-1350-length-20189-cov-21.234330_pt1 | contig 20189 bp, 18 predicted proteins | sample MGYA00520625_ERZ1034952 | MGnify/ENA primary metagenome ERZ1034952 (study PRJEB33766, sample SAMN09781773) | gut metagenome | biome: gut microbiome | host: Homo sapiens | place: Madagascar | study: EMG produced TPA metagenomics assembly of the PRJNA485056 data... | reverse complement strand
TATCTGCTTTTTTGTCTGTAAAATCTGTTAAATTAGATGCGATTGCATCACCATTACATTCTTCGGCAGTGGATTTAGTGTTTGTATAATCCAAAAATTTATCGCAGAAATTTGCACCTTTTCGTGGTAAAGTTGCGGTTTCCGGTACACAAGCACAAGAAGTTTTGCTCCATCGAGATCCTTCTTGATTACAAGGAACGGGGTTATAATCACAAGTTGGATAACCTTGCCATTCTCGCTGATTTTGGCAGTATTCTGTGCGAATTGTTGCCTCTGACGGTTGGTTTGAACATGCGTTTTCTGTTGGAGTATCATCTTCTTCTTCAATTGCGTATGGAGGATAAGTATTACCAGATTTGGGAGTACAGTATAACAATATTTCATCTGTATATTGCGCACTTGTTGCTGGATATGTAGTATATAATGTTCCAGAAACCAATTTAGCATGAACTCTTTGGCATGAATAATTTTCTAAAGGATTGGTCACTTCATTCTTGAATGGTTGCTCTATTCTGAAATAATAACCAGTGTCCTTATGGCCTCCAGCTAAATCACCACAATTATTAGCAGAATTTGGAGCCAAATCTAATCTATTAGTACACGGATGATTACATTCTGTTTCAGAATAAGTATCAATATTTTCATACAAAAATATAGCATCATCTTTATAACAGGTTCCTTTATAAGAAATAGAACACCCATGATTCAGATTGCCAAAAAAGTAATTGTTATTATATGCATAAAAATTATACTTTCCTGAACATTTTTTATATTTCCCAGAATTAATATTTTCTTGATATTTATAACTAGAACACGAATACTTAGAACAATAATCTAGCATATCATCCAAATTATCAAAAAAATTATAATTCCCCTGCCAAGATTCTCCCTCCCACATAATACCATCATTGATTACACCAGGATTATATGGTATATAATACGTTTTGCTATAAGCAGGATTTGAAAATAATTTATTAAACCAGCTATTATTAACTTCCAAATATTTACTGTCAGTCGACTTAAAATCACCTAACATTTGACCTGTGACATTTCTAAGGGTCGAATACCCCATGTAATAAGTATATGAAATAATATTATCTAATTTAGCTTTTGTAATTTTTATACTTACACCGGCAACAACTGCAATAACTAACATTACAATTACAACTTCGGCTAAAGTATAGGCTAGTCTAGGAGTTACCCCCCCCCGATTTTTTAATAATATTGCATGTCTTTTTCATAACCAAATCACCCTTATTATACATATTGTTATTTTAACATATATTAGAATGGTTTTCAAGATAGAAAGTTAAAATTATATATAAATGGGATTACTACGTCGCTTCGCTCCTCGTAATGACAGGTAAATTTCAATTCCTCCCTGCGAGACTCTGCCGAACAAAAGGTGACTAAATGTCACGTTTTGTGAGAGGTGATTTAGGTGGGTGCTGATTTTATTTTTCATGTTTCCCTTACGGGGTAGCACCCATCCCAACCTTCCCTCATTAGGGAAGGGAAGAAAATATCTTTTCGATACGGTCTTTTCACGTTTCACTACATTTTTTGTAACAAACTTTTAAACACTTGAATAAAAAATATCCTTATGATATATTGCATGCAGAACAATTTAGATTAGGGAATTAAAACATGAAAAGTTCAACTATCAGAAGATCAAATTTATCTAAGGAAAAAATGGCTGTGCTTGAAGCATTGTCTAAATATAAACACGACGGATTGGACAACTCTCCTAACGTTTATGTTAGACCAAACAGAGAACGAGAACTTGACATGCTTTGGCAAAATTTTAAAGTTTCACAAAAACAAGATAAAACACCTAGCATTTATTTAGCTGCCGGTTTTATTGTCGGTGCGGTTGTAATGCTTGTTTTAGTCGTTCTAATTAGCTTTTCAGCTAACGGAATAGACATGCTGAAAGATCACATGTCAACTCCGGCTCCTGCAAAAGTAAAAAAAGAAAAATTAAGTTTAAACTTTATTCCTTCTACAACAGAAAAATCTGAACCAACTGCAACAAACGAAATTTATACAGTACAAAGTGGCGACACTATGGAAAGCATTTTGGTAAGATTTTACGGTTCATATAGCAAGGATAAAGAAGCTCTTGTTATGAAAACAAACAACATGACTAATCCAAATAAATTGGCAATCGGTCAAAAATTAACAATTCCGGTTGAAGAAAAGCAAGAGCAAGAATAAGTCTTTTCATATAAAAACTCTTTTTTATAAGAACCTACAGATTTCATACTGTCTGTGGGTGTTTTTTTATGCTTTTTCAAACATTTTTACAATCTATGCGGATAATCTTTTTTAAACTCCCACCCATCATATTGTAACAATTTACTACAATATGCAGGGTTGTTTTTACACAAACTTAATATCCTTTCTCTTGATGCCGGTACGGTTATAGTGTCATATGTACAGAAGGCAACATTTGCACTTCTACAATGACCATTTCTTTCAGAGCTATCAAAACAAAAAAGAAAAGTATATCTATCTCTACCGCTAACATTTGGCATGCTATCACCATTTACATCATAGGTAATATCCATACAACTACCATTCCACAAAGATATTGTAGAACCATCTGGAAGATAAACTTTCGGATTTTGACCAGATTTTGTACCATTTTCTAATATCACATTTTTCCCATCTTCAAATTTGGTATATTTAAAATATGGCAAAAAATACGTAGAAAAGAAATCTTTTGAAACTTTCCCGTTAGCGTCATAATCCGTTTTTCCTTCATCATTCTTTTGAGTTCCGCCACTTCTTGTCCAACTTAAGATTTCACCATTATCTTCCTCAGACATTCTAATTGCCTGTTCCATCATAGAATAAAACTTTTTTAACCTTGATGAATACTCGACTTTTCTCTGGTGTGCAACAATTGAAGGAAGTGTCAATGCCGCCACAACACCAATTATACCGAGTGTAATCAAAACTTCCGCTAATGTAAAACCTTGTTTCATGTAACCTCCAAAATGTCAATTCTATTGCTTTCTTATAAAGAAGTATCACATATTTTGATATTTTTGTCAATAGAAATGACTTTATTTGATTTTAAGGCACATCTTGTGCTTTCAAATTCCACAAAAAAATTTATAGAATTGGTTTAGTAAGATGAATACGAGAGAATTATTAGGTTTAAAAATTAAAGAATATCGCAAGAATAAAAAATTAACCCAAGAAAAATTGGCAGAAATTCTTGAGCTTGATGTCGGATATATCAGCAAACTTGAAGTTGGACGTAATTTCCCGACAATAGGAACGCTTGAAAAAATTGCAAAAGTCCTTGAGGTTGACCTGTACAAATTATTCCAATTTTCAGAAAGCGAAGATAGTGATTTTGAAAAAGAGATAGTCGAAACTTTTAGAAAACTGAACAAGGAAAAGCAATACACTTTATACCGTGTGGCAAAAGGGCTTTTATAACAAGGTTTTAAGCAACTGCTTCTTCTTTTTCTTTATCTTTTTTGATAAACAAAAACTCGCCTTTATATGAAGGAGCTGAACCGTTTTTGTCTTTACCCGCAGCCAAGCTGATTATGCTATTGAATTTTGGAGTTTCACCATTTTTTTGAGTATTACCAACACCTTCATTCAATGCTACAGTAATTTTGCCTTCAACATTCTTTTGAAGATTTTGAGCTGCTTGCGTATTCAAATATTGAATTGATTTCAAAACTTCTTGATTAAGTTGGATTTGCATGCCAGAATTGTTCATAGCAACTTGACGAGCAACGACAGTATCAACTTTTCCATTATACAAATCAATACCTAAATTTTGAGTATTTTTGAAGATATTGTTGTTTACTGAAGATGAACTTGTGTTATACTGACTGTTTTTTTCAGCAGCTCGCTTCAAGATTTCATTTGAAACTTGCTTCAAAGTTGTAGTATCAATTCCTAGTTTGTATTGTGCATTATAAACACTCATTGCCATATCCAATAATCCCTTTTTTATTGTTTCCTTATTATGTTAATCGGCTATTCAAGTAAAAATCTTTAAACTTTTCTACGATAGTTGTAACAATTGTTTACAAATGTTAAAAACATGGCAATTTATTCAGAAATTTTAACTTTATATATATACAAAGTATATAATTGAGAGAATATTTATGAGCTTAGACAGTATTTTATACACAACCAGTAACATTAACGCAATTTTAGGCAGTGTTGTCGGGTACACACAAGATAAAAACAATGGCGTAAACACAAGTAATGCAATTGCTAATTTTGGCATGAATGTTGCAAATGGCATGGTCCGAAATTCTGCAGCGAAAAATATTCAAGAAAATACAGGCAGTTATTTAGGCTATGCAATAAATTCAGCAGCCGGCTATGGAAGTTCTGAAGCTAATGCCAAAGGAACATCCGCACTAATTGGGGCTAGTTTATTGACGTCTCCGTTTGGAATTTTTGGAATGATGAACCCATATTCAACATTATACGGTTGCGGACCTTATGGCAACGGATTTTGGAATAGCGGATTTTTCGGCAGAGGTTGTGGATGTAACACTCCATTTATGTTTGGCGGACCAACTATGTTTGGAATGAACGGCTTTTGGTGCTAATATTTTAACCCTCTCTCCTGGTTGTAATTCATTTAGTTCAAATAATTACTTTCTTTCTCAAAGGAGAGTTAATTTATTCACCTAGCGCATTTACTCTCTTTTGCAAATCATCTAAAATATTTTTTGTTGAATTTTTGTTCAAAAGAATTTGTTGGACTGCAGTATTTGTGATTGTATTTATTTCTTTTTGATTTCGAGCAGGCGTAAATACCGGTTCTATTTTATTAAGTTGTTTGGCACTGATAACACGAGCTTTGGCAGACAAATCAGCTTTATCATATTTTGTATAAAAATCATCTTCTAATGTTTTTTGATTTACTGCTAAAATATTGGTTAACTTTGCCATCTCTAATTGATTTTCAGAATTTGTTAAAAACAAAGCAAATTTTAATGCCTCATCTTTGTGTTTTGCACGTGTCGGAATCACAAAATTCATTAAAGAAAAGTCATTTTGTCCCAATTTTCCAACTATTTGAGGAGCAACATCCGTGTTTTTATAAGTTGATGGAGCATTTTCTTTAATCATTGTCAAAAAGTTCGCACCTGCTTGAAAGAAAACTATTTTTTCAGCCATGTATTTTTCTAAAGCCTCACGATGCGTTTGAGTTATAGATTCTTTTGGAATTAAGTCTTTTTCATACAAATTTTTGAAGAAATCAAAAACATAGATTGAGTTTTCAGAATTTATATCAGAAGAAGTCACACCATATTTATTCAAAATTCTCAACATTGTATCGTTTTCGGTAATGTTTGGCAAAAGCACATAAGCACCGGTTTTTTGCTTAATTTGAGGAGCAATTTGCGCCAAATCTTCATAAGTTGCAGGGATTTTAGCACCTGATTTTGAAAGCAAATCTTTGTTGTAAATCGTTACTGCAGAAGTCGCATACCACGGGAGGGAATATAATTTACCATTATATTTTAGTGAATTTATAATAGATTTATTGAACTGTTTAGTATATTCAGGTTGGATTTCGTATAACGCACCACGTTGCGCCAAAAGTGCAGAGAAATCAGGATTCAAGTTAATCAAATCAGGCGGATTATCACTCAAAACAGATGCTAGAGTTCTCTTTTCTCCTTCTGAAAATGGAACATCAACCCACTTTATCTTAATTTCAGGGTTTTGCACTTCAAACTCTTTTATAACCTTATTCATATATGGAGCAAAATCATTCATTTGCAAAGTCCAAAATACAACTTCATTACCATCATTTTTTTGTCTTGTCGGAATTGAAATTAATATCGCACCTAACCCAATCAAAACACAAATTACTTTAATTAAAAGACTTTTCACGTCTTACCACTCCCTATTCACTACTTGTGTTATAATTATACTATGAACAACTTATTTACGGAACTGGAAAATCAAAATAAACAAATTCCACTTGCAGAACTACTCAGACCAAAAACTTTAGAAGAATTTTTGGGACAGAGTAATGTTATTTCTCAAAATAGCCCGATACTTAATTTATTAAGGACAAACAGATTATTTTCAATGATTTTTTGGGGAACTCCGGGTTGCGGAAAAACTACTCTTGCAAGACTGATTGCGACCAAAACAAACGCAAATTTTATTGAAATTTCAGCCGTAACCTCCGGTGTAAAAGATATTAAAGATGCCATAGAAAACGCGAAAGCCTCTCTCCGAACCGGTTCCAAAACAATTTTGTTTATTGATGAAATTCATAGATATTCTAAGACGCAACAAGATGCACTTTTGCCTCATCTTGAAAACGGAACTTTATTTTTAATTGGTTCTACTACAGAAAACCCGTCATTCCAAGTTGTTCCGGCTCTTTTGTCAAGAGTTCAGGTTGTAAGGTTAAATTCTATCGACGACGACAGTATGAACAAAATTATCAAAAAAGGGTTTGCCTATTTGGCAAAAAACTATTTGCCCATGGATTGCGAAAGCGGCGCAATTGATTTTATAATAAATCTTGCAAGAGGCGATGCGAGATATGCCCTTAACGTAGTTGAAAATGCTTATTTTGCAAGCGACTTAAAAGACAACCGCAGAAATTTAACCGTAAAAATTATAGAAGAGATTTGCCAAAAAAGAAATACACGATATTCTCAACAAGAGCATTATGACTGCGCATCCGCTTTCCAAAAGAGTTTGAGAGGGAGTGATCCGGATGCTGCAATTTATTATCTTGCAAAAATGATTGCGGCAGGTGAAGATCCACGATTTATCGCAAGAAGATTGATAACTTGTGCAGCAGAAGATGTCGGAAATGCTGATCCAAATGCGCTTAATGTTGCAATAAATGCTTATAAAGCAGTTGAATTGTTGGGTTTACCGGAAGGTAGAATACCTTTAGCACAGGCAGTAATTTACGTTGCACGAGCTAAAAAATCAAACGAAACAGTAATGGCAATTGATATGGCTTTAGCGGACATTGAAGCAGGTAATGATTTTCCGCCCCCAATGCACTTGAGGGATGCACATTACAAAGATGCTAAAAATTATGGTTTTGGTGTAGGTTATATTTATTCACATAATGCGCCAAATGAATATCAGCAATTTCTACCAGACGAACTTGTCGGCAAAAAATATACTAAATAAAACCAATTTAAAGCTCTTAAAAACTATTTATCTTCTTTCATTTCACGGGCAATGTTATAAAATTCTTCTTCTAACTTTTGTTCAGCTTGCTCTTGTTTTTCTTCTTCATTATTTGCACGCTGCTTATCACGTTCTCTTTGTTCTTCCAAAGCTTTTTTGCGAGAATTAATAACATTAGCTACATTCATCATTGCCAATGAATTTAATGTAGCACGCAATACGGCACTTCTATCAGTATATTTTTGGCTATCAGAATTTTCTTCTTCTTCAGATTTTTTTTGCTGAGCAAAGTATTCGCCGCCTTGTCCCATTTTATCATCTTGAGTTTTGGCTGCTGTACCTGAAATATCACCGCTTTTAAAATTAAAAGAGCCGCCGATTCCGAAAAATCCTGCCGACCTGTTATCGACCATACGTCTAACCCTCGTTGTTTATTCAATCTCTCATGTAATCCTATCAGATTGAACACTATATTAACTCGTCTAAACGCATTATTTTGCTATTATATTAATAAAAGTTTACATATAAAATAAAAGCTCTTAATCAGCTGATATAACTAGCTTTGAGGATAATTTTCTTTGTTGAAAAAAACAACCAAATATGTTATTATAAAAAAAGAATATGAATACAGGAAGGATATTTATGAAAAAATTAAAAGGTTTTACTCTTACTGAATTAATGGTCGCAATGGGCGTAATCGGGATTTTGGTTGCAGTTGTAACTCCAGCTATTATGAAAACAAGACCAAATAAAAATAAAATGATGATTAAGAAAAGTTTCTATACAGCAGAACAAATCGTTAGTACATTAATTAACGATGAAAGACTTTACCCTGATATGAAAGAAATCTGCGATAGAGGAGCTGTAGAAGGCGAAGACCCAACAAAAGTCTATTGCGCATTTGGATTTGACTATGATAACAGTGTTAAATATGAGGGTGAAACATATGCTGGCAATACAAAATTTACAGATCTTTTCGCTTCTCGTTTGAACGTAAAAACAGAAGACGAAACAAACCACATATATTACACAACAGACGGTATTAAATGGGATTTGAGCGGTACTGTTGGGGCATGGACTAAAGGTCAGGGCAGACCTGGGAAATTTGGCGACCAAACCGATGCTGCAGGCGTTGGAAAAATCACAGTTGACGTAAACGGAGATGAAGCACCAAACTGTAGAGAAAGCGACGAAAATTGTAGCGCAGACGATTTTGATCGATATGTAATTGAAATTTTAGCAACAGGGAAAATGAGAATAGACTCAGCTGATGCAAAAGCAGTTGATTATGCTACAATAAACACATCAATAAAAGACAGTGTAAATTAAAAATTTTAAAGTAACCGAACAATCGCGCCTTGTTAACAAGGTGAGGAAAGTCCGTGCATTCAAGGACAGGCAGCCGGAGAAACTCCGGACAGCGTGAGCTGGTGGATAGGACCACAGAAATGAAAACTGCCGATGGGTAGAAATACCACAGGCGATGGTGCAACGGTGAGTTAAGAGCTTCACCAGCGATATCGAGAGATATCGGCTAGGCAACCCCCTGCCGAATGCAAGATTAAATTGAGGGCTATAAAGGTGTCCGCCAACCTCTAAGAATATCGCTAGAGATTGGGAGTAATCCCAATACCAGACAGATGATTGTTTAAAAACAGAACACGGCTTATGAGTTACTTTATTTTATAAGAATATCCTTCCGAAATGGAAGGATATTTTTTTAGTTACTTGAACAATGTAAAAGGTTTCCTCCCTTGTGAGGGAGGAATAAGGTGGGTGCTACCCCGTAAGGGAAATATTTTTTCTCAAAAAGTTTCCACTGTCTGTATAAGGCAATATAATATTTACAATTAATTTTACCCCTCTCTGAAATTTCTAAGCTCATAACATTCGCTAAGAAATTTCTTCTCAGCACAAGGCAGACAGGGTCACTCGCATCGCCTTTGCTCTGCGGTTCCCTTTGTCTCCCTCAAGGGGCGAGATAAAATACTAATATCTTAACTGCCTTTGATACAGACTTTGCATCTTCGCCTCTACGCATCTAATATCTACTTGCATAGCAAAACACTACACCAATATATGAAGTATGAACCAATATTGTCACAGAGGGCTACGTACGTAGTACAAAGACGGAGATAAATCTCCGTCTTGTGTAATTTTGTATTTATTTTTTCTAAATCAAAATTTATTTTTTCTTAGCTTCTGCTGCTTCTTTTGCTTTTTTAGCTGCTTCGCCACTGTTCTTGATTGATTCTTGAACACCTTTTTGAATATTTGCAGGATCATAACTTGTGTTTATATATTCAATTTTTGCGCTTTTCTTCAAAGATTCTGTCAATTTGTCAATCAATTCGATTTGTTTTTGGTTTTCCAAATAAGCCTTAATACTTGGTTTTACTTTTTCAAACGGATCTTGACCTGCTGCAGATCTGTCTGTAACCATAATGATATGGTAACCAAATTGAGTTTTTACAGGCTTGTCAGAAATTGTATTCGGTTTCATTGAAAATGCTGCTTTTGAAAATTCCGGAACCATTTCTTTTGCTGCAAAGAAACCTAAATCTCCACCTTTGTTTGCAGTTGCAGTATCTTCAGAATTTTCTTTAGCTAATTTTGCAAACTGAGTTGGATTTTTCTTTGCTTCTGCCAAAATTTGATTTGCTTTAGCTTCTTTAGCTTGAACTTCTGCTGCTACTTTCGCTTTCACTGCAGTTTCATCAATATTTTTGTTATTTGGATCTGATTTAACAACTTCTTCAATTTCTTGTGGATTTACTGAAATCAAAATGTGAGAAGCTCTAACTTTGTCAGGGTGTTTGAATTTAGAAATATTATCGTTATAGAATTTTTTAGCTTCAGCATCAGAAACATTTGATGAGCCTAATTCTTTAGCCAATTTTTTCATTTTAACTTCTTCTTTCAAATCTTTTTTGAATTGAGAATTTGAAATTCCGTTTTGTTTCAACAAAGCATCTAGTTGTTCTTTTGAACCAACTTTGTCAATGATTTCTTTTACAGCATCATCAACATCTTTGTTAGTAACTTCAATACCACGTTTTTGCATTTCTTGATTTAACAAAGCTTTTACTATTAATTCGTTTACAACTCTGTCTTTAATCAACATGTACAAAAAGCTATTTTTGTCATCTTTTACATCAATACCTAAAGCTTTTGCGATACCGTTGCCGGCTTGTTTATCAAATTCAGCATCAAATTGACCTTGAGTAATATTTTGGTCATTAACCTTAATAATAGCTTCACCTGATTTTAAACCGCAACCGGCAAACAATAATGCTGAAACTGCAAGTGTTGTCAGTAATTTTTTCCCTCTCATAATTTCTCCTTTATATTATGTCTTTTACGGATTTAGACAAATTCATTACGTGTCTTGTTTATATAATAAAACAAATCTGTCAAAATGTTAAATACTTCATTAAAATTCATGTATCTATTATTTAATAACAGTATCGACTGCCCCTCTGCACAAGATTTTGGAGCAATTGTAAATTTTATTCGTTTTAGAATTTCTGACGGCAATTTATGCTGAATTAATTTCCATTCAGCCTGACTATAAGGGGTATAAATCCTTATATTATCCTCAGTTTCACGAATTAAAGAAATTCTTACATCTGTCGCAGAAAGTCTTAATCTTATCAATTTTATTAAGTTTTCAACACTTTCAGGCGGTTTGGCAAATCTATCTTTCCATTCCTCAGTGATATAATCCAACTCAACATCAGATTTTACATCCGCTAACCGCTTATACTCAATCATTTTCTGTTCAGCTGATCCAACCCACTCATCAGGAATATAAGCCGTAACATTTATATCAACAATTGTAGGTTCTGATTTTTCAACCGCTTGACCTTGAAGTTCTTGAACCGTTTCTTCTAATAATTGACAATACGTGTCAAAACCGACATTTACCATATGACCATGCTGTTTTGTACCCAAAATGTTTCCAACACCACGAATTTCGACATCTCTCATTGCAATTTGATATCCGCTACCAAGTGTCGTAAATTCTTTTATTGCTTTCAATCTTTGAACCGCATCTTTTGTTATTTCTTTTGATTTTGTGTAGAAACAATAGCAGTATGCTTGTCTTTGCGAACGCCCAACACGCCCTCTTAATTGATACAATTGAGCAAGCCCGAATTTATCCGCATTATGAATAATCATCGTATTTGCATTTGGAATATCAATTCCGTTCTCAATAATTGTCGTCGCCAAAAGAATATCATATTCATGGTTTGCAAAATCAATAATTATTTTTTCCAACTCCTTTTCGTTCATTTGACCATGACCGATTGCAATACGAGCATTCGGAACAAGTTTTTGAAGTTGTAGTTTAAATTCATCAATAGTTTCAACACGATTATACAAATAGAAAACCTGCCCCTCTCTATCAAGTTCATGCGTAATCGCATTTTTCACCATATTTTCATTCCACTCGCCGACATAAGTTTTAATTGGCAACCTATTTTTCGGTGGAGTGTTGATAATTGACATGTCTTTTATTCCGGATAGCGACATATAAAGAGTTCTTGGGATAGGGGTAGCCGACATTGTAATAATATCAATATTTTCACGTAATTGCTTTAATTTTTCCTTATGACGAACCCCAAACCTATGTTCCTCATCAATTACAACCAAACCCAAATCCTTAAATACAATTCCTTCTTGCAAAAGCCTATGAGTTCCGACAACAACGTCACACTCTCCAGTGGCAAGTCGTTTAATCGTTTCTTTCTGCTCTTTTGCACTGCGAAAACGTGACAAAAGTTCAACATGAACCCCAAAAGGCTTAAACCTGTCTGACATTGTTTGATAATGCTGGAACGCAAGAATTGTCGTCGGCACAACAACCGCAACCTGTTTACCTGATGTAATTGCTTTAAAAATCCCACGCATTGCAACTTCAGTTTTACCAAAACCAACATCGCCACAAATCAACCTATCCATAGGTTGTTCACTTTCCATATCAGCTTTTACATCATTTATAGCTTTCATTTGATCAGGAGTTTCCGTGTATTCAAAAGCTTCTTCCATCTCAACTTGCCAAGTCGTATCCGGCAAGAATTGAATACCGTGTTGCATTTTACGTTTTGCATACAATCTCAACAAATCATAAGCAACTTGTTCGACCTCTTTTTTAACACGAGTTTTAGTGTTTTCCCAATCTTTTCCGCCCATTCGGGAAAGTTTTGGTTTGATAGAACCTGATCCACGATAACGGACAAGCAAATTTATTTGTTCAGCCGGAATATGTAACCTATCTTTGTTTGCGTATTCAATAGTCAAATAATCCTTTAACTGACCGTCAATATCTTGTTGCGAAAGTCCTTTATAAATACCAACCCCGTGAATACTATGTACAACGTATTCACCCTCTTTTATATCGTTAATATTTTCGATATATTCAGGTTTTTCCTTGTAATAAGAACGTTTTTGGGAAGTAATTTCCTTATTTCTTTTGTTAAACAATTCTCTATCGGTTAAAATTACAGTTTTGAAATCTGTCAAAACCGCACCGTGAGAAGAAATACTTTCATTATATTCAACATCAAAAATATTTCGTTCTGCTAAAATTTCTTTTACTCTTTCCGGATAATCGGTTGCAATAACAATCCTCCACCCATCGCTATGTTGTGGAGAAAGAAATTTTCTTATAAAATCTGCGATATGATCAAGGTTAGCCTCAAAACTTTGAATTGTTTGAGTATCAAATTCAACAATTTCATCCATCTCACTATCAATAAAATTGTTTAATCCGACTTTTACAAATCCGGCAGTTTTTTGAATAAATTCTTCAAAAGTCACATGATTTCGACCTTTTAATATTTCATTCAATTCAAGTTTTAAATTTTCTTGCAATTGTTCCTCATATCCCTTATCCAAAAATTCATATTTTGCATAAAGTTCAGAAGTTTCATCTAAAACAAGAATGTAATCCTTGAAATAATCCAAAACCGTAACTAATTTGTCATTGAAATAATTTTGGTAAATTTCAATCCCTTCAAAATAGCCTTTTTCTTCTCCATCATCTTTTGGAGCAAGTTTTTGCCACAAATCATCAGAAACATCACTCAATGTAAATTTATACATCGGTAAAATCTCTGTAGATTTTAATTTTTCAATAGATTTTTGAGTTTCGTTGTTAAAATATCTTATATCAACAATTTCATCACCCCACAACTCAATTCTGACAGGGTGTTTATCCAAAGAATAAAAATCAACAATATCTCCTCTGATACTAAATTCTCCTATATCAGAAACCATTGTGGAATGCTTATAACCAAAATCGACAAACTTTTGCGCCAAAATTTTTGTATCAATTTCATCTCCAACTTTTAAGATTGTCGAATTATTTTTATAAAAATTTTCATCTGGAAATTTTTCTAAAATAGTTTTAACCGGCGCAATTACAATATCTGGTTTTTCATTCAAAATCCTATACTGTTCTGCATAATCATATCTGTTAGGAGAAACCGTTTCGTACATAGAAATATTTTGAAACGGTAACAAATCAGATTTTTCACCAAAAGCCTTTAATAAATCATTTTGGTACCTTAGCGCATTTTGTTCAGTCGAGGTGACAAAAAGAACCTTTTTGTCTGTAATTTTTCGAATTTTTGTAATTAACAAAAGTCTTAGAATTGTTGTTAACCCTGTTGCTGCAAACGAAAAAGACTTTGCAAGAAATCTTTCAAACAAGGCATAATTTTCATTATTTTCAGGTGCGTTTATTTTAAACATAGGATTTAGGTGAGTAGTGAACAGTGAATAGTGAATGGTTCATTTAACTCACAACATCAAAAGATAATTTAAACTTTCGCTTCCGTAATAGTCTACTCACCACTCACAATTCACTATTCACGAATTATTTATCATTCCCATTCGGGCTAACATAGTCAATGCCCATCTCTTTAAGTGTTCTGATAAAGTTTTGGGCGCATATTTTTTGAGCTTCCGGTGGTACAATTCTCAAAATTTCAACTGTTTTTGAAATAACAGGATCTTTGTCATACCAACGATTGTTCGCATTAACCGGCTTTACCATTGCATAAAACTTGTCAATCGTTTCTTTTGAAACTTTTTCTTCAATCTTTTGCAAGAAAATTTCAGCTTGCGCTCTTAATTCTGTTTGGTAATTTTTCAAAAGCTCAATAACTTCAAGTAACAATGGATCATGATCATACCAGCGTTTATATGCAGGTGACATTATAATAAGCCCTCCGTTATTTTTGGCTCAACAGTAGCAGGATTAATTATAGCATCATCCTTTCTCTCTATTTTGCCTCCTAGTAATCTTAGCTTATTTTCAAAATTTTCGTATCCTCTATCTATATGATGTAAATTTTCAATAGTAGAATTACCATCAGCCATCAATGCCGCAACAACCAAAGACGCTCCGGCTCTCAAATCACTTGCAGCCAATGTTGCACCGGTAAGTTTTTTAACACCTTTAATAATTGCGTGATTTCTGTCCTGATGAATATCAGCACCCATCCTGCGTAGTTCAGGGACTTGCATAAATCTGTTTTCGTATAAACTCTCCGTAATAATTCCAACACCATTAGCAGTAGTTAAAAGGGTCATTGCCATTGACTGCAAGTCAGTTGGAAATCCCGGATACGGTTGGGTAATAAAGTTTATAGAATTTAATCTGTTTTTGCAAGAAACTTCCAAAACATTCGGGTCAACAAGTTTGATATTTGCTCCCATTTTCAACAACTTATCTGTAAAGAATGTCAAGTGGGCAGGGAACACATTTTTAATCACGGCTTTACCTCTTGTAGCAATAATTGCTGACATAAATGTTCCAGCCTCAATTCTGTCAGGAATTGTTGTGTATTCAATTGGATGTAAATCATCTTGTTTTACACCATTAATAACTATTTCAGAAGTACCAGCACCATTAACATCAGCACCCATTGTATTTAAGAAATTTGCCAAGTCAACGATTTCAGGTTCTTGCGCAGCATTCTGTATTCTTGTAGAACCATCTGCCAAAATTGATGCAAGCATAAGATTTTCTGTTGCACCAACTGATGGAATGTCTAAGTATATGTCCGTACCAACAAGTTTTGGAACTTTTGCGTGTACATAACCGTTTTCAATCTTAATTTTTGCACCTAAAGCCTCTAAACCCCTGATGTGGAAATCAACTCTACGTTCACCAATCGCACATCCACCCGGCATTGCAACAATTGCTTCCCTACAACGAGAAACCAAAGCTCCAAGTACAATAAAAGATGCTCTCATTTTACTAACAAGTTCATATTTTGCAGTAATACTTGTCAAGTTTGTTGCATCAATAGTTACGGATTTTTCTTTTTTGTCATAATGAGTAACCGCACCTAATTGCGCAATTACACTCAACATAATCTCAACATCTGTCAAATCCGGAACGTTATAAATCTTTGTTTCACCTTTAGCCAACAATGCAGCAGCCATCAACTTCAAAACTGAGTTCTTAGCTCCGCCTATTGAAACCTCACCTTTTAATGGGGTACCACCTTTTATATAATATTTCTCTGTCAATTTTCTTACCTTTAAAATAATTATTTTACTTCACTTCTTATAATAATACAATTAGATTGCTTTGATGTAAATAAGTTAAATTATGTAAAGAAAATTTTTAGTTTAAAACCTTACACCAAACCATGAGGCAGGAACAAATATTGTCACACAGGTCGGGTGGAGCGGCACGCTCAAAACCTTCCACCGAAGCAGAAGGTAGGAATGAATATTGTCACACAGGTTGGGTGGAGCGTGCCGCTCCAAATTATTAATAAATAATAAATTTTTATTGAGAAAAGTATTTGATATACTATAATGTATTTATATGTAGAATAAAGAGGTAGAGAAATGTCACACAAACATCACAACAACAATCCGTTCAAAAATTCTGATATAGACGAAAATATTGAAATCAAAGATGGAGAAAAAACAGAAGAAAAAGTAGAAGAAAAATCTTCTGATAACAACGAAGAATTAACTGCTTTACAAGAAAAATATGATACACTTAATCAACAATATTTAAGACTTGCGGCAGATTTTGACAACTTTAGAAAAAGACAGGAACAAGAAAGAGAAAATCTTCTTAAATTTGGGACTGAAAATGCGTTGAAAAAAATGATTGAGGTTTTGGATAATTTTGAACGTGGCAAAAAAGCACTTGAAAGTGTAAATGATTGCGAAAAAGTTAAAGAAAGTTTCGATCTTGTTCATAAACAAGTTTTTGAAGCTCTAAAGAAATTAGGCTTGGAAACTATTGAAACAGAAGGCAAAGAGTTTGATCCAAATTTCCATGATGCAGTAATGCAAACTCCAACTTCAGAACATCCTGAACACACTATTATAAACGAATTACAAAAAGGATACAAAATGGGAGATAAGGTTTTAAGACCTGCTCTTGTTAATGTTGCAACCGCCGAAAATTAATTTTTCGGCGGTAATTTTTTGAAAACTTTGCCCTTAAGGATTTACATGCTAAAATAGAATTAAAATAAACTAACTGGAATAGGGAAGAATTATAATAAATGACTGATTACTATGAAATACTTGAGGTTTCACGAGAAGCCACAAAAGAGGAAATAAAATCGGCTTTTAGAAAAAAAGCCAGAACATTACACCCCGACGTAAACAAAGCCCCTGATGCTGAAGAAAAATTCAAAGAATTGGGAAAAGCTTATGAAACATTGATGGATGATAATAAACGTGCAACTTATGACAGATACGGCGAAGATGGACTTAAAAACGCAGGTTTCAATACAAATGGTCCATTTGATGGTGGATTTGGAGATTTAAACGATATATTTAGTTCATTTTTCGGAGGAATGGGCGGCTTTGGTTTTGGTGGCAGACCAGATCCTAACGCTCCCGTTGAAGGTGATGACCTTAGACTTGATATCGAAATTGATTTTGAACAAGCTATTTTTGGTTGCGAAAAAGAAATCAAATTCGACCACTTAGAACTTTGTTCTGAGTGTGGAGGAACAGGCGCAGAAAAAGGTTCTCAGCCTGTAACTTGCCCTACTTGTCATGGCACAGGTCAAGTTAAACAAGTAATGAGAACTCCTCTAGGCTCAATTGCACAAATCGTTCCTTGCCCTGATTGTAAAGGCTCAGGCAAAAAGATTTCTAACCCTTGTAAAGCTTGTAAAGGTCACGGCAAACTTCAAAAAGAAAAGAAATTAACTATAAAAATTCCTGCAGGCGTTGACAACATGTCTAAAATCAGAGTTTCTCGAGAAGGAGATGCCGGCACAAACGGTGGGCCAGCAGGAGATTTGTACGTAGTTCTTCATGTAAAAGCTTCTGACTATTTCAAACGTGAAGGTAATGACGTATATTCAAGACTTGACATAACTCCCGCTCAAGCTGCTTTGGGAGATGAAATCGTTGTAAGAACTCTTGATGGCGAACAAAAAATTACTGTTCAAGCAGGAGTTCAAAGCGGAAATTCAATCAAAATAAAAGGTGCAGGTGTTCCGTATATTCAAAGACCTTCTCAAAGAGGAGATCATATTGTTGTTGTTGCAGTAAAAACACCGACAAAATTAACCGAAGAAGAAAGAAATTTGTATAAAAAATTATACGAAATTCAAAACAACAAAAAAGCAACACAACAATCTTCTATCATGGATAAGGTAAAGGGAGTATTTCAATAATGAAAAAAGAGGCAGCTAAAAATTTAAGTCGCTTGGCAGCTAAGTTTGTAATGTTATCAGCATTGGCAATCACTTGTTCTGTGCCAGCCTTTGCAGCAACAATTCCTGATAACATTCAACAAATTATTAACAAAGATTTTCCTAAAACCACTTACAGATTTGACGGAATGATAATTTTGCCTGACGGCACTATGTACTTGCCTCTATATCCTGCAAAAATAATTAAGCTCCCAAAACTTGAAATAAAACAAACTTTTCCAACCGGCAAAACAATAGCAGCAAAACCAAATATCGTAATTTTTAACAACGATTTTGCCCTATTAAAAGTTTTGACAGATTCACACGGGAACAAAACTATTTTTAAAATGTCCAATCCCCCAATGGAATTAAGAACCGGCTTACTTCCTCAAGATATGCTTGTTCCAAAAGGTTTGGTTATACCTGAAAATCTAAAATCTATTGTCGGAAACCTAGAAATTCAAACAACAAATGATCCTGGAATAAAAGTAGAAAACTCGAAACCTGTGGTTACCGCATTGTCAGGAACAACACTAAAAACACTTTCTCAAATTCCGCAATTGAGAAATAAAAATTTCTATGTTTCTTCACCTTATTCAAAGAATATTCAAGTTTTAAATTTAGGTGCAAAAACCCCTGAATATTCACTAGCACAAAACAATGTACCAATTTCAATGAAAGCTTATGACAATAGTTTTTTGCTGGTAACTGCATATGAAAAACCTTCAGTTGACGTAATTTCGCTTGCTGACGATCAAATTATCAAACAGATTTATACCAAAACACAACCTGATGAAATCGTTATTGATAACGCAAAAAAAATTGCTTACATTTCAAGCTCCGTAGATTCAAGTATTTATATGGTAAACCTTGAAACAATGACCCTTTCAAAGCAAATCAAAATTGCAGGAATGTGTGAGAAATTGACTTTGTCAGAAGATGGCACGAAACTCTTTTATTACGACAAAAAAACTCGTGATATTTGGGCAATCGAGCTTGATAACAATTATTTGTTAAAAGAAATCGGCAAATTCCCAAATGTTTCAAAAATTGCGTTTACAAATAACAAAGTTTACGTGACAAGCAGAACTAAAAACCGTATCGCAATAATTGATTATGAAACAGTTGGCTTGATTGTTGAAATGGAAATTTGCGAAAAACCTGTAGATATGTTGACTTTCCATAACAGAATTTACGTTTTAGGAGCAGGCGACAATTCAATTCAGGTAATTGATGCAAAAACCGATGCAATTACAGAATCCATTTATTTGAACACAAATGGATTTTCGACAAAAATAAGTTGGATTGAAGGAACAAATATTGCACTTATCACTGATACAAAAGCTTCTTTATATACAGTATTTGACTTAGGAACGAACAAAGTTATAAAAACTATTCCAATTGATATTCCAGCAAATTCAATCGTTGTAACTGAAAAAGTTAAAAAGATTAATAAATAATTTTTAAGGACAAAATAAAATGACGAAATATTTTGATGAAACCACAGAAAATATTCTAGCGGGTTTGGAAGAAACTCAAAAACAATTTTGGAACATATCACGTGTTACCGCAGAATTTTTATACACACTTATCAGGGCAGAAAAAGCTAAAAATGTGGTAGAAGTTGGGACATCAAACGGATATTCAGGAATTTGGTTAGGAAATGCTGTAAAATCAATTGGTGGACATTTAACTACAATTGAATTTTGGGATAAAAGATTAGATATCGCAAAAGAAAATTTTAAAACCTGTAAAGTCGATGATGTTATAACAACTTTAAAAGGTTCAGCACTAGAACTTTTAGAAGATTTACCGGAAGATTTTGTAATAGATTTGGCTTTTGTTGATGCAAATAAATCCGAATACATCAAATACTATGAAGTCATTGATAAACACCTAAAAGTTGGCGGAATAATCGCTTGTGACAATGTTTTGTCACACGAAGCAAAATGTAAACCATTCATAGATGCAATCAATGCCAACCCAAATTACGAAAACGTAATTCTTCCACTACCGGCCGGTCTATCATTAGCTAGGAAGATAAAATAGCATAAATTACATTTTAACTTTTATTAAATCAACAAATTTTTTAACTGCTTTTAATTCTTCTTTTGAAAGTTCATTTAAACTTTCAACGACTTTGTCTGAGAAATTCACAAAATCGACCAACTCACAATCTAAAGCCTCTGCCAAGCGCACCAACAAATCCATAGAAGGATAATTTCCACCAACCTCAATTCGGCTGATTGTTTTATCTTCAACTCCAACAATTTCAGCTAATTCACTCTGTTTAAAACCTTTTTCTAGCCTCAATCTCTTTAAGTT
>ERZ1034952.1344-NODE-1344-length-20249-cov-7.316282_pt1 | contig 20249 bp, 18 predicted proteins | sample MGYA00520625_ERZ1034952 | MGnify/ENA primary metagenome ERZ1034952 (study PRJEB33766, sample SAMN09781773) | gut metagenome | biome: gut microbiome | host: Homo sapiens | place: Madagascar | study: EMG produced TPA metagenomics assembly of the PRJNA485056 data... | reverse complement strand
CCGCTGATCAGCATTCTTTCCACTGTAACTTCCTCCTTTACGACAGTTCCCTCACTGTTATTCAGACTGGAGCGTACCACAAGCGGTACGCCATATTTTTTCGCCATTTCGACAGAACGGTTATGGAGGACACCGGCTCCAAGCGTTGCCAGATCCAGCATCTCATCATAAGTAATTTCTTTCAGTTTGCGTGCATTCGGCACTTTACGCGGATCAGCAGTATAAACTCCATCCACATCCGTGTAGATCTCACATGCGTCTGCATGAAGAGCTGCTGCCAGTGCAACGGCTGTCGTATCAGAACCGCCCCTTCCAAGCGTTGTATAGTCGTCATATTTGTTGATTCCCTGAAAACCTGTAACAACTACAATCTTGCGGTTTTCCAGTTCTCTGCGAATACGCTCTGTATCAATTCTTTTCAGGCGTGCATTTCCATGTACACTGGTCGTATGCATGGATACCTGAAATGCATTCAGGGACACTGCCGGTACTCCCAGTTTGTCCAGTGCCATTGCCATTAATGATACAGACATCTGCTCTCCGATAGTGAAAAGCATATCCATTTCTCTTTTTGGCGGTTTTTCGTTGATATCTTCTGCCATGTTGATCAGCTCATCGGTATATTTACCCATTGCAGAAAGTACAACCACTACGTCGTTGCCTTTTTTGTATTCTTCTACGCATCGGTTCGCAACATTGTAGATTCTTTCTTTATTCGCTACAGATGTACCGCCGAATTTCTTTACTATTAACATAGCTTCCTCCCGGAATTATATTTTCAATCCTTTACACGGATCATGGTAATTACATTACCATTTAATTTATGTACCTTTTCTTCGTATGTGCCCTGCTTCATGCATTCTGTGATAAATCCAAATTCGCCCGGAAGATTTTTAAGGTTTACGATCTGCACATTGTCAAACACAGCTTCCACCTGCTCTACCGTCGTACCTTTGACACGTACAAAGAATCTTCCTTCGACTTCATCCATTGTCATAAGCTTCAGAGGACGGCTGGACCAGTTTGTCATGATATTTCTGTGAAGATGTTTTGCTTCATCCACAACATCGGCAACAACGGCACTTGCTGTAGGAAGCTTTCCGGCTCCGCTGCCGTAAAACATCGCATCACCAAGCACGTTGCCATGTACGAAAACTGCATTGAATACATCATTTACACTGTAGAGTGGACTGGTCTGACCTACAAGGAACGGCGCAACCATTGCATAAAAAGAATCGTCCCCAATCTTGCGACTTGTACCGAGAAGTTTGATCGTCATGCCAAGTTCTTCGGCATACTCCATATCTTCCGGTGTGATCTTTGTAATTCCCTCTGTATAAATATCCTCATAATTGAGAAATCTGCCATATGCAAGAGAAGACAGGATTGCGATCTTACGGCATGCATCATATCCTTCAACATCTGCAGTCGGATCTGCCTCTGCATAGCCTTTCTGCTGTGCTTCTTTCAGAACTGCGTCAAATTCTGATCCTTCTGTCGCCATTTTGTACATCATGTAGTTGGTTGTTCCATTCAGAATACCGGTGATCTCGTCGATCTCATCCGCAGTCAGTGATGAATTGAGTGCACGGATAATCGGAATTCCGCCTCCACAGCTTGCTTCAAATAAGAAGTTGATGTTCTTTGCGCTTGCAATCTCCATCAGTTCCGGACCGTGCTTTGCAACCAGCGCTTTGTTTGATGTGCAGACACTCTTGCCGGATTCAAGTGCACGCTTCACAAAAGTATATGCCGGCTCGATTCCGCCCATAACTTCCACTACAATATCTACTTCCGGATCATTTGCAATGATCTCATAATCATGTACAAGAACTTTTTCGACCGGATCTCCCGGGAAATCTCTCAGATCCAGAACATATTTTACGTTAATCTCTGCACCTGCGCGCTTATTGATGCTTTTGTGGTTTGTATTAATAACTTCCACTACACCGCTTCCAACTGTACCGTATCCTAATACCGCAATATTTACCATGTCTTCCTCCTGTGTAATATGTTACAGTTCATAAATTTTATCTATTCTCTACCGAGTATCTTCAGATAATGGATTCCTTCCTGACTCTCGATTTCTTCTATCATGGCTTCCGCGTCACCCTCGCCCGGCAGAATGTCCACACTGAGCGTAAGAGTCGCGATTCCATTGATCGGAATACTCTGGTGAATCGTAAGAATATTTCCATGGAAATGCGCTATGGTCTGAAGTACTACAGACAAAATTCCCGGCTCATCATCCATCTGAATGATAAAGGTTATCGTCTTTCCTCTCGTTTCTTCATGGAAAGGAAAAATATCATCCTTATATTTATAAAAGGAGCTTCGACTGATCCCGATCTGCTCTGCTGCTTCCTGTACCGTACTTACCTTCTCGGAATCCAGTAATTTCTTTGCCTGTACAACTTTCAGCAATACCTCCGGAACTGCCCGCTCCCTGACTACAAAATACTTTTTCTTCTGTGTTATTTTTTCCATGTCTGATTTCCTGCTCCTGTTGAATCCACATTCTTTACAGTATATACCCTCGCGGAGATATGTCCGTTTATAAGAGACACGTGTTCTCCTACGAGGGATATCTTACCATATTATGCCCGCTTCTGCAATGGCTTTTATGAATCCTGACAGGCTCCAAGGCTGAATTATGTTACTGTTCAGCCGGTTTCTTTGACAGTGCGATCCATTTCAGATATGCATTGATGAACGGATCGATTTCTCCGTCCATAACAGCATCTACATTACCGGTTTCTTCACCTGTTCTGTGATCCTTCACCATCGTGTAAGGCTGCATTACATAGGATCTGATCTGATTACCCCATCCAATATCTGTCACTTCACCACGGATACCGGAAAGTTTGGCTTCTGCTTCCTGCTGTTTCAGAAGGAACAGCTTTGCTTTCAGCATCTGCATAGCTTTGTCTTTGTTCATATGCTGTGAACGTTCATTCTGGCACTGTACTACGATTCCTGTCGGGAAATGCGTAATACGGATTGCAGATGAAGTCTTGTTGATATGCTGACCACCGGCACCACTGCTTCGATAAGTATCAATGCGAATATCGTCGTCATTGATCTCTACATCCAGATCTTTCTTGATATCCGGCATAACGTCGCAGGATACAAATGAGGTCTGACGTTTACCGGCTGCATTAAACGGTGAAATACGTACGAGACGATGTACACCCTTTTCGGATTTCAGATAACCATAGGCATTTTCGCCATTTACCTGGAAAGTAACGGACTTAATACCGGCTTCATCACCATCCAGATAATCCAGTACTTCCATGGTAAATCCCTTACGGTCTACCCAGCGGCTGTACATACGATAAAGCATACCACACCAGTCACAGGCCTCTGTACCGCCTGCTCCGGCATTCAGCTTGATGATCGCATTTTCGCTGTCGTATTCTCCAGACAATAATGTCTTAACACGGATGCTGTCAAAGTTTTTCTCAAATTCGTCCAGCATCTCCTGAATCTCCGGAATGATCTCCGGATCATTTTCCTCATAGCCCATCTCGATCATGGTTTCCATATCTTCCATCTGGGTTTCCAGACTGTGATAAATTTCCATGTCATCCTTCATGCTTTTGAGTTCTTTCATTTTCTGCTGAGAAACTTCTGCGTTGTCCCAGAAATCCGGCGCTTCCATTTCACGCTCTAATTCTTCTACCCTCTGCTCTTTGTTAGCGAGGTCAAAGTGAATCCCTCACTTCCACTAATGGTTCTGTGTATGTTGCAAGAATGCTCTTGAACTGATCTAATTCAACCACAGCTTCACCTTCTTTCTATAATAATCATAGTAACTGTGCAGTGCTTTCTGCTGAACAGTTACCAGAAATACAATAACATAAAATCCATTATAATTCAATCTTTTCGAGGTCTTCCGGCACATACAGATTGCCGCGGAAATACTTCAGTCCTTCTGTATATAATTGTTTACGACATGCAATATTTTTATCCTCGGTATGATAAAGGATCAGATTTTTTACGCCAAGCAGTTCTGCAAGTTCACTGGCATCCTTTGCTGTGGAATGATGTTTTTCATATGGGTGAAATTCATCTGCCTGATCATACAGGCAAAAAGCTTCGTGAAGCAGCCATTTGCTGTTTTCGGCATATTTTTTCTCACATTCATTGTATGGTTCGTCACCGCAACAGGTAAGTTTCTCGCCATTTCCCATATCCATACAGAATCCATATTGTTTGGCCTTTGTGGACTGAATGTCAAAAAATGTCACCTTATGTCCCATGAGAGTACGCTCTTCGCCGTCATTTACCACTACCATATGAAGTCTGTCACCGATAAAGTCTGTCTGTTTCTTTGGATAAAGCTTCTCTGCCATTTCTTTCAGCAGGCTGATCACTTCATCGTGTCCATAGATCCAGGCTTCCCCCTCATACTGTCCCTGTTTCATATTCTGGCAGATCATGCGGATCATCCAGATAATTCCCATCAGATGATCGACATGCTTGTGTGTCACAAAAATCTCCCGCATGTCCTTCCAGTCTAAACCAGCCTGTTTTAACTGACGAAGCAGAGTGTTTCCACCTCCGCCGTCGACCAGAAGATGTTTTTCTCCATCCTGCAGTACAAAGCAGGTGTTGTAGCATTCCGTCACCATTGCATTTCCCGTTCCGAGCATTGTTATGTTCATGGATGTTCCTCCTGTGTTTGTTGTGTTGTAGTGTCGCGCTAAAAGCCTCCATTATGATATCATAATATAGAAAGAAAAGGAACAGCCAGCGCTGCTCCCTCTTCTGGAAAGTATATTAAACATAACAGCAAAAAATCTCCGGAATCCCAATCTGTTTTTCGCACAGATTAAAATTCCGGAGACTATTTTTATTTATGAAATTTTATTATGAGAAAAAGCTCTCTGCCACGCTCATATCAGCTACATATCCAACACTTCCGGTCATGTAGATTGTGTCATCGTCTTTAATATCGATCTGGATTATGCCGCCCGGCTGATTTACATTGATTCGGCTCTCAGTCAGTCCCAGTCTGTATGCTGCAACAGCTGCTGCACAGCTTCCTGTACCGGAAGCTTTGGTGTATCCGGAACCTCTTTCCCATATTTCGATGTCCAGATTTCCACTGTCGATCCGTCTGCAGATCTGGAGATTCATTCTTTCAGGAAATTCATCCGCATTCTCCACATACGGTCCGAGGTCTTTTGCAATCTCAGGGTTGACTTCATCCATGAAAATAATGCAGTGCGGATTTCCGACAGTCAGACAGGTTGCCCTGTAATCTTTCTCATTGAAAGTGAAGGTTTCATTAATGACTTCACGGACTTCACCGGTAACCGGAATTTCTCTGGAAATAAAGGACGCTTTGCCCATGTTTACACGAAATTCTGTCGCACGGCTGTTCAGGCATTCTACCTCAACCGGACCGGACAGCGTTTCAATGCTGAACTTCTGCTCTTTCACATATTCATGATCCATCAGATATTTCGCAAAAATCCGGACACCGTTTCCGCTGATCGCAGCTTCACTTCCATCGGAATTATAGATATGAACACCCATTTTTCCGTTAATCTCAACCGGTCCGTAAAGCACACCGTCCGCGCCAAGTCCGAATCCTCTCTGACACAGGAGAGCAATCTTTTTTCCCTGAAGCTGTACACGGTTTTTATTTGGATCGAGTACCAGATAATCATTACCAAGTCCCTGATATTTAATCATTGTAATACTGTTTTCCATGACGAAACCCTCTCTTTCACAATATACGCACCTTTTTCTACAGTATATAGTTTTATTTTTACAATGTATATAGAATAAAGTGCTTGTTATATTGCAAAAAATGCGCTCATCTCACCTTGAAATGAAAAATCAGCAATCCATACTTTCAATTTCAGAACCATCTTACTCTGGCATTTCTGACAACCATATTATAGACCCTGTCACATCGCAAACGGAATGGATACTGTCTTCTTGTAACAAGGTACAGATTTCTTTCCATATGTGCACGCTGCATACTGCAGTCAATCATTCGCCAGCTTCTTCTGTATTTCACTTCACACCAGCCATGTAAAGAAAGTGACGCATATTTGCCTCTGGCCGTCACGCCTCCCACTGCCACTCGGCTGTCATATCCGAGAACCCGTGCAATACATGCCATGGCAGCCGCATAATAATAGCAGTCTCCGCGGCGTCGACTGAACATATATCTCGCATAAGTAGACAGATTTTTTGCTGTCGGAGCACAGCTCGTCATTCCGAAATACGGATATTTCAGTAATGCCTTATAGCAGTCTTTCAAACGTCTCGCGCTGCTGTCACCTGCCCTTGAATTTTTCATCACAAAATCAACAGCCTGGCGAATTTCTTTTGTATTTACTTTTCGTCCGGTCTTGTCCACATAATAATACCCCCGAGCTTTTGAACCAATAATTCTGTTCACAACCAGTTTATTATTCTGATAAACCTTTCCACCCCGGACTGTAATCCTTGATGCCGCCGGAACAGATACTGCCATACCTGTCACAAGCAATACGACTGCAAGCAAAACCGTCAGTATCTTTCTGCTTAATTTTCTTCTCTCTTTCATTTCCATCTCTCCCTGCCAAAAACAATATTTTCTAAATCTCATAATATAATATCACTTTTCTTTTTACAAGAAATTTCCTATAATTATAAAAACAGTTCCACGACAACATCATTATTCTTTCCCGGGAGGTTTTCCATGGATTATTCACAGTACACACTAGAAAAAACAGGCTATCTCAAAGAAGAATTCCGTCTGTTCCACATTAATGACCGCACAGACCGGGAATTTTCTTATCATTATCATGACTTTCACAAGATCATCGTCTTTCTTTCCGGAAAAGTCACCTATCACATCGAGGGAAAAGCCTACCATCTCAAACCACGGGATATCCTTCTGGTCAGTCAGGGCGCGATCCACAAACCGGAAATTGATCCGTCCGTTCCATATGAGCGTTACATTTTCTGGATTCGCGACGACCTTTCCATGCAGGAATTAAATACCTGTTTCCAGAAAGCAACTGACCACAGTTTTAACCTTGTCCGTATTGATTCTGCTGTTCAAGAACATCTCCGTGATCTTCTGCGTGAACTTGAAAATTCCATAAAAAATAAGGACTTTGGTGATGAAATACTCAGCAATGCTCTTTTTACGCAATTTATGGTTTATGTCAATCGAATTTTTTTGCAGACCAGTGCAGTTCCTGACCGTAGATCTTATTCTTCTGATTCTCAAGTTGAACAGCTTCTGAAATATATCAACCGTAATCTGACCGAAGATCTCTCGATTGACCGACTCTCTGAAAAGTTTTTTTTCAGCAAATATCATATGATGCGAAAATTCAAAAACGAGACCGGCTACACCATTCACAATTACATTACAAGCAAGCGTCTCCTTCTTGCACGTTCTCTGATAAATGAAGGGACTCCTGTCATGAAAGCCGCGCAGATGAGCGGTTTTAACGACTACACGACATTTGTACGCTCTTATAAAAAACAGTTCAGAAATGCCCCTTCTCATGTCTGATTCTGTCGATATATCTCGAACGATTTACCCGTCTATATACTTGAAGTCTGCCCATATCCAGTATATAATAAACGCTATTCAAAAAACATGAACATTCATGGAGAAAAATTATGATAAGAATTGCAGTTTGCGAAGACGACTATGTCTACATCGAAATGATACAATCGATTCTGCAGTCATGTATCACAGTACCTTACGAGGTAAAATTTTTTTCATCAGGTACTGAATTTTTGAATACACTTACTGATCACGGCTGCCCTTATACACTTGTAATTACAGACATCGATCTCGGAAGTCAATCCGTCAACGGAATTACCGTTGCCAAAAGAATCAATAAGATGAATGGTGATACACAGATTATTTTTGTCAGCCAGTATCTGGAATTTGCTTCTGACGTTTACGAAACTTCACATCTCTATTTCGTAAACAAGAAAAAACTCCTCGAATACCTGCCCAAAGCCCTGACTGCTGCTCACGAAAAATATGTGTTCCGCAGTGACCAGTTTCTTTATTTTCAGTCATCCTACAAAGAATACCAGGTTGCTCAGAACGATATTCTCTATCTGGAGCATCTCGCCCGCAGGACTTGTATTCATACCGCCACACAGGTTTATTCATCCGGTGAAAAGTTACAGGATCTTTTAAACCGCATGGGCTCTCAGTTCTGCGCCTGCCACAAAAGTTTTGCTGTCAATCTCTATCAGATACAGACACTCCAGTACACCAGCATCACACTGCGCAACGGAATTTCCATTCCCGTCAGCCGCTCCCGCTATCCTCACATTCGGGATATTTTTTCCCACCTGACAATGCACAACGGAAAGGAGAATTTCTATGGATGATTTTAAACAAACTATCCGCAAATGGAACCACGACATTCTAACCCACATGATCGGAATCACTTACCTCATGGATATGCAGCGATATCCCGAAGCCGAACGCTACTGCGAGAAAATTCTATCCAGTCTTTCCTCATTTTCAGAAACATTTCTGAATGCTGCATCCTCAGCTTCGGATAATATAAGTGAATCCTCTGTTGCAGCCAATTATCTTTCTGCTGAATTTGCAGATTATCAGAAACAACTCCTGGCAGAAGTAACAGAGTTTCAATCACTTCTTCAGCAGAAAAAATATCCGGAAGCACACTATAAGCTTCATCTTCTTACCACAGAATTTGACAGACGACGTCCTCAGTCTGTGCCAGAAGATGATATTATCCAAAATATTACAAATGAAGTCAACAACTAATGCATTGCCGCTATTATGAATAAATACATATTATAAAAAATAAATTTTACATTTCTTCCGGATTGCAGTATTAGCAAATAAATGCTATTATAAAACCCACTATTGATTTTTTATGCTTTGAGGTAAATATAAAATGCAAAACCGGAACAAAGGATTTACACTTATAGAACTTATAGTTGTTGTTTCAATTCTTGCAGTTCTTGTCGGGCTGCTCGCCCCGGCTTATACAAAATATATTGAAAGGAGCCGGGAATCTGTTGATCTTGCAAATGTCCGCTCGGCATATGATGAGCTGATGATAGAAGAGGCAACAGAAAATCAGACTACAACAAAAGTTGTACCACTGAAACAGAAAATAGCTGGCTGGCAGTCTATGAACACAGTATCAATTGGCGGTATTTCTCATACTAACGGTGAAGCGGACACCGAGCACTGGATAGGTGATCCGGTTAAGGGAGGAGTATGTGAAGTTTCTCTCACTGAAAACGGTGTTTTGTTTAACTGGAAAGGTGGAAGTGGAAACAGTACAAAAAAATATTTCTTTGATATTAACGAAGATCTGGATGAGCCTCTCAGAGAAAGCGGAGTGCTGGAGGAATTAATCAACAAGCAAAATAACTACTTCGAAATCGATTCCAACTGTCCAAAGTCCTCTATGCTTGATTGCGTGCGTCCTAAGATTAAAAAAGACAGTTTATTAAAAAATGGTACCTGGGCATATCTGGGAAGCGCCTCTAATCCATCTAAGAGATATTTATTTTGGACTTCCGTACATACAGATGATGTTGGGCCAAATCAAACAATCCCCGTTATAATAAGTACTGCTGATAACAAATTTTATGTTTCCGAAACAACCACGGCTGTCCGAAATAATAAGGGTGACCGCTATGTAACTATCGCAGAACATCTTACTGATTCCAAGCATCAGCAGCTTATCAATGATGGTACAAAATATGATACTCTGAAAGACGCATATGATGCATATGCAAAACTGGTTACTGAAGGTAAATACCAGAATTATAAGGACACGCTCCCAAAATCATAATTTATATTTGACATATAATCTTCTTTCGATTACTATAGTATTAGTGAAAGGGAGTAGTTATCATCCTGCATGCAGGGTGAAACAATGATCGTCATCACGCCATAAGGCCGGTTATTGTTGTAATCAACGAGACTTTTATCAATCATTTTTTGATGTGATAAAGGTCTCTTTTTTTATTCCATACCTTTATCACAGGAAAGGAGATCATATGGAATATCTGTTACTGATTATCGGTTTTGTACTATTAATTAAAGGTGCTGACTTCTTTGTGGATGGAAGTTCTTCGCTTGCCCGATTTCTCAAAATTCCCAGTGTCATCATCGGTCTCACAATTGTTGCCATGGGAACCAGTGCCCCGGAAGCTTCTGTCAGCATCAACGCTGCCCTTGCCGGAAACAACGATATTGCCGTCAGCAATGTTATCGGCTCAAACATTTTTAACGGTCTTGTTGTTGTAGGTATTTGTGCATTTATTTCCGCATTTAAAACAAACAAAGATATTTTAAAACGGGATATGCCTGTAAATATTCTGATCACACTTATTCTCTGTATTATGATTGCCGACGGAAAGCTCAGCAGAATCGAGGGATTTCTTCTTTTAGCCGGAATAATTTTTTACATTCTAAATATGATTCATACCGCATTAAAAAAGAGAAATGAATGTTCTGAGGAACAAACTATTCCTCTTTATAAAGCTCTTATTTTTATCATCGGCGGGCTTGCCGCTGTCATTCTGGGAGGTAATCTGGTAGTAAATAATGCAAGCCAAATTGCCGTATCTTTCGGTGTAAGCCAAAATTTTATCGGCCTCACAATTGTTGCAATCGGTACATCGCTGCCAGAGCTTGTAACCTCCATCGTTGCTACACGAAAAGGAGACAGTGCGCTTGCTCTGGGAAATGCAATTGGCTCAAACATATTTAATATTCTTTTTATCCTCGGTATATCAGCAGTGATTTCGCCACTCCACATTCTCTCAGAATCTATTATTGACTGTATAATTCTCCTCATCAGCGGAATTCTGTTGTTTATTTTTGCTTTTACCAAAAAATCCATGAGCCGGATGGAAGGTATATTCTGTGTACTGGCTTATGTCGGATATACAGCATATCTTTTTATCAGATAATATTTTTGTTTCAGTCTCACATACAACAGAAATTTTGATTACTGTGCACAGTAACAAATTTTGTAAACTACCACCACATAATTGCAATCTTTCAGATAAAATGTCATAATTATGGCATACAGATTTTGCTCTGTATACCGTTTTTACCCTTTAAATTCTTATATAAGGAGGCCTGAATTTCATGGAATTTCAGAAAGTACTTGAAACAAGAAGATCAGTTCGTAAATACGATCCGAATGTATCTGTCACCAGAGAGCAGATGGAAGAACTGATTCGCGCCGCACAGGAGGCACCATCCTGGAAAAACTCCCAGACCGGTCGTTATTACTGTGTTTTATCCGAAGAGATTGTTAATAAAATCCGCGAGAATTGTCTTCCGGGTGCAAGAAATGCAGAAAAATCCGAACATGCTGCGCTGATCGTTACCACCTTTGTACATAACCGCGCCGGCTTCCAGACCGACGGCACACCAGATAACGAACTCGGAAATGGATGGGGATGCTACGATCTCGGACTGCAGAACGCAAACCTGATTCTCAAAGCCACCGACCTCGGGCTTTCCACCCTGATCATGGGGCTCCGCGAAGCTGACAAACTACGCGAAATCCTCTCCATCCCTGAAACAGAAACCATCGCAGCCGTTATCGCAGTCGGCAAAGCCGCCGAAGAACCGACCCGCAAACCACGCAAATCCCTCGGAGAAATCGCGAAATTCTTCTAATATTAAAACACCTGCGTAACATACAGACTCAGCGTGGCTTCCATGGTTCTGACTGCGCGTCCTACAGACTCAGCGTGGCTTCCGTTGTTCTGGCTGCACATCCGACAGACTGGCGCGTCGCGCGGTTCACCACCGGCGTAAACTATGGAGGCATTACATAAGAAAATAACTGACAACTCTAAATAACCAGCAGCTTTGAACAGGGACAGTCCCGACAGACTCAGCGTGGCTTCCATTGTTCTGACTGCGCTAATTTCTGCCACAGAGTGCACTGTCTGAGCGAAGCGAGTTTGCACGAATGGCAGATAATAAATGCGCGGGAAGAACAGGAAACGCAGCTGGTCTGACGGGGCTGTCCCTGTCTCACAAGCTGCGTTTCTATTTAATACGTTATTTATATCATGCCTTCATCAGTTTACGTCCACAGCACTGTTTGTACTTCTTGCCGCTTCCGCACGGACACGGATCATTCGGATAAACCTTGTCCTCTTTTCTCTGAACCGGTTTCTTAACCGAAGTATCGTCCTTATTGGTTCCTGTAACCTTCGCTACCTGCTCACGCTCGATCTTCTGCTCTACATGAACATGATACAGCATACGAACCGTATCCTCCTGAATAGAGCCGATCATATCATTGAACATCTTGAACGCTCTCGTCTTGTACTCAACAACCGGATCTTTCTGTCCATATCCGACAAGACCAATACCCTGACGAAGAAGTTCCATATCGTCAATATGATCCATCCACTTGCTGTCGATAGATTTCAGGAGAACTACTCGTTCCAGCTCACGAAGCTGCTCTGCTTCCGGGAATTCAGCTTCCTTCATCTCATAAAGCTTCACCGCTTCTTCTTTCAGCTGCTGTTTCACCTCATCTTTTTTCTTACCCTTAATCTTCTCGGTCGTAAGAGGCTCGATCGGGATGATTGCAGTCAGCATAGGATTGAACTCATCCAGATTCCATTCAACAGAATCCACCTCATCAGAGAAGCACATATCTACTGTGCTGTCTACAATATCTGTGATCATCTTGTAGATGGTATCACGCATGTTCTCTCCATCCAGGACCTGACGACGTTCTTTGTAGATAATCTCACGCTGGTCATTGTTAACCTGGTCATAATCCAGAAGATTTTTACGAATACCGAAGTTGTTGAACTCGATCTTCTCCTGTGCTTTCTGGATTGCATTGGAAAGCATTTTATGCTCGATCTGCTCATTCTCGGCAACACCCAGAGAAGTGAAGACCTTCATAAGTCTCTCAGAACCGAACAGACGCATAAGGTCGTCCTCCAGAGAGATGTAGAAGCGGGATTCACCCGGGTCTCCCTGACGTCCGGAACGTCCACGGAGCTGATTGTCAATACGTCTGGACTCATGACGCTCTGTACCGATGATCTTCAGACCACCGGCTTCTCTTGCCACATCGTCCAGCTTGATATCAGTACCACGGCCAGCCATGTTGGTTGCGATCGTAACAGCACCAGCCTGACCAGCCTGTGCAACGATCTCAGCCTCAAGCTCATGGAATTTCGCATTCAATACATTGTGCTGAATACCCTCACGGCGAAGCATTCTGCTGAGGAGCTCGGAAGTCTCGATTGTGATCGTACCGACCAGAACCGGCTGCTGTTTCGCATGGGCTTCCTTAACAGCCTCAACAACTGCATTGAATTTTTCTTTCTTTGTCATGTATACGGCATCTTCAAGGTCTTTACGCTGTACAGGTCTGTTGGTCGGAATCTCTACAACGTCCATTCCGTAGATATCACGGAACTCTTTTTCCTCGGTAAGAGCTGTACCGGTCATACCGCCCTTCTTGTCATATTTATTGAAGAAGTTCTGGAATGTAATGGTTGCAAGAGTCTTGCTCTCTCTCTTGACCTTAACATGCTCTTTGGCTTCGATTGCCTGATGAAGTCCGTCAGAATAACGACGTCCCGGCATGATACGTCCGGTAAATTCATCAACAATCAGGATCTCATCATCTTTTACAACATAATCCTGATCTTTGTGCATCAGGTTGTGTGCACGAAGCGCCAGTGTGATGTTGTGCTGGATCTCGAGGTTTTCCGGATCTGCAAGGTTTTCGATATTAAAGAATTTCTCAACCTTCTTGACACCCTGTTCGGTAAGGTTGACAATCTTGTCTTTCTCATTTACAACAAAGTCACCGGTCTCGACAACTTCTTCACCCATAATGGCAGCCATCTTTGTCATTTCGTGACTCGCTTCACCACGTTCAAGCTGCTGTGCAAGGATATCACACACTTCATAAAGCTTCGTGGATTTGCCGCTCTGTCCGGAAATGATCAGAGGTGTACGTGCCTCGTCAATCAGGACGGAGTCGATCTCATCGATGATACAGTAATGCAGATCTCTCTGTACCAGCTGTTCTTTATAAATAACCATGTTGTCACGAAGGTAATCAAATCCCAGTTCGTTGTTGGTTACATAAGTAATATCACATCCGTATGCTTCACGACGTTCTTCCGGTTTCATATCGTTGAGTACAACACCAACGGTCAGACCAAGGAATTCATGAACCTTACCCATCCACTCAGCATCTCGTTTTGCCAGGTAGTCATTGACGGTTACGATGTGAACGCCCTTACCTTCCAGTGCATTCAGATATGCCGGAAGTGTGGAAACAAGTGTCTTACCTTCACCTGTCTTCATCTCGGCGATACGTCCCTGATGAAGGATAATACCACCAATGATCTGTACACGGTAATGCTCCATACCAAGAACTCGCTTTGCACCTTCACGTACTACGGCAAAAGCTTCCGGAAGAAGATCATCCAGTGTCTCGCCCTCGCTCAGACGTTTCTTGAACTCTCTGGTCTTGTCTCTCAACTGTTCATCTGTTAATTTCTGCATCTCCGGACGAAGAGATTCAGTCTTCTCTACAAGCGGCATAATACGCTTTACTTCATGCTCACTTCGTGTCCCGAATACTTTTTGAAATAAATTCATATCAAACTCCTGTTTCTATATTTATTCTGATCACTTTTATATACGAAATCATCCGTATTTACCCTATTTAAGAAATCCCTACTATTTTACCACTTTCCACCGTATAAAACAATGAATATTTCTTAAATAAAGTGTGACCGGCTCTCAAAACCGTCATAAACAGATTTTCTGTTTTATAGTAAAATTTATAAAAGCTAATGAACTGTTTCCGGAGATCTCATATCTTCAGACAGCCTGATTCTTTTCGTAAATGACGGTTCCAAAGACCGGACATGGAATATTATTCAGACTCTTTCTAAGGAAAGTCCTTATTACTGTGGCATTTCTTTAAGCCGCAACCGCGGCCATCAGAATGCATTGCTTGCAGGACTTATGGAAGCCAGGGATCAATGTGATATTACCGTTTCGATTGACAGTGACGGACAGGACGACATCAATGCCATAGATGAAATGATAGCCGCCTACAACGACGGCTGTGAAGTGGTATACGGTGTAAGAAATAACCGTGATACGGATAAACGCTTTAAACGCATCACTGCTGAGGGCTATTATAAGCTTCTAAATCTTATGGGCAGTGAAATCGTATTTAACCATGCGGATTATCGTCTTCTTTCAAACAGAGTTCTCCGGGAGCTCGCTGAATTTAAAGAGGTCAATCTGTTTCTTCGCGGAATGATTCCGCTTGTGGGATTTAAAAGTACAAGTGTATACTACAAACGCGAGGAACGTATTGCCGGAGAAAGCCATTATCCACTGAAAAAAATGCTTGCACTTGCCTTTGATGGAATTACAAGCCTTTCTGTCAAACCGATCCGGATGATTACCATGTTTGGTGTCCTGATCGCCTTTCTCAGCTTTATCGGGATTATATGGGCAGTCATAGGCGATTTGCTCGGAAATACCGTATCCGGATGGGCAAGTACTGTATGTATCATATGCTTCATGGGCGGCATTCAGCTTCTCTGCCTTGGCGTTATCGGTGAATACATCGGCAAAATATACCTCGAAACCAAACACCGTCCCAGATACATCATCAGTGAACGGACCTCTGACACAGATGACAGCCTTTGAGCTGTTCCTCTGCTGCTCATTAAATCCAGCAAATGTACATTCCACATGAAAAAACTGCCAGACCATAAATTCCAGTCTTTATCCAGCCTGCCGCTTTGTCATGAAACTGTATATACTTCCCAAGCAAAATTGCAAAGGGGATTACAAGAAAAAGCATATATCTGAAGTCCATGCTGCATACATGAGGATATTTCAGATAGAAATACCACATAAAAGCATAATACCATACACACGAAAAGGCTATAACATTACTGTTAAAGTCTTTTTTCTTACATTTGACCATATACCAGATCCAGGCTGTTATTGATGCCAATGCACAGACCAGACCGCATATAAGAAGTACTTCTGGCAGCCATTCCGGGACAGGATATTGAAACTCATTAAAAAATGCTGATTTGATATAATATGCCGGTGCGTTGTAATCTACCTGCAGATCTACATATGGTGACTTAAAAAAATCTGCCAACGGTACAAGGAAATAACGCTCCGCAATCGTATGATCACCTCGATACAACCATGAATCCACACCAATCGGCAATACATAGTTTAATGACTGTCCAAACATTACATAATTACGTACACTGTACGCCAGTCCCAGTGGAAGTGCTATTATTCCAAACACCATATATTTCAGAATCAGAGAACACCATGTCTTTTTTCTGTCTTTGATTGCAGATACAAATTTCCATATGAACAATACCGCAGTTATCAGCGCAATAACCCCACAGGAAATCTTTGTCATGATCGCAAAACCATAGGTAAAGGCAAGTAAGATTGTGTTTTTCCAGCTGCTGTTCTCCATCCACTGTAATGTAAGCATAAAAGCCAGCAGCATAAACATTCCTGTAAGTGCATCCGGCGACACCATACCTGCCGTATGATAAAAAGCCGGCAGAAAAGCAATTACTGTCAATGCATAACGCAGACCTTTTTTATCCAGCCTGCACATCGTTCCTATCTTTCTGCTGATCAGGAGAATTATACAGGATGCTGAACATGACACTGTTTTTACTGCATCTACAAGAAAATAATCTTCACCTGACCGTAAAATCCCATTAATGAGCTTTGAAATACCCGCACCAAGTATATAAAAAAGTGGCTGCTGATACATTTGTCCATTATTCACATCCGGAAGATGACCTTCTTTGATAAGCGTAAGTAAATATGCAGCATGTCCGGAACCATTCTGAGCAATTACCCCCATATCATGCTGCCGTTCATTACATCCGGTATACAGCATATATCCTATACGCATAATCATCCCCATTACAATGATAAGTGTACAGATTTTCTGTTCATTCGGTTTCCTGATCACAATATAAAGACAGCAGCATGCCAGTCCTGTCAGCATAATCCCCCTGATCCGCATATGATGCTGATACAAACCGGTCGCGCGGCTGCACATATAGCACAGGCAGACTGCCAGTATTACGAGTACCCATGAAAAGCGTGAAAGAATTTTTTGCTTATTCATAACCGGTTCCTCATTTATTTTCTTCATGATATGTTTTTTCTGTATTGATGTTCCATAGAGAGCTTTTGTCTTCTGCACCTGAAAGCATAAGCTTCACTGCTTCAAAGGAAGTCAGCATTGAATGATCCATGTTGTTGTAATGGTGCTGTCCGTTTCTGCCAATGCAATACAGATTTGGAATACCATCTATCCAGCTTTCTAATTTTGAAATATCGCTGTATGTATCAAAATAAGCAGGGTATGCTTTCTGAACCTTTTCACAGTGACTATGAAGAATTTCTGTATCCTCATCCAGAATTTTCATCTTGACCAGCTCTTTTCGGGCAAATTCAGTCCACTGAGCTTCTGCCATATTCCACATCTCATCGCCCTCTGTACAGAAATATTCAAGTCCCATCCACACAGTGTCCTGCGGCTCTTCAACAAGATAGGGCGACCAGTTGTTAAAAATCTGTATCCGTCCCATTTTGATGCCCTTATCCTGCACATAGATCCAGCAGTCCGGTACAATATCTCCAAGTGTCGGAATATCTGTTTTGTTTTTTATTTTCAGTTTCTTAACAAGGATTCCAACTGTCACAAAATCACGATATGGAAGCCCTTCTGCAGTCTTTTTCACCTCTAAAGGAGCCTCATTCATACCTGATATCAGATCCTTCAGCGGCATACTGGAAAAAAGCTGATCCACAGCCATTGCTTTCTGTTCTCCGTTTTCTCTGTATCGGATCTCTGAAACACGATTTCCATCTGAAATAATTTCTTCCACCTTACATCCTGTAAGTAGCTTTCCGCCCTGTTTCTTAAACTGTGCTGCCACTTCTTCCCAAAGCTGCCCCGGACCATGTTTCGGATAAAAAAAGGACTCTATAAGAGAAGTCTCAACTTCCCTGTTTTTCTTATGAAAATATTTTTGAAAAATATCTTTCAGGAGCACATAGATTGACAGACCTTTAACCCTCTGTGCACCCCAGTCAGGCGAAATCTCCGAAGGATGGCGGCCCCATAATTTTTCTGTATATCCTTCAAAGAAAATGGAATACAGCTTTCTTCCAAAACGGTTGATATAAAAATCTTCCAGTGAATTTTCCTGTCGCTTATAAAATATCGTTTTGAGATAGCTGAATCCTGCAGTTACTGCTATAATAAATCCGAGATTTTTTAAGGTCTGCATATTTAATTTAACCGGGTAGTCAAAAAAACTGTTCTTATAAAAAATCCGTGATATACGATGTCGTTTCAAAAAAACAAGATCCTCTTTGTCCGGATCAGGGCCTCCCGGAACACATTCTGCTTCTCTCCCAAGAATACGGTCATCTGCCGCCGGCTTTCCCTGAAGTGGAAGAAAGGATTCCCACCATTCCATAACCTTCTCATTTTTGGAAAAGAACCGGTGCCCACCGATATCCATGCGATTTCCCTGTGTATATACTGTCCGTGAGATTCCTCCCATGCTGCCTGATTCTTCCATGATAACTACTTCGTACTTGTCTGACTGACGAAGAAGCTCATAACCTGCTGTCAGTCCTGCCGGACCAGCTCCAATTATCACAACTTTCTTTTTTGTATTTTCCATTTGCTTATCCTTTTATTTTCCTTTGTCCTTTTTGTTGTCTTTTATTATAGCATCCGATTACTTTATGTTAAAGAAAGAAATCCTGACAGGCAGTTATCTGAGACTGTATCGTAACTGTTCACGTGTCACAGGTCAAAATATATCTCGTTCGTCAACGCTAACTTTTTCTTGTCAAACCTCTGTTTCATGTGCTATGATAATCAGCGAACTACTGACTTGATTTTGAAAAATGAAAACTCGGGGGAATTCTCTTTGAAAAAAAAAGAACTGACTTTCATCATTGGCATCGTTGTTTTTGCCCTGATTCTCTGGGCTGGCATGTACTTTATCCGACGTGGTCACTATGGGACTGTGCGCATCACGGTAAACGGTAAAGAATACGGCACCTACTCCCTTGCAAAGGATCAGGTGATCCAGATCAACGATACCAATGTATGTGAAATAAAAGACGGAGAAATCCACATGACGGAAGCCAACTGTCCGGATCACCTCTGCATGAAACAAAAAGCTGTCGACAGTACAGGCGGTACAATCGTCTGCCTGCCAAATAAGGTTGTTATAGAGGGGGAAAAGGGGGAAGCCTCTGAAAATGATTCCCCTGAGTTTGATACTGTTGTCTGAATACAAAGGATGTCACATATGAATCAGAAAAAGCTTTCATATCTCGGTCTTTTTGCCGCAATTGCTATCATTTTCGGTTATGTAGAATCATTGATTCCTTTTTTTGCAGGAATCCCGGGAATGAAGCTTGGACTTGCCAATCTGGCAGTCCTCTTCATTCTCGAAAAATATACCTGGAAAGAAGCTGCGCTTGTTTCTATCGTCCGTATCATCGTGATCGGATTTATGTTCGGAAACCTGTTCAGCATTCTCTACAGCCTTGCGGGCGCTGCGCTCAGCCTCGCAGTTATGACTTTCATGAAAAGAAAATCCGGATTCAGCATCCTCGGCATCAGTGTTGCAGGAGGTGTTTCCCACAACATCGGTCAGCTCATCATCGCAGGTCTTATCACGATGACTTCCGGACTGATCTACTATGCACCGGCACTTTTGATCTCCGGTGTCATTACCGGACTTCTCATCGGAACGCTGACAAGCGAGGTACTGAAACGTATCCACTTGTGAACTACTCGGCAACTGAGTTACCAGAGCATCTGAAATCTGGCGGGATACCGCCTTTTTCAGGGTGCGTCCATGACACCAATACTGCTTGCCTTTCGGCTATGCAGCTACTTTTATTATTTCTGGAGTTTTTAGTCCGGTTACGGACAGTGTTTTCTCTTTTCCGGATACGGAAAGATATTTCCGCAGGATATTAAACGCACCAACTGCATCGGCGTTAAATCTTACTCCATCAGTTATATATATACCACGTTCTTTTCGATTTGATGCTTCTGCATGTCTTTTTGATACTTCTGGTGATAACGGACTGCACTGGCTGGTATAGCTTTCTTCCTGCTTTATCAATTGTATCCCATACAGTT
>ERZ1034952.1341-NODE-1341-length-20256-cov-146.987278_pt1 | contig 20256 bp, 18 predicted proteins | sample MGYA00520625_ERZ1034952 | MGnify/ENA primary metagenome ERZ1034952 (study PRJEB33766, sample SAMN09781773) | gut metagenome | biome: gut microbiome | host: Homo sapiens | place: Madagascar | study: EMG produced TPA metagenomics assembly of the PRJNA485056 data... | reverse complement strand
GTTATGAAAAAGTTATCAAAATCTCTTGCAAGTTTAAGTGGGTCCATATATATTCTATGATTTATTGAATCTAGAGACCTTGTTTGTGGATTTCTCATCTTATACAACTTCAATGCCTCTAGCCGATCTTGCATATTCTTTCTTTCTTTTTCGCCGATTATGCCTGCACAACTATTTTTAACATCAAGAGCTACTGCTTTTATTAGTTCATAATCACAGGTGTGCTTGTATAAAATCCATTTAGGTGTTTCAATCATAATTGGCATAGTGTTCCCCTCATGCTTTATTAATTTTTCTAAGAATTTTTTCCATTAGAAGAGGTGGAATCGATTCTCCAATTATAGTTCTGATAAAAGTATCAGAACTATCCTCAGGAAATGAAATATCTTCAGGAATAGAAGATACTATAAATGTTTCTAATAAAGTTAATACTCTCGGGTCAGAATAAGTCCCATCTGGTAATAAGTAACCAGGATGAACGTTGTTATGAGAACTTATACTTCCACAATATGTTGTTCGTGTTGGACAAGGTTTATCCCATTCCATCCTTTTAAAAGTGTTGTGGAAGCCTTTTATTCTAGAACCGTCTTCTTTTTTAGGATAGTAAATTGGATTAGTAATTGCACTTTTCCCTGGAGGAGTATGTCTCATTGCTATTACTGCTCTTTCATTGTGTTTTTTTGCAAAGTGCCACTTTATTCCAGAATCTTCTCCTGGATCCAATGACGGAAGATGTCCAATAGCTTCTTTTAATGAGATTTCTTTCTCCTCCTCTGGCCATCCCCATTTTAATCCATGCTTGTAAAGTTTAATTATAGATCTTGGTCTTGATTGGGCTACTCCATAATCTTTTGCATTTAATACTTGGATTTCAATACAATACTTGTCTGAATATTTTTTTCTTAAAATAGCTTCAAGTTGTTCTAGCCCATTGTTATATGGAAATTTCATTTCTAAAAATTTCGGAACATTTTCAATGAGAATGAAATCAAAGTTGCATGATTCAATTATCTCAAACACATCAAATATTAAATAGTTTCTTTTATCTAATGCATATTGTGTTTGTTTTTTGTTTTTGCCTAACGTACTAAAACCTTGGCAAGGCGGAGTTGCAATAAGTAATTTTGCATTGTGTAAATTTGCTAACTTTATAATTTTGTCCTTAACAGCAGGAGCTTTTATGTTCCCACACAACATATTCGTTGATGGAAAGAAGAATTTATAACAATTGGCTCTTTTTTGAATAAGTTCGTTTGCAACTATAACTTTAATAAATTCAGGTAATCTAAGTTCTCCTATTCCGGCACTTGAAAAAAGAGAAACAGCTTTTATTTTTTCAGACATTCAATTTCCTTAACTATTTTTTCAATCATTAAAGGAGGAATGGATTCACCAATAACCTGTCGTATCAAGATTTCAGGAGTATCATCCGGAATAGGCCAATCATCAGGTAATGATGTCAATCTCATTATTTCTAGAGGTGTTAATACCCTAGCATCAGAGTATGTAGAATCAGAAAGTAATCTTCCTGGATGAACGTTTCTTTGAGAACTGATTGCATCATTCCTTATTGTTATAGTTGGAGATGGTTCATCCCACTTTATTCTACGATATGAAGATTCGTAACCTTTAATCCTTGTTCCATCACTTTTTTGAGGATAATATTCTTCATTTGAGAATGCAGATTTACCTGTTGGAGTGTGTCTCATCCATATAATATGGTTGAGTGTGTGTTTCCTTGCAAAATGCCATTTTATATTTGATGCTTCTCCTGCTTCTAATGAAGGAAGATCTCCTATTGCTTCATAAACGGTCTTTTTTTTTCTTACAGGGAGGGGCCAATTCCATTTTTCATTTTTTGGCCACATCTTTATAATTGCGCGTAAACGTACTTGTGGAACACCATATTCAGAAGAATCTACAATTCGAGCATCTATACTGTATTTTGATGAAAACTTATCTTTCAGTATATCTAATATAGTTAGTTCTTTTCCTCTATAATTCTGCTTGAATTTAAGAAGCATTGGAACATTTTCAATTAACACATACTTGGGATTAATTTTTTCAACAGCATCCATCACATAGTTAACAAGATAATTCCTCTTATCTTTCTCCATATAAGATTGTTCTCTATTTTTTCCTGCAACACTCAATCCTTGGCAAGGAGGCGATGCTAACAAAAAATCGATATTTTTACTTTTTAATACTATTTCTGAAAATATTTTTTTATCAGTAATATCTCCACAGATCACATCACATTTAGGATAAATACGTTTATACAATGCTGCTCGTTTATCAATTAGTTCATTAGCGACAACTATTTCAATACCACAACGACTTAAATAATATTCTCCAATGCCAGCGCCAGAAAATAATGATATTCCTTTCAATTTAACTCCAAAATTGGTAGTAATCACAAAACTATTAGAATTTTACAGGTCTTGCGTATATTTTAGGGTAAAACAAAAGATGTTGAATGATATATTTTACCTAAGTAAAAACTCGCTATGCTCTGAATAATATAAGTGTTTTACCCGTTTTTAATAAGTATTTGCAAGTTTTTCTGCATATAAATTAAAGCTATTTTGGTCAACAAAGATTAGTTTTACTCTACTTTTAACTGTGGAAAGCATAGTTATTTTTAATAAAGGACTCTCTTTCATTGTTTGGATAAGACATTTTTTATATATGACCTATTGAAAAAATCTCTTTATTGATAAGCTCATTGAGAGATAAACGAAAACAATGTTTGTTGCTAGAAAAATTTTGATAATATGAGTATTTATTGTCAAAGTTAAATATTTGTTATATATCATAAACAAGAATAAAAGTTATAAGTCTATTTTTATGGCTGTGGTGGTTTAGATCTTGGATTCAAAAAAGCTGGATTTGAAATACCAGTAGCGAATGAGTTTGATAAAACTATATGGTCTACATTTAAAAAAATCATCCTAAAACTCAACTTATCGAAGGCGACATAAGAAACGTCAATAAAGCCAATATAAGTTCTTTATTTTCTGGTTCTTTTGACGGAATAATTGGAGGCCCTCCTTGCCAATCTTGGTCAGAAGATGGTTCTCTACGAGGAATTGATGACGAGAGAGGAAAATTATTTTTCGAATATATAAGAATATTAAAAGAGTTTGCTCCAAAGTTCTTTTTAGCTGAAAACGTAAGTGGAATGTTAGCAAATAGGCATTCTGTTGCAGTAAAAAATATTATTAGTTTGTTTGATTCTGCAGGATATGATGTTTCATTAACTTTAGCAAATGCTAAAGATTATGGAGTAGCTGAAGAAAGGAAAAGAGTTTTCTATATCGGTTTTAGAAAAGATCTTAATATTAAATTTGACTTTCCTATAGGTTCAACCACTGGAAAAGAAAAAAAATTGACATTACGAGAGGTAATTTGGGATTTTCAGAAAACGGCTGTACCTCTCTACCCAAAAATAAAAGAAATCCAGTTGCTGTTAATAATAATGAATATTTCGTTGGTTCGTATTCACCAATATTTATGAGTCGAAACAGAGTTAAATCGTGGGATGAACAAGCTTATACAGTGCAGGCTTCAGGTAGACAATGTCAAATTCATCCGCAGGCTCCTAAAATGGAAAAAGTTGAAAAAAATGTATGCCGTTTTGTGCCAGGTAAGGAAAATTTATATAGAAGAATGACCATCAGAGAAGTAGCAAGAATACAAGGTTTTCCAGATGAATTTAAATTTATTTATGAAAATGTAAATGATGCCTACGAAATGATTGGAAATGCTGTTCCTGTTAATTTAGCTTTTGAAATAGCGACATCAATAAAGAATGTTTTGGAGCAAAACTGATTATGACAAGAAAAAGTAATGACAATGGAAGATCTTTTGAATTTGCTTGCATGATGGAGCTTAAGCAACAAATTGAATTACATAGAAAAGTGGAGTTAGTAAAAAATAATTACTTCTACGAAGCAGAAAAGATTTTTTTCAATAATACTGAAGAATTCCAATATAATCTTTTGAAAAGTGCCAAAGTGGCAGTCGAAGTTATTTTTGAATTGGAACCACTCATCATTGAAGATGGAACAGATGAATTAGAGTTAGACTTTCAATCAGATCATGCTGGTGAAGAGGGTGATGTAAGAGATATTCTTATTGTAAGAAGACATCTAAAATGGGAAATTGGTCTAAGTCTTAAACATAACCATACGGTAGCAAAACACCCTAGGTTGTCTGCAACACTAGATTTTGAAAAAAATGGTATAACATCCCTTGTTCTGAAGAATATTGGAAAAAGGTTATCCTGTTTTTGACTATTTAAAATCAGAAAAAGAAAAAGGTAGTCTATGGCGAGAGCTTCCTAATAAGGAAAATGATGTTTATGTACCATTGTTGGATGCTTTTAAAGATGAATTAGAAAGAGCTTATCATGATGACTCTTCTTTGCCAAAAAGATTGGTTTCTTATATTTTAGGCAAATATGATTTTTATAAAGTGATAAGTTTTGAAAATAAAAAAGAAGTAGATGTTTTACCCTTTAATTTAAGAGGTGGGTTAAATCAAAGAGATCACTCTGATTCTGAGCACAGAAAAAGAATTTTAGAAATTTCTAGACTACCAACAGAAATAGTTGTTATTAAGTACAAGATTAATACTAAGAGCACCTTGGAATTATACATGAATAACGGTTGGCAGTTTAGTTTTAGAATTCATAATACTGAACATGCTGTTAAACCAAGTCTGAAATTTGATGTACAAATAGAAGGTATGCCAGCAACAATTATGTCAATACATAGGAAGTGGAATTAACAACTCTAATTAGTTAACAGAATTAAGGCAATGTAATATGACTGAATGTCTTGAAAATAAGAAGATTGATGACTTTTGTAAGCAAGTTTGCAATTGTCTGTATGATTGTCAAGATTTGAATTTGTTGGTTAAAAATTTTACCGATATATTGATGTTATATGATAGTGAATCTTTTCAAGATAGAAAAAATGACGAACATGATAATGTCGAGTTTTTAATAGCAGTTAACCTCAAGATTTTTGCTTATCGTAAGATTGTTAGCTTTAGTTGATGGATGTAAAAGTAATAAAACTTATTCACTGTCATTTCTAGTGAACTCATTACTTAATAAAAATACATCGCTTAAACAAACATACGATGACATGCTTCGAAAATATGAAAAGTTGTTATCAAATATGAGAGTGTTGAGAGATAAGGTCTTTGCTCATAACGAGGCAATTTCTGAACAAAGTAATTTAATAGATAAAATCAGTGCTGCTCGATCAGATATTTCGAACGAAGAACTTAATTCTCTTGTCGACGATATTGTCTGTATACTGAAAATCATCAAAGAAGAGTATTCCCGTTCTGCAGGAATATTTCAAAACTCTGATTATGAAGTTCCTGTTAAAAATTGGGTTAATTTTCACTATTCAAAATAACTAATTTAGAGAGTTAAAAAGGCCCTGAATTTCAGAGCCTTGATTGGAGTACATTATGGAATATTAAGCTGCTACGTCGTTGCTTGGATTGTCCTTAGGATCATTGCCTTTGTACAGCTGATTTACTGAACGTGAACCGATGAATACGCGGTTGGTCTGAATTGCTTTCTCTCTAGCATAATCAGGTCTTGAGTTCATAATCTGTGAAATCTGCTCTTCACTCATTTTACCTAAGGTTAAACCGATTGCTTTGTAGGTGATATATGGACGAGCTTCTTTAGAGATAATGATCTGTGCTTTAGCTGTTACATCATCCACAACATTAACAATCTTTAACACACCGTCGTCAATCAGGTTTCTAACGGTAGGTTCTGTTACAGGTAAGGTTAAAACTGACTTTCTCTGTAATACATACTCACGTAATAGAGCGCGTTCAGCAAAGTCTAAAGTCTCAACAGCCTTTTCAACTTTTTCCTGAATTCTCTTGATGCTGTTCTTTCTGCGTAAAAGTGCATTTACTGAGAAAACTGCCTGAGAAATGAAGTTTGAAATTTCAATTATCAGAGCGAAATATAAAAAGATCTTATTGGATTCAATACGGTCGGCAAATTCTGTTGATACAGCCTGCCAAGGTACAATTAACATTAAAACGGTCAGGCAGAATAACCACATCATAACAGTATTGATAGTCTTTAAAGCGGTATTTGAAACTTCGTGATTCATAATAAACTCCAAAAATTGACGTATTTCCAAATGTACTTTTACTGTTGCAATTGATGTGCCAAAACTAAAATCTTTCTTTAACATAGCGATTTATAAGGAGTTTTGTATTAATACATCATTAATGTGAGTTTCAATGAAATTAATATCGTCAAGAAAATGATTAATTGAAGCGAAAATTAATGGTGGTTTTAGAAAATTTGATGACAGATCTTTGGCGAGGGAGTTAAACCGTCAATTAATAGAGAAGGTAGAAAGTAATAGAGCAGATATAAAGTCAATTTTTAAGCACTTATAAATTCCTCTAATACAGCTTCAATCCTTGAGAAAACCTAAGACCTGATAATATAAGTCATTCTATATTTGTGATAATTGCATTCTATTTAAGAGAAAATCACTAGGCTTAAGTGTTAGAATATGCAAACAGCCTAGCAGGCGCACAATAATAACTTTCACAGGTTAGGATAAAAAAATGAAAAAGATTTCAGCGATTATCAAACCATTCAAATTAGACGACGTTCGTGAAGCTTTAAGTTCAAAAGGTATTTCTGGTATGACCGTATCAGAGGTTAAAGGCTTTGGTAGACAGAAAGGTCATACTGAGCTTTACAGAGGTGCTGAGTACGTAGTTGATTTTTTACCAAAAGCTAAGATTGAGCTTGTAGTAAAAGATGAGGATGTTGATCTATGTATTGAAGCCATCACAGAAGGAGCTCATACAGGTAAGATCGGCGATGGTAAGATTTTCGTATCAGATGTAGAGCGCGTGATCAGAATTCGTACTGGTGAAGAAGGCGACGACGCTATTTAATTCTGGTAATAAATCATATTGGATACATTAAGACTTACTATGCAGAAGAGACTTTCCCTAAAAAGTATCGCACTAACCGTATTTAGCTTGGCGGTGATGACAGGCTGTACTACTACACCACCTTCTAATACAGAGAATCTATGCTCTATTTTTCAGGAGAAGGATAGCTGGTATGTTGATGCTCACGATGTACATCGTAAGTATGGTGTGCCTATCAATGTAGCTATGTCTATCATGGCTCAGGAATCTGGCTTTAGAGAAGATGCTCAGCCTCCAATGCGTTGGTTCTTATTTATCCCTTATGGAAGAGGAAGCTCTGCATACGGTTATGCCCAGGCTCAAGATCCTGTTTGGGATGACTACGTAGATGATGAAGGCTCATTCTTCTCATCACGTTCTAACTTTAAAGACTCATTAGACTTTATTGGCTGGTACATGACCAAGACCAAAAAGACTAATGGTGTAAAGTTAACTGATGCTTTTAATCAGTATTTAAATTATCATGAAGGTTGGTCAGGTTACAGAAAGGAAACCTATAAAGGCAAGGATTGGCTGATTAAAGTAGCTAGACAGGTTTATAACCGCTCTCAAAACTATAAATATCAGTTACAGCGTTGCAATCTATACTAGTATATAGTCAAAGGACCACGTTATATTTGAACACTTGTATTAGAAAAATACATAAAGAAGGATATAAAAATGCCATTAGTAGATAGTTTTTTAGTAGACCATACCATTATGCCAGCTCCTTCAGTAAGACTAGCTAAAGTGATGAAAACTCCTTTAGGCGATGAGATTGAAGTTTGGGATCTGCGCATTAAGAAACCTAACCAGGGTATGATGCCTGAAAAAGGAATTCACACCTTTGAACACTTCTTTGCAGGCTTCATGCGAGAGCATTTAAATGAGAAAGGTGTGGTGGAAGTAATTGATATTTCACCTATGGGCTGTAAGACTGGTTTCTATATGAGCCTTATTGGTAAAGCTGATGCAGGCAAAGTTGCTGATGCTTTTAGAGCTTCAATGGAAGATATCTATTCTTTGCCTGAAGGTACTGTAGTTCCTGCATCAAATCCATATCAGTGTGGTTCATGCAAACTGCATTCTTTAGAAGAAGCTAAAGATATTGCTAAAGAAGTATTAGATAAGGGTATTGTGATTACCTTATCTGAGGATATCGCTTTAGATCCTGCTAAGATTAAGGATTTAGCATAGTGAGAAAAGCTGCCTTTTTTGATAGAGACGGTGTAATCAACATAGACTACGGCTTCGTTGGAAAAATAGAGAATTATGATCTGATTGAAGGCGTAGCTTCTTCACTAAAAGAACTAAAAGATATGGGATATCTTTTAGTCCTTGTCACCAATCAGTCTGGTATTGCCAGAGGCAAATACACAGAATCAGATTTTTTTAAAGTAACTTCATTCATGCAGGCAAATCTGTCTTTATATGATGCTTGTTTTGATGGAATTTACTTCTGCCCACATCATCCAGAAGCTCCTATAGAGAAATACCGTTGTATCTGCGAGTGCAGAAAACCTAAGAGCGGTATGTTCAAGAGCGCTGCAACAGATCTTGGTATTGATCTAAAGTCCTCTATTATGATTGGAGATCATGCAAGTGATTTAATTGCGGCCAAGGGAGCTGGAATTTCAAATTTATTCCTAGTTGGCGAGCATATTGAGACCGAAAAAAGCAAAATTTCAGACGCAAAATGCCTGAAAGATCTAGTGCAAGTGGTAAAAATGCTCAAAAATGAAAATAAGTAACTAACATTTTACATAGATTATAAATAGCCAATACACTGAATATATCTTTATATTTCAATGTGTTGGCTATAATTTTGAGCATTGTTTAATGTTCATGAGAAAAATTTTTAAAAAAAATTTGTAAAATTTTTGAAATAAATGTGCCATTCGCAAATTTTGATACTATAATTAGCATTGTTCAAAGGAACAAAGGTTATGTTTGTTTGTTCCTATTATCTGTTTAAACAGTTTTGGAGATAAAAATGAATAAGTTCCAGGCTACTTTAGCTGTTGTTGCTTTAGGTTCATCAGTATTAGTTGGTTGTGCAAACACTTCTGCTTTAGAGTCAAAGTTAGACGCTATCGCAGCTGACGTTGACGCTTTAAAGGCTCAGCAGTCAAAGTTAGCAAACGACGTTGCATTCGTTAAGTCAGACGCTGCACGTGCTAACGAGCGTTTAGACAACCTAGCTCGTCGTTACAAGAAATAATTTCTTGCAATGATTAAAAAAGGCCCACTTCGGTGGGCTTTTTTATGCCCGTTTCAAATCCAAATCAGATCTTATCAATCTCGCCAAGTTCAGTCTTTCCAAGTATTTCCTCCTAGCTTAAAACTATAAAATCCCTATCACATAAAGCGTATAAAAAATAAACTTAATCTATAAAAATATGTTAATATCAATATAGAGATTGAAATTCATAGTGCTGTCATTTTCAAACTTTTGGAAAATTTACTTTTCTACTACTAAAAAACTACATGTTCTGCGTTAAGCTTTACTTATCAATGCGTTTTAAGGAGCTAGCTAATGTCTAAAGAAATTTTAATGAACGTCATCAACTCAAATGATTTAACCACATTAGCTGCACTATGTTCCAAGATAATAAGTTCAGTTCCAAGTCCAAATTCCAATCCTTTTGCCTTTGAAAAAGTCATTGTGATGAACAAAGGTATGCAGACCTACCTTCAGCAGGAAATTTCTGAACAGAATGGAGTTTGCTCAGGTATTGATTTCGTACAGGTATGGTCTTTTATCTGGTCATTGCATAAAAACTTAAACAACGCAGATTCTTCTAACCGTTTCTCTCACGAGCACATGACCTGGTCCATCTTTTCCTTGATGGAAGATATTGCTAAAAGCGGTGACGACATCTACAAACCAATGAAAGAGTATCTAAATATTGAGTCATCAATTGAGAAGACAGAAAAAGCGTATCAGCTATGCGGTGCGATTGCAGATACCTTTGACCAATATCAGATGTATCGTCCAGATTGGATCTTAGATTGGAACCAGTTATCAGATGAGGACTTTAACGCAGTATCAGTAGAAGATGGTAAATACCGTGTAGCTGAAGGTTCAAAACTAGAAAAGTGGATTAAAAAGGTAGCTCAAGACAACAGTCTTAAAGGTATCAATAAAAATTCTATTAACTCTATCTTAGGAAATATCTGGCAAATAAAGCTTTGGACAAAGCTAAAGGGAAATCTTGAGAATACCTGTGATAATAATGAAGCTAACTTATGGGATAGAGCTACAGTTGTAAAGGAACTTATACTCAAGCTTACCGACCTAAAAGCACACCCTGAAAAAATAGACTACAACACATTGCCAAAGAGAGTTTTTATCTTTGGTGTTACTGCACTTCCTACTCAGGTAATAGAGCTTTTCAGAGCTTTAGGTCAGGTTGTCCCTGTGTTCTTTATGAACCTTAATCCTTGTAAAGAGTATTGGGGCGATTTACGTTCAGAATTCTCTGAATGGAAATTAGAAAAGAAAGCTATTATCAAATATTTAAAATCAAATGCTCTAAAAGAAAAGTATGGCATGTCTCCTCTAGCAGGAACTAGCGATTTTAAGTTTAATGAAAGCGAAGATGATTACTACGATAAATTTGAAAAGCTCTTTGATGAGAATAAAGAAATTGTAGAAGGTAATCCTCTTTTAATTTCATTAGGAAAGCAGGGTAGAGATACTTTAAATGTATTGCTATCTCAAGATGCTCAAGTAGATATAACACCAGCCTTTATTGATCCTGCTGAAGATGTTAAATCTGATGCTGAACTGTCTATTTTAGACAGTCTTAAATATCGTCTTTTAACTTTAAGTAATAATTCTGAGCAAAAGCATAAGATTGCAGCAAATGATCGCTCACTGCAGATAAGATCCTGTCATACACCGATGCGAGAGATTGAGAGCTTACGTGATGAGATCTTATCTACTATAAAAAATGAAAAAGATGTAAGTGGTAAATCCACGGCACCTCGTGACATGCTTGTCATGATGCCAGACATCGAGAGCTATGCTCCTTTAATTGAAGCTGTATTTGGCTCTGTTAATCGAGATGATCCTGATTTCATTCCTTATTCTATTTGCGATAAGACCGTACGCTCATCAAGTAAGATTGCAGATGCAGTAGTGCAGTTACTTTCTATTGGTAACAAAGGAATAACTGCAAATCTGGTAATTGATTTGTTATCTGTCGATGCTATTGCTAAAAAGTTTGATATTTCAGTTGAAGATCTTTCTGTAATAGAAAGTTGGCTTGATAAAGTAAATGTTCATTGGGGCTTAGATGAAGAAGACATCAAAGAACATTTAAAGCTTAATGATAATGTTGAGCCTCTCCCATGGACTTTGGATGCTGGTCTTGAGCGTCTGTTAAACGGCTTTATGCTAGGTAAAGATGGCAGTGCTATTGCTTATGACAATTTTGAGTCAGGTGATTTTGAACTTTTAAATAAGTTATGCGATTTTGTAGATAAGATCAAACTTGTAAGAGATGTCTTCTCTCCAAATCTTAATATCACCACCTTAGAATGGACCGATAAGTTACAATCACTGCTTTTAAACAATTTCTTCGTATTAGACGATGATTCTAAAGAAGAGGTTGAAGCAATCAGTCAGATCCTCTCTGAGATGAACGAGGCAGTTAATAACTTAAAGGGTAGCGAGAGTTCTCAAGATAATAGTGAGAATGACAGTCCTTTTGATGAAGGTGTTCGCTCTAATATCAAGATTAAGCTTCCTGTCTTTAGAGCAAAACTAATCCATGCCTTTGGTAACGACAGAGACTCATCAAGATACCTTCGTGGTGGTTTAATCTTCTGCTCTTTAATGCCAATGAGAGCTGTTCCTTTTAAACATATCTACATCTTAGGTTTAAATGACGATGCCTTCCCTAGAAAAGATACAACTCCAAGCTTTAACTTAATGGGAGTTAAGTCCTTATCTAGGATCAATGACAGATCATTATCAATTGATGACAGATATATCTTCTTAGAAGCAATTCTGTCAGCTGAGAAGAGCTTATATCTGTCATATTTAGGTGAATCTCCAATTGATAAGACTCAAAAAAGTCCATCTACAGTAATCACTGAGCTTGAAGATTATTTAGGTGATAATTTTACAGTTCAAGATACTGACAATGCAGATCAAAATCGAAAGGAAGTTATAGCTCGTATCTTTAGACAGGAATATCTGAATTCTTACGATTTAAGAAATTTTGAGAAAGAGTATGGCTGCTTAAAATTATATCCATCATTTAATCAAAAAGCATTCTGGAAACAAGATGAAGGTAAAAAGAGTAAATACGTTCCAATTGGCTTTTTACAAGATCACAATGAAGTAAATCCTTGGAATATATCTCTGCCTTATAACATTACTGTATCAATTTCAGATCTTATGTGGGCTTTACTAAAACCATGTCAAAACATTCTTAAAAATGGATTGAGAATAAGACTAGATTTGAAATATCAGACATCTTTAAAAGATGAGGAACCATTTGATTTAGGTTCATATGGCGGAAATGACATTCTTGCAGAGCTTTTTGCTGAAGATATAACAATGGCAAATGAAGTTGACGCCTACCTAGATCAAAAAGCTAAAAAAGGTGAGCTTCCATACGGTATCTTCTTAGATAAAGTTAAAACTCAAGTAAAAGAAAGATTAAACACGTTACTGGCCGTCAAAGATGAGCTTACTAATGATAACAACTCAGAAGAAAGCTATTTAAAGACAGTTGAAGTTGAAGTTGCAGGTCAAAAACATCAAGTTACCTTTGGAGGAGTGCTTCCTAAAAATTCAAATTTAGTATTAGGGGCTGTTTCATCAGATAACAAAACACCTCCTAATCTAATTATTGAATCTTATTTAAGATTATTAGCCTATAAGTTCACAACAAGGCAGCAATTACAGCCAATCAAAGTGGTTAAAGTAAATTCAAAAGGGCAATCTTCATATGAAATTGATCCTTACAATTTTATAGCTTTATGTGAAGAAAAAAGTGCCGAAGAGCTCTTAAAAGAGTTAGTAAATATATATATTGAAACGAATTTAATCCCAGTACCAATTGTGCGTGCTTCATATAAGAATATCGTAAAAGCTGAAGATCATAGTCTATATCTGAAATTAGCTGTAGGCCAGGATTCATACGAGGATGACTTTATAAAAGATAAAGAAGCTACCTATCTTTTTGGTCAGGATACCAGTATGCAGTTTGATGGTGATTATTTAAGTGAACGCCAAAGAGAATTAGCAAACAGAATGTTAGAGCTGTATGCAGAAAAAATTGCTCCAGTAGCAGCAGAAACAAAGAAGTCTAATAAGAAGTAGGAGCCTAAATATGTCTAATACCAATGTAAATAAACAAGATAATGGCTTCAAACCAAAGCAATTAAGTTTAGCAAGTTTTGATTTAGATAAATCATCTATGATTGAGGCATCTGCTGGTACCGGTAAGACCTTTACCATCAGCAATCTTGTGGTTCGTCTTTTAATTGAGGGGATCAAAAAGGGAAATTCCTCAGAACCATTAGATATTGAGAATATTCTAATTGTGACTTTCACCAATGCAGCTGCATCTGATTTAAGAGCCAGAGTTTTACAAAAGATCCACGAGTGTCGAATTTCATTCGATCAAATTAAAAATGGTGATAAGACTATTGAAGAGCTTGAAAAAACTTTTAAAGAAGTCGCTATCCACTGCTTTGAAAAATACTCACACAATACTATTGATGGTATAAGTATCGATAACATTAAAAATGTTGCATCAGTATTTTCCCGTTTATTGACACGAGCAGAGCGCAATATCGATAGAGCTTCAATTAGTACCATACACTCATTCTGTAATAAGGCTTTAAATCAAATATATTCTTTTGAAGCAGGTAGAGCCTTTAACGTAAATCTTACTCAAGATATTTCTCTAGAACAAAAAGAAGCAAAGCTAACTGTATGGAGATCTTTATTCTATAACGACAACGGTTTTGATAGAGATTTATTGCTAAACCTTTTAGGTTTTACCGATCCTGAAAATGATACATTAAAAAAAGCAGTGAAAGCTTTAGAAAAGGTCAGACTCATTGATCCTGATGAAGGCTATTATGGTTTTTCTGTAAAATCTTATTATGAAGAAGGTGTAAAGAAATTACAGAAAACACCTGATGATAGAATTAGGTATTTGCTTGATGAATATGTAAAATCTGTCTTTCAGTTAACTCAATATCTTGAGCCATTAAAAGAATATAAAGGTCAACTCATAAGCACATCTTCAGCAGGAGAAATTGCACACGGGGCTTTATATGAATTGTCTTCAGGACAGTTAGCTGGAAGCGCTCCTTATTGGGCAAAGAAAACTGGGTTAATTTTTCTTGAAGCTGTGGACAGTTTTATCAAAGAAGATTCTATCGATATAAATAACTTTATATCAAAGTTAGAAAATATAGATGCTGAAACATTATCCAAAATCTTAAATCAAGACAACTCCCATTTTGTGAAAGTTAATAAAGGTTCAGAATTTGCTAATCAGCAACAACTTGAAACTTTTGAATACAGTGCCAAAGAGTTTGCACGAGCCTACTTAGATGTACTAAGAACTGTCGATACAATTAAAAATGAATTAAAAATCTCTGTAGCAATCAAAGTCATTTTAAAGACTGATGAGTTATGTGAAAGAGATAATGTAATCTCAAATGATGAAGTCTTAAGACAGCTGGCTGTTGCTCTTAATAATAAGGATGAATCTAGAGGAGATGTTTTAGCTTCTTTATTAAGGAAAAGATATCCTGTGGCTATGATTGATGAGTTTCAGGATACTGATCCTGTACAGTTTGCCATTTTTAGCAAATTGTACTTAGACCAAGATGTTATTGACGAGAGCGCTCATTGTTATCTTATTGGTGATCCTAAACAGTCTATCTATGCCTTTAGAGGAACAGATATAAACTCTTACAATAAAGCTAAAGAGTTAATTCTTGAAAATAAAGGTAATGTTTACACTTTAAATACCAATTTCCGTTCATGTCAGAAAATTATTGAAGGTGTAAACGAGATCTTTGAAGAATACGAAGATCCAAAAAATCAAGAAAGTGCAGAAGATTCCTCTGCAAATAAAGAGAATATAGAATCACAAAATTCTGCAGATAGTTTGCCAGAAAAAAAAGATCATACTGCTTATCAATATGTAGAACATCCGTTTGATTACTATAAGAATTCTGAGGAAAAACATCTTGATAGTAAGATTCAATTTGAAAGAGTGAATTGTTCTGATAAACCAAACAGCGTACGATTCTATTTTAAAGATGACTCATCTAAAGAAATTCCTATTTGTAATTACATTAGAGAAGTTTCTTTTGCAGATTCTCAAGAAAAACCGAAGGCTAATGACTACTATGGTGAGATAGCAAAATTTGTTGCCTTGGATGTTAAAAGATGTCTTTTAGAAGGCAAAATCTTTGAAAAAGGTGAAGAGAGAGACGTAAAACCTAGTGATATTACTATTCTTGTTAATGATGCAAAGGAGAATAGGTTTATCCAGGATGCCCTTAAGAAGCTGTCTATTCAATCAGTGTATTTTTCTGATAGAGAATCGGTTTTAAATTCTGAGAAAAACGACAAGATAACAGCCTCAGAAGAAGCTACAAATATCATTTATCTGATGGAGGCTATGTGTGATAACACTAATTCTCCAAAAGTTAATCGTCTTTTAGGTTCATCATTATTGAGGTTATCTTCAGAGAAATTTTTAGATAGCATAAAGTCAGATAAGCTTGATACTGAAATTACACTCTTAAGAGCTTGTCGTGAATCCTGGGAGAAGTATGGCTTTATCACAGCATTTTCTCAATATATATACCAGCATGATCTTCTGTGTACGATCTTAGAAACTGATGGTGGAGAAAGATCTTTATCTAACTATTTCCAAATTGCAGAAATAGTTCAATCAGTTAATTCTAAAGTTGTAGGCTCAAATGCTCAGCTTTTATGGTTTAAAGAGTTAGTTCTAAACAATAAAGGTGAGCTATCTGAAGATATTACTAAAAAACACCTAGAATCAGAGCAATCTCTTGTCAAAGTCATGACTATTCATAAATCAAAAGGACTAGAGTTCCCTATTGTATTTACTCCTTATGAATCAGGATTTATGGCCTTAAAGAGTAAAGACAGTGCTGTTTATTATGATCCTGATTCTAAAAAAGTAAGCTACGCTTTAGACAGAGATAATAAAATTAAAGGAAAATCTGTAAAAGATCTTGTTGAAGTTGCAGCTTTACAGGAACAAGAAAGATTACTGTATGTTGCTTTAACCAGAGCAAAATTAGCTAATTTTATAAGTTTGCCTTCTTGTATTTCATTAAATGGAAAAACTTATCAATCACCTTTAAAGAAGCTGATTTCTATAGTATCTAAGGATGATTCTGCTGATTCAAAAGGAAAGCCAAGTAAGAGGGCAACTAAGAAATCAAAAGATAAAGAAGTGGGAATTGATACTACAAAAGACGTTGTAGTAAATGATCCTCCTAAAACACAATTAAAGGCTGTTGAAAATCCAGATCTTTTCAAAAAGCTAGAAACTGTAGAACTTGATGAGTGTGTAGAATTGCAGAATTCAATTTCGCAAGAAGGTGAAGTTTCAAGTTTAGATAAGGGATCTGTAGATAACAGTTTTACAGTAACCTCATACTCAGCTATTACCAGTGGTGCCCACAATGACATGTTTGCATCAAGTGTTGATGAAAAAGAAACTAGTGTTGAAGATGGCGACTCTGATGATTCTAAAGATAAAGATCTAATCAACTTTAACTTTGCTAAAGGCAGTACAGCAGGTTCTTTCTTGCATAAGATAATGGAAATTGTCTTAGCAAAAGACGATGTTGATAAGACAGATAAAGACTCCTTGTATAACTTTGTAAACTCTCAACTTAAATATGATTTCTATCATCTAGTGTCAAAGTCAGGTGACGATGAAGACGCAAAAAATGAAAAGATCGTAGCTCTTTCTTCTTGGTTATATGACATCTTAAACGCTAATTTATTACCAAAAGCAAAAGATGGTGATCAAGTTAAGTTATCTAATTTAAAGGCTTTAGATTGCGCTCGAGAGTTGGATTACTTCCTTCCATGCAAAGATTTTAAGGTAAGAGTTTTAAATGGTATCTGTCATGACTTTTATGAAAGCGAAGTGAAAGCTTTTGAGATGTTATCAGTGCCTGAATTACCTGATCTTAAAAAGAGTAACTTCAAAGGTTATATGAATGGTAGCTTAGATCTTGTGGCAAAGTTTGATACAGAAACAGGTCCTATGTTCTATATGATTGATTACAAGTCAAATTACTTAGGCAACAGTTTTTCTCAATACACACAACAGAAGATCTTAAAGTCCATTTTTGAATCTCGTTATGATGTGCAGATTTTATTCTACTCATTAGCTTTATACAGATTTTTAAAGACAACCTTACCTAATTTCTCCTATGAAAAGGACTTTGGTGGCGTTATGTATCTATATTTGCGTGGTATGAATAGTTTTGATACTAAGAGTCCAGGTCAGTTCTATGTAAAACCATCAGAAGCACTGATTGATCGTTTAGATAGGCTCTTTAAAGGCATAAACGATAGAACAGCAAATAACAGTGATGCAGGTGAGGAATAAGTCATGAAAAGAGACATTAGCGAAGAATTAAAAGTAATTGATACCTTCTTCACTCTATTTGAAGATCCAAATGCAAAAGTTGATGATCTTGTAGAAAAGTGTCGAGAAATCTTCTTTGTAAAACCAATAGTAATTGCAATTTCGGAGCACTATTTAAAGAATTACAAAGACACTTTTACTAAGTTACATCTTTTCTGGCTTATTGCATTAACCTTAAATCTAGAAAACGGCGATATTTGTGTAAAAATTGACGAAAATAGTATAAAAAATCTGTTTTTAAACAGAATTTGTGCCAATTTTTATGAAAATGATGAATTTTTAAAAATATCATTTGATGATTTAAAATCTAAGGTAAATGAATTTTCAAAGTTCATAATTCAAAGAACAAATGACGAGCTTTTAGGCAACAATAATCAGATTGTAAGCAACAACTTTGAGGAGATTACACCTCTATTTGTTTATGACTTAAATCCTGAAAATTGTCGTATCTATTTTAGAAGTTACTTTTCTTACGAGAACAGTGCTGCATCCTTTATCAAAGAAAAGAGTCATGCACTAACCGAGCAGAGTTCAGAAGATCTTGCCTACCTGAAAAAAGCTTTGAATATCCTGTTTGGAGATAGTAATGATAAAGTTAATTGGCAGAAAGTAGCTGCAGCTTCTTCAGCATTATCAGATTTTTCAGTAATTTGTGGTGGACCAGGTACAGGTAAAACTACCACTGTATTGAAATTGTTAATGTTACTTTTAGCCAAAGATCCTAATTCTCCAAAACAGATCATGCTGTGTGCGCCTACAGGAAAAGCCGCCACACGTATGGTTGAGTCTATTGAAGATCAGCTGCGAGTCGACAGTAGCTTTATGAAGACTTTTAATAAGTTGTGTTCAGAGTTCCATTGTGATGAAGACAAGCTATTAGCAATGATCCCAAGAACAGCTACTACAGTTCATAAAGTAATTGGCATTATTCCTCATCAGGAAAGACCAAACTATAATGAGGATAATCCTTTACCTTGCAATATCTTGATTGTGGATGAAGTTTCTATGATCTCTTTGAGTTTATTCTCAAAGTTAATTAAGTCAGTATCCAAAGATACAAAGCTTATCTTATTAGGTGATAAAGATCAGTTAGTTTCAGTTGAACCTGGCAAGGTGTTCTCAGATCTTTGTTCTGTTTTAAATTATGAGAACTCTATTTCAAATGGGAAATTAGAAAAACTAAGCTCAATTTTAGGCTACTCAAAAGATGCTTTACTGCAAGCAAACGGATCAGGCCATAACATTTCTGAAAATGTGTCAATGTTAGTAGAGTCTCATCGTTTCAAATCTACATCTCTTTTAGGAAAGCTTGCTAAAGCTGTAAACGAAGTAGACAAAGATAATGCTAAAGACATAGATAACTGGTTTGAAAAAGACGGTTTTATTTCAGAAATTACAGATGGAGAGAGCCTGTTTTCATCAGATGAAAAGACAGAAGTTTCTTCAGTATTTATCAAGGACAAGTCTCGTTCGGGACTCAAATCACTATCGTCTTTAATCACCAAAAAGAGCTTAGAGTTTTTCTGCAATGAAGGTGAGTACTTATCAAAACTCAAGTCAAATGAATTTGTTGTTAAAAATGACAAAGACGCTAAGGTTATTTTTGATCTTTTAAATCACTATCGTATCTTGTGCGCTAATCGAAATGGCCCTTTAGGAACTGTAGAAATCAATAAAAAAGTGAACACTGATGTGCAAGCCCTTTTAAGAGGAGCTAAGAGCCTTAACTTGAGATATGATCCTGAGGATTTCTATCCAGGAAAAGTAATTCTTATAACTAAGAATGACTCATTTTTGAATGTAGATAATGGTGATGTTGGATTTGTTGCTTTTGATTCTGACGAAGCCAAAGAAGAAAACCGCCTAAAAGTATTCTTTCCTCCAAAAGATAAATCAGCAAGTGACGATGAAAACTTCAAAGAAGTGCGACGCATCAGCCCTGAAAGATTAAGTGACTATGAGTCAGGTTTTGCTATGACTATTCACAAATCACAGGGAAGTGAGTACTCATACGTATGTATGGTTTTATGTGCAACCTATAATCCTGTATTAACTAAAGAGTTGATCTACACAGGACTTACCAGAGCAAAGTCTAAAGATAAATTCGATAAAGATAATAAAACTATAACCGTAGGTGGTAAGGTATCAATCATTACTGATAAAGAGCTATTTAAAGAATGCGTTGTAAAACGGGTTCACAGAGAAAGTGGTCTGTCAGTAATGCTAAGCGAGGGCACTGAATCTTAGAAAGTAAAACAGGCAGATCTTAAGGTTAGAGTGCTGCCTATGAAATTTGATTGATGTATTGAAGGTAGGCTTAAAGTTCTACCTTCTTCGTATGCTTTTAGAGAAATAACAAAACACCTACCAATGTACAAAGTCATATAAATACCGATAGAAGAAATTTAAACAAAAACCTTAGTGAGATTAATCGTCCATTAATCTTTAGTTGTAAATTTGATTAATCAGAAAAATGAACTAAACCTAAAAACGCACTCACGAATAAGCTTAAAGCTAGATGGCATAAATAAGCGGTTTTAGTGAAGTGTAAGTATTAATAGACCAAAAAAGTTGAAAAATTAAT
>ERZ1034952.1338-NODE-1338-length-20300-cov-4.298642_pt1 | contig 20300 bp, 10 predicted proteins | sample MGYA00520625_ERZ1034952 | MGnify/ENA primary metagenome ERZ1034952 (study PRJEB33766, sample SAMN09781773) | gut metagenome | biome: gut microbiome | host: Homo sapiens | place: Madagascar | study: EMG produced TPA metagenomics assembly of the PRJNA485056 data... | reverse complement strand
TGCTTGACCTCTCTGGTGGTGCTGCCATTGTTGTACTGCACGCCCGTGACCTGATAGCTGCTGGCGTAGGAGGGCTTTTCGGGGTTGACCTGCACATTGAGTATTACATCGTACAGGCCGTCCGCCGCCACACGCTGGTTCACCACGCTGGTTATCAAGCCGTCAATGGTCACACCGGTGACAGAATAGTTTCTGTCATTGCGCATACGCAGCTTGATATAGCCCCGTTCCAGCTCGTGGGTGTATTCACCGTCCGCCCAGTCGTCGCTCACGACCTTGGGCGCCGCGTTGTCGCCCAGCACCGGCAGGGGGATATACTCCTGATACTTCTGCATGCAAACGGGCAGATTCAGCCGGGGATAGAAGCCCATCGGCACACATCCGGCCACATCAAAGGCGCTGCCCAGGATCTCCTCCTGCCAATCGATATCGTAAAGCTTGTTGATATCGCCGTGGTAGGAGGTGCCGGTGTTGTTATACTTTCGCGCCGTCAGCGCCCATGTGTTGCCGTAGATGCTGGCGGACGCATCGGCGCGGGTGAAGCGCGCCGTGTCGGAGGGCAGCAGGTAGGTGCGGCCTTCGTCCTTGCCCACCTGATAGTAGTCGCCCACGCCGTAGCAGTTGGCCACACGCTGGAGCTGGCCGCTGCAGAACCTTGTCAGCAGACCGGACTCCGTTGCCGCCGCCGGCTCATACCAGCTGTCCAGCAGCACATAGATATTGCGGACGCTGGTCTGCTTGTAGCTGGCGTCGAAAAGACCGCCGCCCTTGTCGCCTCGGGCCACAAAGCCAGCGCCGTTCTTGCCGTAGACATAGCCGTTTTCCACGAGGCCGCCGTTGCGGGCCACCACGGCGCTAAGCTCTTCGCCCGCGGTCTGTGTCACCAGATCGCCGCCCAGCTGCACGATGAAGTTCCGTAGTGTACAGCCATCCAGTTCGATGAGGCCGATGATGGAACGGTAGATGCTGTCGACCACCACTTCGCCATAGGTGCGGACGATCAGGTTCTCCACCAGACCGCCTCTGTTGTAGAAGATGGAATATTTGTTTACATAGGTATCCGCACGGGGGTAGTCATATACCAGATTGCGGACCTTGGCGCCCTGCTGCAAAGTCAGGAAGTAATATGCGTTCTCAATGGGACGCGTGACCACATGACCCTGGAAGTCGATGGTGCCGCCAAACCCCCACGCGGCAGTGTTTTGATCCTGTACAAAGTCGCTGACCACCAGAATGTTGGCATTGCTGTTTTGTCTTTGCGCCGCCAGCAGCTCCCGGTGGTTTGACACGGTCACATAGTCCGCATCCGTGCGGAAGGTGATGGTATCCAGCGTCACCGGACTGCCCTTATAGGTGGTGTGCAGGGTGATCTGCCAGCCGCTGTTGGCAGGCAGGCTCGCCAGCACGTCCACCTGGTCAAGGGTCAGGGTGCCGTCCTCCTGCTTGACCAGCTCCAGCTCCAACTCCTTGTAGACCTCATCATAGCTGGGCATCTCCATACTGTCAGAGCGCTTGATGGTCATGGTGACCTTGCCGGATTCACCGGCGCGGCCCAGATACCCCTTGCTGTCCGTCACCGTGGTGCGGATCTCCGCCAGGAAGGCGTCCTCCTTGGCGGTTTCATCATATTTCCGCACAGCGAACTGGTCGCGGATACTGGCCTCCGTGAGGTTGCTGCTGTTGGTCAGGTAGCCGATATGTACCACCAGATACTGCGCGTCTGCCGTGGTGGTATAGCGCATCGTGCGGGTCGTGCCTACATTCTCAAATTCCTCATAGCCAGTCAACGTAGGCTTGGATGTAAGCTTGTCCGCCAGATCGCCCTCCGCGTAGCAGGCTGCGCGAAGCTGCAAAGCGCCCGCCGGACTGGTGATCAGATAGGTCGTATTCGGCTCGCAGGGCATATAGTAGGTCCGATAGCTATCAGAGGGGTACAGTTGGTGCAGTGTATCGTGGATCATGCCCTTGTAGACATTGTTAAAGTCCACCAGATTCACACCGACGCCGCCTCTGTTCCGCTCCAGCCGCTGGAGGTTCAGATCGCCCCGCAGAGCGCTGCCGCCCACCAGATCGTAGCTTTCCAGCACATAGTCGGTCTGGTAGCTGCCGTAGCCATCCGCGTCGTTGTAGGCCGCCGCTACGAATTTCAGCGTATAGGCGCCGCCGTCGATCAAACCATCAAAACGCAGGTTCTGTCCTGGCTCGTTGGCTTTGATCTTCTTGACCGACAGGACGGAGTTGCCGTAGTACAGGTACACCGTGACCTCGCCGTCGTTGAGGATCGTTCCATCCTTATCCTTGATGCGCAGATTCAGGAACTCCGCCACATCCGCCGCCAGGAACAGGTCGTCGTACACCACCTCCGGCAGGGTCTTCTTCGTGGTGAAGCGGTTGTTGGTCATGTTCACAGGGATCAGGTACTCCTGCCCGCTCTTCCTCACCACCGCCTGAATCATAAAGGTATAGTCCGTGTGGCACACCAGACTGCCGGTAGGCATGATGACCCGCAGCTGCATGGGGTTGGTATAGCTGGAGGAGCCGTCCTCCTCGCTGGTCACCGCATCGATCATGATGCTGTCCCACGGGCTATTGTTTCGGTACTTGTCCTGCGTGCCGTACAGCACCACCCGGGGATCCTTGTGGTTGCCCTCTACCAGCTCCACCGAGGCCTCGTCCTCGTTATAGTGGAAGTTATCACCCTGCCGGAGGTCGGTTTTTGCCAGCGTGGTCTGGCTCACGGTGTTACCCTTGGCATCCTGCAGCAGTACCCGGAATTCATCCACCAGCGGCAGGATATCCAGCGTGGTATCTCTGGTCATGGTGGCTTCCATGGTCACCGAGGTATCCTTCAGGTCGCTGACGCCGCTCTGGAAGGTGATAAGGCCGCTGGACAGCGAGGCTGTGTACACCGTCAGGCTGCCGAGGCATTCGTTTTTGATCTCCGGCAGCTGCGCCGGTGTGTCCGCCACATCCGGCTGCGGCTGGTAATCGCCGCTGACCTCCACGCCGTACAGGCAGGAGAACGCCAGGCTCTTGAGGGTCAGCTCATAGGTGCTGCCGTCCTTCGGCGCTTTCAGCTCAAGCGTGGTAACATCCTGGCCGCCGGCAGAGATCTTGCTGGTATCCCATTCGCCGTACAGGCCGGCCGCAGTCCCCGTTCTGCTGTCCGATACACGGAGGAGCAGATTCTTGCCCGCTGGCAGTGCGCCGTCGGGGTCAGACACCTTGATTTGCAGGGTCAAGGCGTCCATCACATTATCTTTTTCCGTGACGGTCACCACCGGTGCGGCCTTGCGGGTGTAGATGCTGCCGGTGATGCTCTCGGTCTCCAGCGGCAGCTCCATGCCAAAGCGGTCCTTGGCCCGCACGGTATAGGTGTAGGCCGTGTTGGAGCGCAGCTTCGGCGAGGTGGAGGCAAAGTCCACGCCGCCCTGCTGCTGTGCCTTGGCCAGCGCAGAGCTGCCCACCGAGACTGTCACCTTATCGCCGCCGCCCACAGGCGTCAGCTCCAGCTCCAGACGGTTGACATAAGGCAGTGTGTTCTTTTTGAAGTTTTCAAAGCTGTAATGTGTCTGCTGGGGATCATAGTTGGCGGTATTGGCCAGTGTCAGGCCACGGAGCTGCAGAGCGTCCGCCTTTGCGGCATATTCCACGCCCCAATCCGCCGCCACCGCGGCTACCTTGCCCTCGGTCACCGTGGGCAGCTTGATCTCCACCAGATCGGAGTAGAAGTATTTCCGCTCAACGCGGATGATCTCCTCCCCGGTCGTCTCGTCCTGATACTTTACCTGCGCATTATAGCGATACTGGTACTGGAAATATACGGTTTGGCCCGGTTCCAGTACAGACAGGGCAAAGGCCTGCGTACCCACGCGGTTACGGCGCAGCATGGTGGAGCTGCCCTTATAGTCGTCAGCTGGGTAGACCTTGCGGCCATTTTCGTCGGTAGTCGTAGCGCCGCTGCCCTTCACCTTCTTGAATACGGAGAAGTTGATGCCGCGCATAATGACGCCGCTGGGGTCATCCACCTGCACATCCAGCCCCAATGCATAGCTCCAAGGCTCTATGCTGCGTATGGTGACCTTCGGATCCTGATAGGGCGCGGGCTTGGAGTTGTCCGAATCACCCTCGCCAGGCTTAGCATCAGGCTCGTCGGGATGAACATCATCACCGCCGCTTGCGCCGCCGTTGCCGCCCGCACCACTGCCGCCGATGTCGGGATCGCCGCCGGTGCTGCCGCCGGTGCCGGGCGTGTTGCCCGCTTCACCGCCGCTGCCGCCGCTGCCGCCGCCCGCACCGGGATCACTTCCCTCACCCGGTTTGGTGGTCGTTCCGCTGCCGCCGTCGGAAGGCAGGTTGCCGCCGGAACCGGCGCCGCCGCCACCGCCAGTACTGCTGCCGCCGGTAGCCCCGCCAGCAGGCGTATCACCGGCAGTGCCGTCTGTATCGCCGCTGACATGGTCGTTGGTGTTGTCGCCTGCGGAGGGCAGCTTGGTACTGCTGCTCTTTTTATTGAGGATCTCCTCCGCCTGCTGCATCTGTTCAGCGTCCGGATGGTCATTGTCCGCCTTCTGGATAGCGCCGCGCACAAGGCCTAGGGCATCCAGCAGGTCCGCATAGTCGTATGTGTGCCGGCCAATGGTCAGGGTGGCCTCGTACACTGAGGTGTTCTCCTGATAGGCAATGGTCCCGTTCTTCTGCTCGTACCACCGCAGGCCATCCTCCCGCAGAGACAGGATGCTGTTGATGGGGATCGTCGTCGCTCCCAGCTTGGTCTCCAGCACCGCCTGCTGCACGTTCATATACAGCCCGCTGGACAGTGCCAGCAGGATGAATTCGCCGCCGTCCGCCTGGGTCATATCCGCATTGTAGGAAATGCCGTCGCTGACATAGAGGCCGTCATAGCTTCTGAACAGGTCCACATCGGTGGTCAGCAGCCAATTCTCCTCGTCAAGGAAACGCAGACCCGTTCCGCCGTTGGTATACAGCGGGAAGGTCAGATCGATCTTCTCGCGCTTGTCGCCTACATAGCACCCGGCAAGGGATTTGTAGATCACGTCATCCCGGTGGATCTCCGCCAGCCGGACGGGTGTGCTGCCGCCGGAGGCCAGAGCGCGGGCGATCCCCGCATCGGCGGGTATCGCAAAGCCCTCATCCTCCATGGTGCCGAAGGCGCTGGTCGTACCCAGAACGATGGCCGACACGCAGCACAGCAGCAATATAATAGCAATGAATCCTTTCTTCATTGGCTGGGTTCCTCCTTGTATGCTGACATTTGCCCACGGGAACGATCCCCTTAAGCGTTCACCGTGTGCAAAGCCGGCTCTCCCTTCCCTTACACGACCGGGTCAAAGAGACTTGGCTCTGTGGCCAGTAGGGATCTCGACCCGTCGTGCATCGTCATGGAGTCTCCCAACAGGGAGATCTCGTAATCTCCTGATGGCGGCTGCGCTGTGCCGCTGCCATCGGACAGCTCCACGAAACATTCCTTTGTTTCGTAGTTGAATACCATTACATAGCCGCCATACACTGCCTCCACATAGGACAACGCCGGCAGCTGCAGCGTCCGCCCGTTGACGGACACTGTCATCGGCTCCAGGAAAAGATAGGTGTCTTTTCCGTCAAACAAAAAGCCCTGCTCCACAGTGGCGCGGTCATTGCCGCGGCGGGCGATGACCGTTCCGCCGGGCTGACACTCCACCTCGGTAAAATAGCTCATGCGGTAAAATTTGTCGCTGCGCGGGGCAACGAAGACCATATCCGTGGGCAATACCACACGGCGGCTGTCGGTGGGATAGATGGGCAGATCTGTTTGTATGGATTGCCCACCCTTCACCAAAAGTGTCTCCCCCTTTTGGCTGCGCTTGAGCTTTGTGCCGCTCTCGATAGCGGCAGCATTGCCCGCATAGTACTGCCGGGCCGTCCCCTTGAAGGTATAGGTCGAGCCACGATCCAGGGTGAAGGCTACCACCGCCACAGCCACCACCGCCGCAACGGCCGGGATAAGCAGCATCAGCCGTTCACGCCGGCTAAGGCGCTTGCGCCGCTTGGGCCTTTCGGAGCGTTTCTTCACGGTCTCTGCTGTACCCAGCTCCGCATCGAGGGCGGGTGTCGCCGTCTCCGCAGCTTTTTCTTTACTTCCCAAATGTAGTTTCATGCGGTACCTCACTCCATCATGTCACATCTGCTCCGTATGGGTGTGCGCTTCCTGCTGCTCTCTGGCCAGCCGTTCCGCTGTGACCTCCCGTCCGGAGGACAGCGTATTCAGCTCCACCAGGAACAGATATACGCTGAACATGGCGAGAAACAGCCCCATGATCACATACAGGACCACAAAAATGGCTCCGCCCGCCATATCCTTGATATAGCCGCAGATCAGGTTTACTGCCAGCAGTCCTGCCATTTGCAGCACCAGCCAGAGCAGCGTTCCTGTCTTTTGCCCACCCGATCGGGCGCAAATCGCCGCCAGTACGCCCGGCAGCAATACCATGCCGTACTGCACCAGCACAAGCTTTTGAAATCCCACGATGAACACCAGCATGACGATCAGCTTGATCCATGCGCAGGAGAGGAAGCACGCATCTCGCCCCGTCAGGCCGAAAAACAGCCCGGCGACTCGGAAGCGGGGGTCGTTGACCCACGCTGTTTTGCAGCAGACCAGCAGTGTCGGCAGTACCAGCAGGCTGGCTGCCACCACCGCAGCGATCCCCGGCAGCATAGGCCGCAGCTCCAACAGGACCCGCAGCAGCAATTCCTTTGCGCTCATACTTACACGGCTCCCTCTTTCAGGTATTCCTCTATCAGCAGTGTAAACTCGTTGTGCTGGTGCTTATAAAAACCGCGTATCTGCTCATAGTGGTGCTCGCCCTCGTTGTTCAGCAGCGTGACGCTGCCGTTCACTCTCCCGATGGTGGGCAGATAGTCATTCATGATAAGCGCCCGAAAGCCCTTACTGTGTATTCGGACAGCATAGATATCATGCAATGTCTGCAGTCCGGATCTCGCGTCAATGATACGCGCATTTATGCGTCCGGCATCCCGAATTTCCTCGTAATCCTTGTTCGTCTGCTTTGCCATCCGCACTGCCCCTCCCATCATACTCTGGTCTTGAGATATGCGCCGATATAGGTGAACTCCTGCTCGTCCACATCATCACAGCGGCCATCCAGAATGGCCTCCACATCGTCCAGCACATCCCCGATGGCCACAAACTGGCCGGGAATACCGGTATACTGCTCCGCCACATACATGGGCTGAGAGAAATAGTTCCGCAGCTTACGGGCGCGGAAGAAGATGCTTCTGTCCTCCTCCGACAGATCGTCGATACCCAAAACGGCCACGATCTGTTCCAGCTCCTCATAGCGGGAAAGGGTCTTCAGCGCCTTCTCCACCAAATCGGCGTGGCGCTGCCCGATCACATCCGGGTCAACGATCCTGGAGTTGGTGGCAAACACGTTGATGGCCGGGTACAGACCCTTCTCCGCCACCTTGCGGTCCAGCACCACCTGACCGTCCATGTGCTGGGAGATGGCATGCACAGCGCCGTCGTTCATATCATCCGCCGGGATAAAGATCGCCTGGAAGGATGTAATGGAGCCGTCCGGCGTAGAGTTGATGCGTTCCTCCACCTCGCTGATCTCGGTCAGCAGTGCGGGGGAATAGCCATTGTCGATGGGCATACGCGCCAGCTCCGTGGAGATCTCCGCACCGGCCTGCACCATACGGTAGATGTTGTCGATAAACAGCAGCACGTCCTGCTTCTTCTCATCCCGCAGGTACTCCGCCAATGTCAGGCCCGTGTACATGGCCCGGCTGCGGCTCATAGCGTTGTCGCCCATCTGGCCGAAGGCCATGGCCACCTTGTCCAGCAGATCCGCCTCCACCATCTCGTCGTACAGGTCGCGGCCCTCGCGGGAGCGCTCACCTACACCGACGAACACGGAGTTGGAGTTCAGACCCTGATACACATTGTGGATCAGCTCCTTGATCAGCACCGTTTTGCCCACGCCGGCGCCGCCCAGCAGGCCCATCTTGAAGCCCTTGCGCATGGGCGCGAAAAAGTCCAGCACCTTGATGCCTGTCCACAGGATATCGCCGTCAATCACGATCTCGCTCATGGCCAGAGACTTATCATAGATGTTGCGGGTATGGGGCGCGTTCAGCGTTGTTCCGTCCAGTGTATCGCCGTAGGAGCTGAACACGTGACCCAGGGCCTGATCGTCATAGGCGATCTGCAATCCGCCCGCCTGCAAATAGACGGGCATCCCGCGCTGAAGGCCGCGTGTCTGTCCGCAGCAGATCGCCGCCGCCACGGACCCATTGATCTCCTGCACCTCGAACATATAGCGCACACCGCCGGCCTCTGTATACAGCAGGTCGCGTATGCAGATATCTGTCCGCTTCAGGAACACCTCCACCTTCAGGCTGGAAACAGACACAATACGTCCAACCATATCATTATCCTCCTGTGCCGTACCGTCGGAGGGCTGCACAGGCTGCTGTGCCTGCCGCTGCTTGACCAGAGCCTCCACCAACGGTGATGCAGGCTGTGCCTGACTCTGCTCCTGGGGTACGGTAGTACTCGGCACGCTTCTGAAGATATCCTGTGCGGCCGAGTTGTCCGGCGACTCCTTCAGGAAGTCCTCTGCCGGAATATTCAAAAACGACTTCTTAGCCATACGATCCACTCTTTCCTACTCACTGATTTTTCAGATAACCGGCATACTTTAGGTATTCCAGTGCGAACCGGTCATAATCTTCGGTCTGCTTGCTGCGGGCAGCGTATCGGAAAATGCTCTGCCGCATTGCCTGGGATTCACGCACCACCACTGACTCTCGGATCGCGCTCTCAAAAATGCGCGTGTGCAGGCGTTCCGCCGTGCTGCGCAGCATCTCCCGCATTTCGCGGCTGAGGAGCAGTCGGTCGGTATGCCGTGACAGCACGATGCCGGCGATCCGGAGTTTGGGGTTGCTGTTTGCCTGCACGGTTTGGATCGTCGTGTAGAGCTGCCCAATTCCCTGCAGGCTGAACACATCCGCTAAAGCCGGGATCATAACGCTGTTGGCCGCGGTGAGGATGTTGATGGTCAGGATACCCAACGTGGGTGGACTGTCGATCACGATAAAGTCATAGTCCGCTGTCACCGGCTGCAAAGCGTTGCGTAGAAGATACTCCTTCCCCGTTCCCGCCTGCGCCAGATTGAAGGTGCTCAATCCGGGTGACGACGCGATGATATCGCACTCCGCCGCATGGAGGATGGCCTCGCGTGCCGTCCTTCGTCCCAGCAGCAGGTCGTAGACCGTGACCTCCGCGTGATCGATCCCCATGGTATACGTCAGATTCCCCTGTGGGTCCATGTCCACGAACAGCACACGGGCTCCGGCCATTTTCAGCCGGACGCCGAAGTTCATGGCCAAGCTGGTCTTACCCACACCGCCTTTTTGATTTGTAAACGTAATGATCTCGGCCATCGCACTTACCTCCGTAAGGATTTCTGCTTGATAAAGCTATCGATCGTTTTCCGGAATGCGGCCTGATTCTTCTTTTTTCGCTCTACCCGCGTAGCCTCGCTCTCCATCTCGTCGAGCTTTTTCAACGATTCGGAGGTAGCGTTCTGCCGCATAATGTTTTCCGCCGCATAGGCGCTGGCCGCTGCGATCCTCACCTCGTATACCAGGCAGGAGATCATCATATCCTCCAGCAGCTCCTGTGCGTCCCCCTCGATCTCAAAATCGTCCCATGCGTGTGCATCAACGACCTCCTCCGGCTCGGCCAAAGGATAGATCCGCTTGATCTCCTGCTTTACCGAGGTGACGTTGTAGTAGTGATTGTACACAAGCTCCACCGCCGACCACGGCCGTTGACGCACCGCACGCTCCAGATATGTACGCAGCACGCCGAAATTCTCCCGGTATTCCTCCTGCGTCAGAAATACGCTGACCTCCGCCGGACGGCGCAGCTTTCTGCCGATCACGATTTTCTCCGTATCCGGGCCGTCGTGCTGCAAAACAGAGGACACGGATGTGTTCACGCTGCCGCAGAAGCCCAGATCGGACCCCAGATAGATGCGCAGTACGGGAAGGCCCTCATCCGGAAGACGTATCCGCTTATCCAGCCGCAGGTTCTGGTTGTTCTGGAGAATGCGCATCATGTCGGACAGCTCTTCCTCCATGGTGCTGTACTTCAGCGCCTGCTGGCCGGAGGCCTCCACCCGCAGCAGCGCGTGGAAGTTCATGACCTTAACGACCGCTTTTACGTTCATTGTGCGCCTCCGCCTGCCAGACGGCCGGTGATCTCCAGCATCGTTTCCGGCGTGCGCACGGCGAATTTGTGCTGTTTCAACATATCCAGAATGACCGCGCCGCGCCGCATTCTCTCGCGCAGCGCCTCGCCCATCTCGTCGGCATTCGCCAACTCAAACACCTCGCGCTGCTCCAGATAGGCCAGCAGCTCTCTGCGGATAGGCGGCCCCGCCTTCTTTATTGCGGCCGTCTGCACTGCGCCGCCCAGACGGGATACCGACAGGCCATAGTTGATGGCGGGCTTCTGTCCCTTTTCGAAGTTCTTTGCCGACAGGACGATCTGTCCATCCGTGATGGAGATGATGTTCGTCGAAATAAAGTCCGTGATATCTCCGCCCTTTGTCTCGCAGATCGGCAGCACGGTGATGGAACCGCCGTTCTTGTGCTGGCAGCCAAGCTCCAGCATACGGGAGTGGGCATAGAAAATATCCGGGGGATAGGCGTCGCGTCCGGGTGTCTTTTCCATCAGCAGGGCGATCTCGCGGCACACATCCGCGTGGCGCTTCAGGTCGTCCAGCACCACCAGAACATCCTTTCCCTCCCGCAAATACGTCTCCGCGATGGACAGTGCGGCATACGGCGTACTTTGCAGCACGGGCGCACAGTCGTCATTGAACGCCGCAACGATGATGGTATACTCCATCGCACCCCGGCAGAGCAGCTGACTGTAAATGTCCTTGACTTCCTTTTTCGTCTTTCCGATGGCCACGTAAATGCAGATGATGTCCTCACCCCGCTGGTTCAGGATGGTATCCAGCGCGATCTGCGTTTTGCCTGTTTTCTTATCGCCCACGATCAGCTGACGCTGGCCGCGGCCGATGGGATAGAGCATATCAATGCCCATAATGCCGGTATGCAGGGGCCGTGTCACTGCGATACGGTCCATGATGGGGATCGGCTCTCCCTCAATAGGAATATCCTTCAGCTCATCCAGACGCTTTCCGGCCAACTTGTCCTCGCCGAAAATATCCACGATATGGCCTGTGGACAGCGGAGAGAACTGTGCCGAGAACTCCTTCCCGGTGGCCACAACCCTGTCTCCGACCTTGACTTTCTCATCCATACGGGTCAGTGCGATCAGAACGCTGTCCTGCCGCACCGCATCTACATATCCCTCCGCATGGTCGCCGATGGTCACGCGTTCGAAATAGGCCGCATGATCCAGCCCGGTGGCCTCCACGATGTACTCGCGCACAAGGCGCACCCGCCCGGTACCGTAGGCGTTGGTACCGGCCTTGATATCCGCGATCTTCTGATCGATGACGCTGCTGATCGTATGCTCCATTATCTCAACTCCTTCGCCCTGATGCAGTAATCATAGAGTACCTGATCGGCCTCCATCTGGAATCCCTCGCAGATCTCCTCGTCAGGAACGATCTCCACCCCTGCCTGCGTGGTCTGCGTATTTGCAGCAGCGACAGGGACACGCAGGCGTACCGCTTTCGACTCCGCGTCCGCCAGCGCCCGCAAATGATCGTAGAATTCCAGTACGCAAAATGTTTTATTTCCTGCCAGATAGTCCTCCAGCAGGCACGCCTCCTCTGCGGGAAGCGCCCCCCTCAATATGGCGACCTGATCGTTTGCGTCCATCGTCGCCAGATGGAATATCGTGTCATAGTCCAGCTGCTCCAGCAGCCGCCCAGCCACGCTGCTCTGTGCCTTCGGCACATCGGAAACTGCCGCCAGCAGCTCCTCCATCCGGAAGGAGAAATTCTCCCGGATCTTCAAATACGTCTTGCCAACGGTGTCGTCCAGGTAGACCGCTCCGCCGGAGCGTTCCGCCATCCCCAGCATCTCCGATGCCGGAAGCGTCGCCGCCACTGCTTCTGCCTGTGCCGTTTCCGGCTCCCGGCTGCTGACGCTCTGCTGCGGTATCGTTGCCTGTTTCGCTTCCAGTGCCGCCAGCTCCCGGCTCTTCTCCTCCAGCAGGTCATCGTAAACGGATATCAGCTCCGTTGTCTTGCTGCGGATGTTTTTCGCGACCGTCTTTTTAAGCCATGTGACAGACAGCACCACAAAGCCGATCAATACCCCCACGACGGCCGCGGCTGCAATGTAAATTGCATAGATCAAGCCATTCCCCTCCTTATGCCGTCTACGAATTACGCAACGAAGGGATTAAAATACAGCAGGATAAACACGAAAGCCAGCAGCAGCACGAACAGGACCACAATAGCCAAAACGATGGTCATGGCGCTGCGTACCACCTCGTCCTTTGTTTCGGGGTTGCGGCCCACAGCCTCCGCTACTTTTGCACCCAGCAGGCCGAGGCCCACGCCGATGCCCAAGAAAGCCAGGCCGATCATCCAGCCGATGGCGCTGAGGACGGATGCATATAAATTCTCCATATTGATCTCCTCTCTCCCTGACGCACAGGGCTCTTTACTTTTTTATCGTCCGGCGGCTCCGCTTCCCGGAGCCGCCGGTGCATGGATCTTACGGTGTTGTCGGTGCGTAGAAGCTGTTGCTGCATCTGGCGGTCAGCAGCACCTTGCCATCTGCATCCCGTGCCTGGATCTCGATACTCTCCAGTTTCTTCAGTTGGGCTTCATCGGCGTGTATCGTGCCGTGGTAGCCGCCGGAAACGGCCTCCGCCTTCGCCGCGTCATCCAGAGATACCGATGGCTCTGTTGCACGATCCAGCAGCACCACCTTGGCCACCGGCAGCTGTGCGGACTCCAATTCCAGCGTGAAGTTGATCTCCTTGCTGTTGATGGCCGAGATCACCAGACTGTCTGCCATCTGCTTAGTGGATACCTTGAAGTAATCATCCAAGGTGCGCTCCAGCTCGCCTGTTCCCGACTCCGCCTCATGGGCCAGAACCACATAATAATTCGTTCCCGGCTTCAGGTTTGTGAACGTATAGGTGTTGTCGTAAGCGCTGACAGATGCCCGGAGGTTCTCCCATTTATTCCAATACTCCTGACAATCCGCGTTTTCCCGATCTTCATAGAGCTTGCGGATGGACACGTTGCTTTCAGCGACCTTCGCCGCCTCATGCAGCTCCAGATACACCATACCCAAACTGCCGAAGGGATCCACGAAGTAGTAATCCACCGTCAGGCTGGTGCTGCTCTCGGAGCGTACTGCCTTCAGCATAACGATCTGCACAGGATTCTGATCCTCGCCGATACCGCCGGAGCCGCCGGTACCACCGGTACCGCCTGCGCCGCCAGCGCCGCCTGCGCCGCCGATACCGCCATTGCCGCCGATGCCGCCGTCGCCGCCCTTGCCGCCGTCGCCGCCTGCGCCGCCATTACCGCCTGCGCCGCCGGAGCCACCGTTACCGCCTGCGCCGCCCTTGATGGTCAGATCAATGGAATCCGGCGTCTGGGGATGGTCGATGGTCTTATATACTCCAGAGTCGTAGGTATTTGTGGTACCGATCAGCTTTCCCAGATCAATGGTCAGCTTTCCCGCGGTCATGAGCTCGTTGGCAATATCAAAGGTGATGCTGCCGCCCTCAACGGTGGTGGGCTGGGTGGTTTTCAGGCTCATGTTGTTGGAGTAGAGCCGTGCATTGCCCACCACATCCATCAGGATGAACAGATACCCGTCGGCGCTGAACACATGGTCCGCGTCGGCGATGGCGGAAGCCGCGATGGCATAGCGCCTGTCGGCCAGCTTGAAGATCGCCCCTGTTCCCAGCTCGCTGAAGCTGTCCTGATCGGTAACGCTGCAGATGGAGCCATCGGCATCAATGCGGTAGCCGCCGCCGAACACCCGCACGCCGCTGCCGTCATAGGCCAGCGTGTGGGCGCCCAGCGGGATATCCGCATCGCTCTGCTTCAGGAAGTAGACGCCATTCTCCCGGCTCACCAGTGTGCTTTCGGTAAGCTGGATGGGCGTGCAGGTACTGTCGTAGATCACTGTGCCTGCCGCCAGCTCCACGGCGGGTTCCTTGGCGGAGGCCGTCCGCACCGCCGTAGCGCCCATCACGACAAATGCCGCCGCGATGACCGCCGCCAGCATGGAGAAAACGATCCATGTGGCTTTTTTAAATTTTCTTACTCTTTTCATAGTACCCTCTCAGTCGCTTACACGCCGCTGTAGATGGTGATGGTCTTGCTGGCGGACGGTTGCTGTTCCGTCTCGCGGAACTGCAGCACGATGGTGTAGCTGCCCTGACCCACCTGATACGGGATATCGAAGTAGTACATATCGTAGTGACCGCCGCCCGTACCGGATTGCAGCAGCTTATCCCCCTGCGTGAGACGTGATGTTCCCGATGCGCTCACCGGCGTACCGTCTCCGGCCATACCCTTCAAGGACCAGTCGATCCGACGGAACACCGGCTCCGCGCCAGCTCCGGTACCCGGATCTACACCCAGCAGACCCACGCTCTCCTGGAACATGATACGCACCGTGGTGGGGTCAAAACGGACGGAATACACGCCCTTCTCGTTCAGGATCCACCCCTGGGTGTTGGTGGTCTGCTGGCTCTTGGAGGCGATCAGCAGCTGCGCCTCATCGGGGTTATTGGTAGAGGTGATATCCGTTTTCCAGAATCCGTCTACGATTTGCAGGAACTCCTTGCCGCAGTCCTTCATGTCTCCGTCCTTTTGGAAGAACTTCGTCCAATCCATATCCGTGCCGCCGAGCTTGATGGTACCGTTATGGTCGGCATCCGGCACTGCGTAGATGCGGAGCTGATAGGTCTCATCAGCCTTGATGGATGGATTTGTTGTGAATCCCATATTATCGAGGCAGTCATCGTTAAGGACAAAGCCCTTTCGCAGCTGGTTGGCGGTATACACCTCTCTATCATACTTCGTGTGCAGGCGTTTGCCGTCCTTATCCGTGAAGCGCACTGCATACAGCGCGCCTTCATAGCTGCCCGCGCCTGTATCTCTGCCCATCAGCGTGTACTGCGGGTCATTGATGGTCACCAGGAAGTTGATGGAATTGCTGGTCGCGTTGCTGACGTAGATCAGTGCATCGTAGTTGCCCACGGCCGTCAGCGTGAAGGGAACGACCAGGTGGCCCGCGTCTATATTGCCGCCCTCCTCGATGGCGGTTATCCGCAGATAGTAGGTCGTGCCGGGCTTCAGCTTATCGCGAGCCGCGCGAGGCTTGAGATCAATGGTGATCTGATTTTCAGGGTTCGGGTCCACGGGCGCCTGCAGGATGGCCGTTTCGTCAGCCGGGGTCATATCAGCGTATGAAAGGATGACATTTTGCTTCTTGCTTGCATCCTCCTCACTTCCATAGATGTCGTAGGACATCTTCAGGCCGAATCTGCGGCTGATGCTGTATTTGATGACCTCTTTCTTGTCGAAATACCCGTTGTTCTGATACTCCTGCTCCAACAGCTTGATGACCGCCTGCGTACTGGTAGACACCTCATAAACCGCCGGCAGCGCCGTATCGGCGGTCAGCAGCAGGTGTGCTTTGCCGTCCACCACATAGTAGAAGGCCACATAGTATTGCTTGCCGCCATCCAAGCCGGTCAGCTGCGGATTATTCTCTCCGGTGGGTACACCACTGGCACCGATCGGGATCTCCACCTGCGCCGCTCGCTGGCCTGTCAGCTTCTCCGCGTCATCCCGACTATAAAAGGCTGCCGCATAGATCATACCGCCGCCTTCAAGGCCGTAGATCTTGATACCCTCCATCTCGATCATCCCGCTGGTGGCGGCAAAATACGGCTTGTCGATGGTAGGCGTCATCTGGTCAAGCGTTCCGCTATTTCCACCCGCCGGGAATTTCAGCTCATAAGCCGCCACCTTCTTGGGTGTCAGGTATTTGCCGCTCAGCTGTGATAGCATGGTGCTGTTATGGGCATCCACCCCGTAGCGATCGGGATAGAGATAGCGACCGCTGCTGCCGGAGTTTTTCAGGAAGGGATTGGTGGTGATCAACGCCAGCTTGGTATCATCCTCCGGTTTTGCCTTGATGGTATCCTGCAGATTGTACACCGTGAACGCATCCGGCGTGGCCAGCAGTGCACCGTTGGCGGGTACACCGCTCAGGCTGGTAGCACCGATATAGTTGGTAAAGCCAAACTCCGTGTCGGTGTTCTCAACGTATTGCAGGGCAAAGCTCTTTCTGTTGTCTGGGTCTTCCAGTATGCTCCAGCCCTGGATGCCGGTGTCATACAGCAGAACTGCCTTGTCCACCACAAACGACTTGTTCAAAAAGCCCTCGCCCAGCAAGCCGGTAGCAAGCTTGGCATATGTACCATCCACATCGGAGACCAACGGCAGACGGAAGCTCTTTGCTTCTCCGACTTCCGGCGTAATAGTCAGCTCCAGACCGATTCCGCGGGAAAGCAGCTTGTCTGTAGCTGGATCACTCATGTTGAAGCGGAAGGCGATGTAGTTGTCCGCCAGATGCTTCAGATCCATTCGCACCTGAATGTCCTGGTAACCCGCCCTCTTAAACTGCTGCTCCCAGGACCATTCCAGCGGTATCGCACCGATGGACAAGCTCTTATTGTCCGCCGTCAGGTTAAATGCCTGTAGCACCGAATCATAGTTCAGCCTGTATGCACAGATATTGACTGCCGGCATCAGATACGCCGCTGTACCCTTGCTCACTGCGTACTCCATCTTGAGCTTATACCAGTCACCGCTGCCCACGGGGTCTTTCTGTATATTCTGCGAGACTGGTCCAGCGCCCTTCTCGTAAGAGATCGTTGTGTTATTGGCTGTGCCGTCCTTTATGATCAGCTGATCCGGATCGCGCCATTTGTAATGCAGCTCCACCGTACCGGTGGCAGTTGTGGCGGCATCCTGCGTCAGCGCAGCCTGTGTGGAGTTGAATACATAGGTGTGGAAATCCGGCAGGATCAGCGGCGCTTCGCACATTCCCGAATTCAGGATATATGCGACCTTTCCGCCGACCGACACGCCATGCTCCGTTATGCCGCCATGTACCCGCAAGTAGTCGTTATATTCCTTGTGGTCATAGGGATAGTTCCTTGTCGAGGATGCCTCGCCGGTGCTGCTTCCCGCATATTCCACCGTGTAGGCAAAGATGTAGCGGAAGCCGCGGCCCATACCGGATTCCAGCACCTTGTCCAAGACGTTGGGAACGCCGGCGTTGTAGACATAGTGGCCATTATAGAGGGTCGGATCTTTACCCGCGTCTCCGCCGAACAGTACCGCCACCTTGGGTACAAAGTTGCTGCCCGTGTCGATGGGCTGCGTCATCTTCAGCAGGGGCTCCGTCTTCAGAACAGGATCCGTGCTGTTTTTAAACGCATTGAAGAAGCTGTTGTACTCGAAAGCATAGTAAGTAATGTTCAGGCCTATGCGCTGTACGTTGTCGTAGCTGGCCTCCAGTGCATAGCCCACGATCGCTTCATCCGGCAGATTTTCATCCTGCTTTCCGCCATAGATGGCGACATCGCTATTGTAGATGGGGGTCGCCTTCACGCCGCGGGAGGAATCCGCCAGCAGATCGGGAGGCGTAGGCTCCGCAGCCACTACCTCAGAGGCGTTCTGAACATCATCAAAGGTGTTCACATATCCCAGCTGCAGGCCGTAGCTCCTGTCCGCCACCTCGCTGACGGTCAGCGTATAGCTGCCCTGACTGTTCAGCGGCGGGTTGCCGAAGTCCTTTTCCGTGATCGTCAGTCCGCTGCCGAAAAGCGCTTCGAGCTTATCCGGCTCATAGAAGTTCTTCTGGGCGATGCGCAGCTTGCCCGTACCCGTGCCGCTGAACAGCTCCACGATCACCTGTCCCTGCTGCAGCTGTTCCTCTGCATACACCCGCCGCGGAGAGCCGTCCGCCGCGTCCTTATCCTGCACCGCCAGCTTCAGCGTTCTGGCGATAGAGGCGCCGGCCGCCTCGGTAGCGTCTGCCGCCGTGCTCCATGTGGCGCTCAGCTTCGTGGTATCATAAGTGTGGAAGCTCACCGTGCCGATGGTACGCTTCTTCGCGCCGTTTCCGTCACCCACATCCAGGTAACCCGTCACCGTAATGGAGTAGTTGGTATTCTTGTAAAGATCCTTCAGATCCAGCTGCACATCCACATAGTTCGTGTTGGTGCTGGTGGTATCCAGTTCAAACACATGTTTGTTGGGCTCCACCGTCGCAGAGGGCGCGGATTTTTTCAGCTCCACGCTGGCATCGGCGATCTGGTCTGCGCTCAGCTCCAGCTTCAGCGCCTGCGTGGTGTCGATTCTGCTCTTGCTCCCCAGTGCGATGCTCAGCGTACCCTTATACATATTGTAATCTGTACCGCTAGTCTCGCCGCTCAGCGTGATCTTGGGCATGCTGTCGCCCTCGGACTTCATTTCCTCACTTCGTCCAAGGTCATAGCTCACCGTTTTTTCATTGTCGTTAAAGGTCATCTTGACCTCGAAGCGGTACACCTCACCGGGCGCCATGGCGAACTCCACCGGCTCGCCGGTGCCGGGGGTGATGGTACGCTCCAGCGCGTTTTCCCAGGTTGTTTCGTTCTTCTTATAGGCTGTGTAGGTATAGCTCACCGCACCGCCGTCCGGGTCGACGACCGTGGGGCGGAACACCTCAAATACACCGGATACGCGGTTGTAGTTTACCGTGAGCTTGTCGGTCTTTTCGTATTCAGGGGGACGCTTCAGCGTCATGACCTCCAGCTTCTGCTGTGCCAGCGTCTCAAGGCCGCCCTTCGTCTCCACATATACACGCGCCACATAGGTCTGGTTGTGGTTCAGGCCGGAGAAGGTCACCTTCTCATCTCTGCTGGCGGTGGAGAGCGTCACATCCTGCTTACCCACGTACTGGCTGGTATCACTGAAGGAGCTCATGTTAAAGGTCTTGGCCTGCTCCGGCGTCAGCAAATACACCGTTGCCTTTTGGATGCTGGCGGCATAGTCCGCGTTCACCGAGGTCAGGAGGGTCACGCTGTCCTGTGTGGCCTCCTGATAAGCCAGATGCACGCCGGTGGAATCCGTGTAGAACACGCGCCCGATAAATTCGCGGGAATACACCTGACTGTTGGCTGCGTAGTATGCCGTCACGGAGAGCTTATACTCCGTGTCCGGCTTCAGCGCATCGCTCTTGGTATAAAACTCCACAGGCGTATCCGTACCGCCGGTGTAGAAGTTAAAGTTGCCCGGCGTAGCCGAGGGGTCAAACGCAGGGTCCACCGCGTAGCAGTCCACCAGAATACCGGTGGCGACCTCTGTGATGGTCACCCGGCCGGGGTAGTTCGCCGAGCCGCCGAGATCGCCGACCTTTTCCAGGGACTGACCGTTATCCGTCACCTTGATCGTACCGTGCAGTCCCGTAGCGGACACCTTCCACTCGGTTATGCTCATCGTAGGCAGCGCACTGTTGGTGGTACTCACTGCCACGGCATCCTTACCGCTGGCTCCGTGGCCGCCGTTAGCGCCGCCTTCGCCGCTGGCGCCGCCTGCGCCCGCCGTACCGGTAGCGCCGTTCTTACCGGCGCTGCCGGCGGTGCCGGACGCGCCCTCCTGTCCGGACTGACCATCCGTACCATCCTGACCGTCCGCGCCGTCAATCGCCTCGATATTCAGCTCGGGAACGATCTGCCGCCGCGTCTCCAGCTCCGACAGCACAATGGCGTCCTCCGGCGTCACCGACAGCTTTGCCAGCGACAGCTTATAGGTACCGCTGTCAATGAGCTGAGACACCGGATAGATCTTTACGCCCTGATCCGTTTCGATATAGCATTCCTCGGAAATGGTCATCCACAGGTTATCCGGTGTCAGCAGATGTACGATGTTGTCGGCCGTGACCACCACCTGCACATAGTCCTTCACCTCGCGGACGTCCCCCTCTGACAGATAGACCTTCAGAGACGGCGCCTCGATCAGGTACTTCGTGTCGGAGAGCTTCCACAGGTGCTCGCCGAACGTCATAGTACCGGCGGTAGCCTCCGCCGTGTATGAGCCATTGCTGTCACGCAGGCACAGCCCTGCATTGATATAGTAGTTGTTGATGAAATTATCGGACAGATCGTTGAAATCCACCAGGACGCCATCGCTGAGCGCCATGACGCTGCTGTCCTCAAAATAAACAAAGCTCTCCCGAGGCACGGT
>ERZ1034952.1337-NODE-1337-length-20306-cov-9.964051_pt1 | contig 20306 bp, 19 predicted proteins | sample MGYA00520625_ERZ1034952 | MGnify/ENA primary metagenome ERZ1034952 (study PRJEB33766, sample SAMN09781773) | gut metagenome | biome: gut microbiome | host: Homo sapiens | place: Madagascar | study: EMG produced TPA metagenomics assembly of the PRJNA485056 data... | reverse complement strand
TGCCCCAGACGGCTCAGCGGCCTCAGCCTGTACAGTCCCGGCCCGTCCGCCGTGCTCCCGCCGTCGAGAATCCGCGCTGGCAGAGCATCCTCGCCGTGCTGGCGACGGTGTAAAAGAAAAGCTTCCCGCGAGGGGAAGCCTTTACAATCATAATTCTTATTTCCATCCTCTGGCCGTAGGGTCGAGCATCTCGGCGGCGGAGTAGATGAGGGCATTGCAGATGGCCGCAGCGACGTTGCTGCCGCCCTTGCGGCCCATCGCCACGATGGCCGGTACATCATGCTTTTCGCAGACGGCGAAGAGCCGCTCCTTGCTCTCCACCACGTTCACAAAGCCCACCGGCACACCGATGACCAGTGCGGGCCGCAGGCCGCTTTCGATTTGTTCTGCAATCGTCAGCAGAGCTGTGGGCGCGTTGCCGACGGCGAGGATGGCCCCGGGATGCTCCTGCGCTGCCTTTTTCATCGCTGCGACGGCCCGGGTGGTGCCAGCCTCTTTTGCGGCGGCGGCCACCTCGGGGTCAGCCATATAACAGCAGGCCGTGCCGCCCAGCTTCGCCAGACCGGGTTTGGTGATGCCGGCCAGCGCCATATTCGTATCGGTCACGATGACGGCCCCGGCGTGGAGGGCCTTGACGGCCTGCTCCACCGCGCGGGGGGTGAAGTGGAGATTCCGCGCATAGTCGAAGTCGGCGGTGGTGTGGATGACCCGCTTGACCACGGCTTCGTGCTCGGGCGGCGGGGTCAGGCCCATCATTTCCAGCTCTTCGGTGATGATGTGGAAGCTCGTCCGCTCAATGTCAGCAGGTAAATGATGCTGCGGCGTCAATATTCTATCCCCTTTCGTGCTTTTATCCCCTTCTGGTAGGGGTGGCGGTGGCATTTCATCTCGGTGGAGTAGTCGGCGGCGTCCAGCATCCACTGGGGCGGCGTGTGGGCCGTCAGGACGCACTCACATCCGGCAGGCCGTTCCAAAACGGCCTTTTTTAATAGATCGACGTCCACCATATCCAGCTCTTCTGCGCTCCCGGCTTCGTCCAGTATCAGCAGGTCGGCAGGCTGTGCTATGGCGGCGGCGAGGTTCTGGTTTTGCAGTTCCCGGGTCGCGGCCTTTTCCTCCGGCGTCATCTGAAAGACGAATTTCTGCCCGGCCTTGCCCCGGTAGATCTCCGCGCCAAGCTGGGCCAGAAGCGGTATCTCGCCGCTGTTCCCGCCCTTCAAAAACTGGACGATGACCACCCGCTTCCCGGACCCCAGCGCACGGAGTGCAAGACCCATAGCGGCGGTGGTCTTCCCCTTTCCGTCGCCCCAGTACAGATGCAAAAGTCCCTGTTCCATTCAGCGCTTCTCCATTCCCATCGCGGCATACACCGCGTCCATATCCAGCGCCCCGCGCACGCCGTCGGCCAGGATGTCGAACTGCTGGCGGCGGTACTCTTCCATCGGGATGAGGGCCGCGTCGGAGGGGTCGATGCCCTTCCGGCGGCAGAGCCAGCCCGCCAGCGCCTCGGTCAGCGTGCCAGTGTCGAACAGACCGTGGAGGTAGGTGCCGAACACATTGCCCTGCACACAGCCTTCCCGGCCTCCGTCGGGGTAGTGGGCGAAGGGTTCGCCCTCAGCCTCGGTCACGCCGGTATGGATCTCGTAGCCTTCCAGCTCTGCACCCGCAAAGGGGGCGGCGGCGACGGTCGCTTTGACCTGTGCGCGGCGCTTCTGCTCGCTGAACACGGTCCGGGTGGGCAGCAGACCCAGCCCCCGCAGAGTCTGCTGTCGGCCGCTCTCGCTGCCGGTGGGGTCGTCGAGGGTCTGGCCCAGCATCTGGTAGCCGCCGCAGACGCCCAGCACCGGCGTGCCTTTCGCGGCCAGCTTGAGCAGAGCCGTTTCCAGCCCGCACTGCCGCAGCCAGAGCAGGTCGTCCACCGTGTTTTTCGTGCCCGGCAGCAGGATGAGGTCGGGTGCGCCCAGCTCATGAGCGTTCGAAACATACCGCACACCCAGCAGCGGGTGCTGTTCCAGCGGCATGAAGTCCGTAAAATTGGACAGATGCGGCAGACGGATGATCGCCGCATCCAGCGGCTTTTTGCCGTCCCGCATCTCGAGGCGCTGGCTCAGGGAGTCCTCGTCCTCGATGTCCACCTTCAGGTACGGTACGACGCCCACCACGGGCAGATGGGTCTTTTCTTCCAGCATCGAAAGGCCGGGGCGCAGAATTTCTACATCTCCACGGAATTTATTGATGACGAGTCCCTTGATGCGCCGGCGTTCTTTTTCTTCCAGCAGCTCCACCGTGCCGTATAGCTGGGCGAACACGCCGCCCCGGTCGATGTCGCCCACCAGAAGCACCGGCGCGTCCACCATCTCGGCGAGGCCCATGTTCACGATGTCCTCGCTCTTGAGGTTGATTTCCGCCGGGCTGCCCGCGCCCTCGATGACAATGACGTCAGCCTCCTCGGCGAGGCTGTCATATGCCTTCAGGATGTCCGGCACCAGCTGCCGTTTCGTGCGGAAATACTCCGACGCTTTCATCTGGCCCCGCACCTCGCCGTTGACGATGACCTGACTGCCCACGTCACTGCTGGGCTTCAGGAGGATGGGGTTCATCCGCACGTCCGGCTCGACACCGGCGGCCTGCGCCTGCACCACCTGCGCCCGGCCCATCTCGAGGCCGTCTTTGGTGACGAAGCTGTTCAGAGCCATGTTCTGGCTCTTGAACGGCACGGCGCGCAGGCCGTCCTGCGCAAAAATGCGGCAGAGCGCCGCGCAGAGCAGACTTTTGCCTGCACCGCTCATCGTACCCTGCACCATGATGCATTTTGCCCTGCTCATCCCAGCACCTCTTTCATAAGTTCCAGCAGCCGGGCGTTCTCGGGGGCCGTGCGCACCGCCGTGCGGTACCACTCCGGCCCGAGGCCCGGATAATTCGCGCAGCTGCGCACCTGTGTTCCCAGCGGGCGAAGCCTCTCGTTCAGGTCGTCGGGCGCGCGGAAGAGCAGATAGTTCGCCTTTCCATCGCTGACCCGCAGGCCCAGCGCCCGCAGGCCCGCCGTCAGAACGGGCCGCTGCCGGGCGATAAGGGCGCGCACCTCGTCCACATAAGCGGTTTCTTTCAGGGCCGCGACGCCTGCCGCCTGCGCCAGACTGGACACGGCCCACGGCTGGCCCGCTGTCTGCATTTTTTCCAGAAGCGTTTCGTCGCCGCAGAGGCAGTAACCCAGCCGGACGCCGGCCATGCCGTAGAGCTTGGTGAAAGCTTTCAGGATGACGAGGTTCCCACTTTCCAGCAGAGGCTTCGCGGTCCACCCGTCGGCGTCGGGCAGAAAGTCCAGAAAGCACTCATCTACGGCAAAAATCGTGTGGCACTCCTCGCACCGGCGCAGCAGCTTTTTCACCAGTTCGGGTGAGGCCAGCTGCCCCGTCGGGTTGTTCGGCTGGCAGAGGAACACCATGTCGATGCTCTCGTCCACGGCGTCCACGAGGGCGTCCGTCGGGGCGAAATCATTCGCTTTATCGAGGAAGAAGCGTTTCACTTCGCACCCCACCGTATCCAATGCAGAGGCGTACTCGGCAAAAGTCGGGGCAGTCACCAGCGCCTTATGGGGCTTTACGGCCCAGACCAGCCGGAAGATGAGGTCTGCCGCGCCGTTGCCGCAGAGGATATGCTCCTGCGGCACACCCTCGGCCTGGCTCAGCGCCGCCCGCAGGGTACGGCAGAGGGGGTCGGGGTAGCGGTCGGCCAGAGGCAGTGCATCCCGGATGGCCTGCGCCACCCCTTCGGGCAGACCGAGTGGGCTGACGTTCGCCGAAAAATCCAGCGCGTCGCGGCCAAAGCGTTCGCGGTAGCCCATCCAGTCACCGCCGTGGACCAGTTGTTTCATCCCAAGAACCCCCGTATCGCACATCCAAACGCCAGCGCAAACCCGCTGGCTACATACATCATCCGATCTGCCCGCAGAATATCCTCCGGCTCGATGGGCCGCAGCGGATCGCCGATGGTGGGCTTCGGATAATATTCCCCGAAATAATAGGCCGGCCCGGCCAGCTGGACGCCCAGCGCGCCCGCGCAGGCGCTCTCAGTCTGGGCGCTGTTGGGGCTTGCGTGATTGCGGCGGTCCCGCCGCCAGATACGCCATGCGCCCTTGTCGTCATTGCGGGTGAACGCCGCCGCCATGATCCAGAGCAGCGCCGCCAGACGGCTCGGGATATAGTTTGCCACATCGTCCAGCTTTGCCGCCGCACGGCCAAAGTAGAGATATTTTTCGTTTTTGTAGCCCAGCATACTGTCCATGGTGTTGATGGCCTTGTAGGTCAGGGCCAGCGGCGCACCGCCCAGCAGCATATAAAGCAAAGGCGCAATGATGCCGTCGCTGGCGTTTTCGGCCACCGTCTCCACCGCCGCTTTGGTCACGCCCTCGGCGGTCAAGGCTTCGGTGTCGCGGCCCACGATGCGGCTCACAGCCTTCCGGGCGGCGGACAGGTCGTCTTTTACCAGTTCCCAGTAAACAATCGTGCTCTCCTGCACCAGTCCCTTTGCGGCCAGCGCCTGCCCGCACCAGAACATCTGGACGGCCAGCCCCAGCAGCGGATGAAGCATCGCCGCGCCCCAGCAGACAAGGCCCGTGAACAGCAGCGTCCCCACCGGCAGACAGAACGCCACCACCGCACCGCCCAGCAGCTCGCCCTGAGGCGTTTTGGGCAGGCGGGCGCGGAGGAATTTTTCCAGCCGGGAGATGGCTTTTCCCATGTACACCACCGGGTGGGGCAGCCACGCCGGGTCGCCGAAAATGGCATCCAGCACGAAGCCTCCCAGCACAGCCCAGGCGGTCATCATACGCCGGCCTCCGCGTCTTTCGTGTACTGCACGGTCTTCACGAGGCGGAGCTGGCGCTTCTCGGCCCAGTCGGCGGCGTCCAGCACATAGCCGCCCGCGTTGGGGCCGCACCACGCATAATAATCGCGCCTGGGCAGGGCGTACCGCTCCATCGCCGCCATCTGGGTGCCGCCGTGGGCCAGAATGACCAGCAGCTCTTCGCCGTCGGCCAGCGCCTTGTCCACCAGAGCAGAGAAGGCGCTGCAGATGCGGTTCGAGAAGTCGTCCTTCCTCTCACCGTCGGGGCATTTGCTCTCGCAGTTGGCCTGCACCCACGCCTGATAATCGGCGTCGTGCTCCATCTCGACGTAGTTTTTGCCCTCGAAGCTGCCGAAGCACATCTCCTGCAGGTCCTTCACGACCACGAGCTCTGCCTCCGGGAAGAGCACCCGGGCCGTCTGGGCCGTCCGCTGCAGCGGAGTGATATAGACCACCTTCGGGTCGATGTCGGCCCGGCGCAGCTGGCTCAGGCCCTCCGCCGAGAGCGGGATGTCGCGCTGGCCCTGATAGCGCTTCTGGGCGTTGTATTCGGTCAGGCCGTGACGCAGCAGATAGATCAACATTGGGGTAATTCTCCTTTCAATACCGTCGGGATGCCGCAGAACATCTGCACCACGCAGTCGGCACGCTCTGCCAGCAGGCAGGCCAGCCGTCCGGCGGCCTCCCGCCCGGCGCGCTCCTCAGCATCCATCGGGACAACACCGCCGCCGACCTCGGTGGCGATGACAATATCATATTCCGCCAGCTCCCGGGCCAGCGTTTCGAGCTGCTCCGGGGTCTGAGTCTCGGCGGCGGCGTCCTGCACATCGGCGATGACGCTGCCCCGGAAGTTCCGCGCAAAGGTGCGCTTGCCGCTGTAGAGCGGCCCTGTGATGAACATCATTTACAGCACTCCTCCCCACTGGCTGACGGCCAGCGCCGCCAGCATCCACAGCTCGGCCCGCTGTAAAAACCACCCGGCCAGGTCGCCGGTGATGCCGCCAAACTGCTTTTTTGCCACGAAATAATAGCGCCACAGCGCCAGAAGCGCCGCCGCCGCCAGCCCGCCGCCGCCCAGCGCCGTCAGCGCCAGGATGAGCAGAGCCGACAGGCCGCAGAGGAAGCGGCAGACGGTCTGCTTGTCGGCCGCTGTGGCAAAAGTATGGGCGAGGCCGGTGTCTTTCGCCAGCGGGAACGCCGCCACGGCAAAGCCCGACAGCGCCCGCTCCAGCACCAGCGCCAGCGTCCAGCACAGGCCCGCCCGGGGTGTGAACCGCACACTGCCGCAGAGGCCGAAGTAGGCCACAAAGTAGCAGCACAGCCGGATGACAGCGAAGGCCCCACAGTGGGAGTCTTTCAGGATTTCAAGCTTTTTTTCCCGGTCGCCGTAGCTTGAGAGGGCGTCCGAGGTGTCGGCATAGCCGTCGAGATGGATGCCGCCGGTGACGGCCACCGGCACGAGACAGAACGCCGCCGCCCGGGCCAGCTCCGGCAGGGGCAGGACGCCGCAGAGACACCACAGTCCGCCGCACACCAGCCCGATGAGGGGGAAAGCGCACATGGCGTACCGCATATTTTTTTCGTTCCACTCGAACTGCGGCACCGGCAGGACCGAAAACATCGCAAAAGCCACCGCGATGGTCTGCAAAACAGTCACAGCTTTTCTCCTCCTTTGTAGTACACCGGCAGGCCGCAGACCACCCGGCAGACGTTGTCCGCCCGGGCGGCGAAGGCGTTGTTCACCTGCGCCAGCGCCAGCAGATACTGGTCGGTGTCGCCCGCGTAGTCGGCACCGCCGCTGAACACCTCGTTCGATACGACGATAAGGTTATCACACCCGGCGGCGAGGCGTTCCAGCCCGGTCAAAACGGCCTCGGCGGTGTGCTTTCCTGCCCCGCCGGGGCTGTAAAGCTCGTTGGCGACGAGGTTGCCGAGGTCTTCCAGCAGGACGGTCCCCCGGCCGGGCAGAACCAGACGGTCGAGGTGGAGCGGGCATTCCAGCGTTTCGAACTGCTTTTGCGCCCGCATTTTCCGGTGCTTTTCCACCCGGGCGGCGCACTCGGCATCCCAGACCTGCATGGTGGCGAGGTAATAGCGGGGCAGGCCGGTCTTGAGCACAAGGCTCTCGGCGTAGGCGCTTTTGCCGCTGGCCGCGCCGCCGAGCACCAGCGTCAGCATCCTTCGCCCTCCTGCGGCGTATAGGCTTCGATGCCGCCCTCTTCAAAGGAATAACAGCCATCGTAGACGGCCAGCGCCATGTCCCACAGCGGGATGGCGGCCACCGCGCCGGTGCCTTCGCCCAGATGCAGGCCCGCCGTGATGAGGGCTTTTTTGTTCAGAGCGTCCAGCACCAGCTTTGCGGCCGGCTCGGTGGAGCAATGGCTTGCAAAAACAGCCTTGGCCGCCGCCGGGCAGAACCGGACAGCGCAGAGCGCCGCCACACAGCTGATGAAACCGTCGGCCAGCACCGGCACACCTTCCAGCGCACCGCCGAGGAAGACGCCGCAGAGCCCGGCAATATCGAAACCGCCCAGCTTTGCCAGCACGTCCAGTGCATCGGCAGAGTCGGGCTGATTTTTTGCGATGCCGCGATGGATAGCGTCCAACTTCCGGGCAAGACCCTCGTCCGAAAGGCCCGCGCCCCGGCCCGTCATCACTTCGACGGGCTGGCCCAGCAGCACAGCGGCCACGGCGCTGGACGTCGTGGTGTTGCCGATGCCCATCTCACCGGTGGCCAGCAGGCCGACGCCCGCTTTCTTCTGCTCCTGCACCAGCCGGATGCCCCTGCCGATGGCCTCCACAGCTTCAGCCCTGCTCATAGCCGGGCCGAGGGTGAAGTCCGCTGTGCCGGGGGCGATGCGGCAGTCGAGGACGCCCGGGACCGGGTCGCCCGCGATGCCCATATCCACCGGCACCACCTCGCACCGGGCGGTCTGTGCCATCCGGCAGACGCTGGTGCGGCGGGCGGCGAGGTTCTCAGCCACGGCGCGGGTCACGCTGCTGTCGGTCTGGCTGACGCCCTGGGCCACCACACCGTTATCGGCGCAGAGCACCAGCACCGCCCGGCGGGAAATATCCAGCTTTGCGCTGCCGGTGAGGGCGGCGGCGTCCTCGATGGTCGTTTCCAATCCGCCCAGCCCGCCCAGCGGCTTTGCAAGGCTGGCCCAGTGGGCGTGCGCCGCCGCCCGGGCAGCTTCGTCCGGCGGCGTGATGGCCGCACAGAGGGCGGCGAGTTCTGTCTCAGTCATGGTCTCTCCTGTAATTTTCAGCCGCGGCGGCAAAGCGCTGCGGCAGGGGCGTACCCGCCCAGTACAAATGCGGGAAGCCCGCATAGAAATGCTCGTTTACAGATCCGCACCGCCACTCTGCGCCGCCCACCGGCTTTTTTGCCGCGAGGGCCGTGCCGTTGGCGGTGGAATCCCAGTGGTGGAATTCGTGGATGGGAAAGCTCTCCCCGGCCCGGAAGAGCATACTGTCCGAGTCTGCGCTCAGCGCGGCGTAGCCGAAGCGGACGAGACGTCCGGCATCTTTTGCTTCGCCCGGCAGAACGCCCACCATCGGCCAGCTCTGCCCCTCGGCGTCCGTGAGGCTCTGCCCCAGATAGAGGAAGCCCCCGCACTCGGCCGCTGTGGGCAGACCGGACTCGATTTTTCGCTTTATCTCGCGCAGAAGCGAGGTATTTTCACTCAATTCTCTTGCGTGAAGTTCCGGGTAGCCGCCGGGCAGATACAGCCCGCCGATGTTTTCCGGCAGAGCCGTGTCGCGGAGGGGGCTGAAAAAGACCACCTCTGCCCCGGCGTCCCGAAAGGCTTCCAGCGTCTCGGCGTAGGCGAAGCAGAACGCCTCGTCCTGCGCCACGGCGATGCGGACGCGGGCCGGAGGCGTCTCCGGCTGCACCGGCAGGACGGGCGGCTCCTTTTCGCAGAGGGCCAGCAGGCGGGGCCAGTCGATGTGCTCCTCTGCCGCGTCGGCCAGAAGGGCCAGCTTCTGCTGTAAATTTTCCACTTCCGCCGCCGTGTAGAGGCCCAGATGGCGGGAACCGATGACGGCCTCCGGGAGTTTCGGCAGAAAGCCCAGCACCGGCAGGCCCGTCTCTTCTTCCAGCATCGGGGCCAGCAGAGCGTGCATCCGTGCCGTGCAGTTGTTCAGCAGGATGCCTGCGATGTGACTGGGAGTGCGGAAGTTTACGAGCCCGTTCAACTCTGCAGCCAGCGTCAGGCTCTGACCTTTCGGCTCTGTCACCAGCAGTACCGGCAGACCCAGCGTGTCGGCCAGATGCCACGCACTGGCCCTGTCGCTGACGCCCCCGAGGCCGTCGTAAAAGCCCATGGCCCCCTCGCACACCGCCGCACCGTGTCCGGCGGCACCCTTCGCGTAGAGGGCGCGCACTGTTTCGGGCGCAGAAAAAAAGAGGTCGAGGTTGCGGCTCTCCACCCCCAGCACTGCCCGGTGGAACATGGGGTCGATGTAGTCCGGCCCGCTCTTGAAGGCGCAGGGCGCGCAGCCCCGCCGTTTGAGGGCCATGAGCAGGGCGCAGGTCATGGTGGTCTTGCCGCTGCCCGAGCGGGGCGCCGCCAGCAGAAACTGTATCATGTCATTCTCCTGTGATGAGGTAGATGGGGTTCTGGGCCATCATAAGGTGCAGTCCGCCCACGGCCCTGGCCCGGCTGACGGCGATCTGGCTCACCTGCACGGTCCGGCCTTTGGCCGTCAGCGCGGCCACCGCCGCCGAAAGGGTCTCGAGGGCGATGGCCGACACACAGATACGGGCGTCGGGGTTCTTATCCAGCGCGGCGTCCACGATGGCGGCAAGGCTGCCCTTGCTGCCGCCGATGAAAACAGCGTCCGGCGCGGGCAGGTCCGAAAGGGCGGCGGGGGCAAGCCCCTCCACGAGGACGAGGTTCCGGGTCCTGAATTTTTCGCGGTTGGCTTTGATGAGCGCACAGCCCTCCGGCCTGCACTCCACTGCGTAGACCCGGCCCCGGGGCGCGGCCAATGCCAGCTCCACGCTGACGCTGCCCGTCCCGGCCCCCACGTCCCACAGGATGTCTTCCGGGCGGACGGCCAGCTTCGCCAGCACAGCGGCCCGGACTTCCTGCTTGGTCATGGGAACGTCGCCCCGCTCGAAGGCTTCGTCCGGCAGGCCCGGAGCGCGGCGGGGCAGCACCTCCGCCGCCTCCACGAGAAGGACGCTCAGGCTGTTGAAGCGGCCTGCGGCCAGCTCTTTGACGCTGCCGCGGAAGAGCTTCTCTTCCGGCGTGCCGAGGCACTGGCCCACAACAGCCTGCACGTCCCCGAAGCCCTCTGCCGCCAGCTGGGCGCAGAGGGTGGCGGGGTCTTCGCTGCCACCGGTGAGGAAGAAGGTGGGTCTGCCCTGCATACACTCGGCCACCGGGTCACAGGTGCGGCCATGGGCCGAAACAAGGTTCCACCCCTGCCACGGGCGGCCCAGCGCCGCCGCCAGCAGCTGGATGCTGGAAAGGCCGGGCAGCACCCGGGCGCGGACGCCGAGGGCCTCCAGCTTTTCCATCATGGCAGATGCGCCGGAGTAAAAACCGGTGTCGCCGCTGTAGACCAGCACGGCGTTCTCTGCGCCGGAAGTCTGCAGCAGCTCTGCCACCTCGTCGGGGCGGTAGGCGGCGGCGCGGTTCTCGGTGCAGCCGGCAGGCAGAACTGCCAGCAGACGCCGTGCGCCCAGGATGAGGTCGGCCTGCCGCAGTGCAGCCAGGCCCTGAAGGGTCAGGTTCTCCGGCTGGCCGGAGCCCATGCCGATAAGTGTCACGTTCATCTTATCATCTCCTTGCAGCGTTTCAACACCTCGGAAGCCGTCTCGCCCTGCTCGGGCGGGCGGCGGATGACCACCAGCTGCGCCCCGGCGGCAGAGGCGGCGGCGGCTTTTTCGTCGAAGCCTCCGGCTGCGCCGCCGTCCTTTGTGACGAGCCAGCGGATATGGAACTGCTCCATCATGGCCTGATTGAGGGCAAAGCTGAAGGGACCCTGCATGGCGATGATGTTGCGGTGGGGGATATTCGCCGCCTCACAGGCCGCGATGCTTTCCAGCGTGGGCAGGACACGGGGGTAGAGCCGCTCGGGCGGGATGGCCGCAAACTGCGCCAGCTCCTTGGCCCCGGTGGCCAATAGAAGGTTGCCCTCTTTTGCGGCCAGCGCCTCGGCTGCCTGCTTTGCGCTCTCAAAGACGAGACAGTTTTCCGGCAGCGGACTGGCCGGGCGCAGCAGGCGGAGGTATCCTACCCCGGCCTTCTCTGCCGCTGCTTTGATGTTTTTGGTCGCCTCCACTGCGTAGGGGTGGGTGGCGTCGATGCAGAGGGCGGCATCCCCCAAGAGCGCGGCCATCTCATCGGGCAGGAGCCGCCCGCACCGGACGGTGACGCCGGGGGTGCTCCCCTGCTCTTCCTGCCCCAGCGGGGTGGCCACGCTGACGGTGACTTCGATGCCCAGCGCCGCCAGCTGGCGGGAAAGCTCCCGCCCCTCGGTGGTGCCGCTGAAAACGACGACGTTCATCGGCGGTACCCCCGCGGCGTGACCATCCGCCCGCTGAGCGCGCGGGTGGCGGCATTGCCCACAAAGACGGTGGTGAACATATCCACCTCGGTATCCCGGAGCTGGCTGAGGGGCAGGATGTGCTTTTCCTGCCCTTCCCGGCCGATGTTCCGCACGCAGCCGCAGAGGGTGTCCGGGGCTTTGCCGTTTGCCAGCAGGACGTCCACGGCTCGGCGCAGATAGTCCGGGCGGCCCTTGGAGGAGGGATTGTACAGCGCCAGTGCGAAATCGCCCTGAGCGGCGCAGGCCAGACGCTTTTCGATGACCTCCCACGGCGTGAGACGGTCCGACAGCGAGATGACGCAGAAATCGTGGGCCAGCGGGGCGCCCAGCACCGCCCCGCCGCTGAGGGCGGCGGTCAGGCCGGGGACGACCTCCACGTTGACATCCGGGTACTCTTCGGCCAGCTCCAGCAGCGGGCTGGCCATGCCGTAGACCCCGGCGTCGCCGGAGCAGACCAGCGCCGCGTCCCGACCCGCCCGGGCGGTGTCCAGCGCCCAGCGGCAGCGGTCGATCTCCCGGGTCATGCCGGTGGTGTAGCACTCTTTTTCCGGGTAGAGGGGGCGCACAAGGTCGATGTAGACCGTATAGCCGCACAACACCTCGGCCTGCTGCAAGGCGCTCTGCGCCTGCACGGTCAGAAACTGTCCGCCGCCGGGGCCAAGCCCCACGACGAACACGGTCTTTTGGTTCTCACTCATTGCTCTGTCCTCCAATCGGGTGCAAAGGGGCGGACGGCCAGCGCCAGCGTCACGCCGCCGCCTGCCGTTTTGGGCAGAAGGAGCATCCCGCCCGAGGCTTTTACTGCCGAGCGCTCACAGACGTTGTCCACACCGGTGACACTTGCCACAAAGGCCGACGGGGTGAACTGTCCCGGCACGGCCCGCAGTTCGTCGGCCGGATAGAACGTGATGGGCCAGCCGTGGACTTTGCAGAACTCTGCAAGCCCCGGCTCATCTTTTTTCAGGTCGATGCTGGCAGCTGCGCAGACCGCCGCCGGGCTGAGACCGGACGCGGCACAGAACGCCGCGAAGGCTTCTTCCAGCTGCTGCGCCGTCGTGCCGCGGCGGCACCCTACCCCCAGCACCCCGATGCGGGGGACGAGGTGGAGCGCCCCGCCCTGCGGCGTGAGGGTCAGGGCGAAGTCGGCGGCTTCGGGTGCGTCAGTTTTTTCCACGCCGGCGGGGGGTTCCCCCGCCACCGGCCACGGCGACCAGTACCGGACAGTCTGCCCGGCCAGCAGGGCGCCGCTGACGCGCTTGATGCGCTCCGGCTCAAGGACAGCGCAGTTCTGGGCCTTGGCCCAGAGGTCCACAGCGAAGAGGCCGTTGACGTCGGTGGCCGTCGTGATGACCGGCACCGCGCCGCACGCTTTTGCCAGCGCCCGGGCCAGCGCGTTGGCACCGCCCAGATGGCCCGACAGGAGCGGCACGGCGAAGTTCCCGCCCTCGTCCACCACCACCACCGCCGGGTCGGCGGCCTTGCTCTTGCAGTGGGGCGCGATGGCCCGCACCGCGATGCCCACAGCTCCTACAAAAATCAGGGCCTCATCCTGTGCAAAATGCTCCGCCGTCCAGCCTTTCAGGGTCACGTCTCCGCCGCAGCGGCTCACGCTGCCGGGCAGAGCTTCCGCCAGCCGACGGGCCAGCGCCTCGCCCTTTGCCGTAAAGGCCAGATATGCCCGGCTCACTGCCCGGCCTCCGTCCCCTGCCGGAACTCGGTGGTAAAGGCGGGGTCATAGAGCTTGCTGCGCTCGTAGTTTTCGCCCAGAAAGTCGCCTACGACGATGAGGGCGGTCTTTGTGATGCCGTTTTTGCGGGTCTCCTCGGCCAGTGTGGAGACGGTGCAGCGCACCACCTTCTGCTCGGGCCAGGTGGCCTTATAGACCACGGCGGCAGGGGTGTCGGGGCGGTAGCCGCCGCTTTCGAGAAGGGCCTGCTGGACTTTGTCCACCAGCCCGATGGAGAGGAAGATGACCATGGTAGCCCCGTGAGCGGCCAGCTTTGCCAGCTGCTCGGCCTCAGGGACAGGAGTGCGGCCCTCCATCCGGGTGATGATGACGGTCTGGCTGACGTTGGGCAGGGTGTACTCGGCACAGAGTGCCGCCGCCGCGCCGCAGAAGCTGGACACGCCCGGGGTGTCGTCATAAGGGATGCCGTCAGCATCCAGCGCGTCCATCTGCTCCCGGATGGCCCCGTAGAGGCAGGGGTCGCCGGTGTGGAGGCGGACCGTAGTGCCTCCGGCCTTTTCGGCGGCACGGATGGTGTCCAGCACCTGTTCCAGCGTCATCTCGGCGCTGTTATAGATGGCACAGCCGGGCTTCGCCAGCCCCAGCAGGGCCGGGTTGACGAGACTGCCCGCGTAGATGATGCAGTCGGCATCGGCCAGCAGGGCCGCACCCCGCCGGGTGATGAGGTCGGGCGCGCCCGGCCCGGCTCCTACAAAATGGACCATATCTTACCCCTCCTTCACCAAAATCGTTGCGAAATAGCCCGCCGACCGGGCCGGGTCATAATCGGCCAGGTCGGGCCAGACCTCCTCGTTCGGCAGGCCGCAGTTACAGACCATCGCGCTCCGGCTCAGAAGCCCGGCGTCGGCCAGCGCGGCCAGCGTCTCGGGCAGCTGACGGCCCGATTTCATCAGCACTTTCGCGCCCGGTGCGGCCAGCACCTCAGCGGCGCAGCGCCCCGGGGCGATGGTCAGCGGCTGCTCCATGCCGCCCGTCAGGGACTGGCCCAGCCGGGCCGCAGCGGCACAGAAGCTCGTCACGCCGGGGAGCATCACGGTCTTGTAACCCTCGGCCTCCAAGATTTCCTGCAAGTAGCCGAAGGTGGCGTAGACGGACACGTCGCCGAGGTTGAGCATGGCGACATCCTGCCCGGCGTCGAGATATTCTTTCACGGCCCGGGCCGCCTCGATGTGGGCGGCTTTCTGCACCGCCGGGTCAAGGCTCATGGCGAAGCGCAGCGGCAGGATGGTCTTGCCGCTCAGATCCACCGCACCTTTTGCGATGTCCAGCGCCAGCATCCCGCCCTTCGGGGTCTGGGGCGCGGCGATGACCGGACAGTTTTCGAGGCGGCGGACAGCCTGCAGGGTCATGAGCTCCGGGTCGCCCGGGCCGACGCTGACGCCGTAAAAAGTGCCTATCCGTTTTTCCATTCGTCCAGCAGCTCCTTTGCAGTTCTGGTCTGGCCCAGCGGGCCGTATTGATTCGAGAAGAGCACCGCGCCCACCCGGAACACCCCGGCGGCGCGGCGGTCGAGGTGGAGCTGGATGGCGTCCAGCAGGCTGGACAGCACCGGCTCTCTCATCTCTGCTTCGTCTAAGATCTCCATACAGGCGTCGGTGGTGGCCGCGTTCATCAGAGCCGCGCAGACGTCCCGGGATGCACCGCAGAGGGCGGCGTGGGCGCAGAGCAGCTCGGTGCGGCAGTCGGCTGTGCGGGAGTGGGTGTTCATGACGCCGCCCGCCAGTTTGACCAGCTTGCCGATGTGGCCCACCAGCACCACCTCTTCGAAGTGGGATGCCGCCGCCATATCCATCGTATCCCCGATGAAGTTCGAGGTCTTGACCACCGGGACATTCTTTAGGGCGGGCATCTTCTCGTGGAGATAGTCGAGGCCGTAGTTGCCCGGGGCGAGGATGAGCCGCCGGGGGCTTCCGGCCCGAAGCGCCGCCTGCCCCATTTCCAGCTGGATGGTGTCGAGGATGGCCTGCTGGCTCATGGGCTCGACGATGCCGCTGGTGCCGAGGACGCTGAGGCCCCCTTCCACGCCCATATGGGGGTTGAAAGTGCGCTTCGCCGTCTCAGCCCCACCCTCGATGGAGATGGTGACGTCAAAACCGCCCGCGTACCCGGCAGATTCGGCCTCTTTTTCCAGCGCTTCCTTTATCATGGCCCGGGGGACGTGGTTGATGGCAGCTTCGCCCACGGGCTGGTCGAGACCGGGCTTTGTTACCCGGCCCACGCCCTCACCGCCGTGGATGCGCACCTCGCCGGCCAGTTCGGGCCGGAGGGCGACACTGGCGATGACCGGCAGACCGGTGGTCACGTCCACATCGTCGCCGCCGTCCTTCCGGATGGCGCACTCAGCCCCCTCGCCGGACAGGCGGCAGGAGATAGGCTCTACCTCCACCACGATGCCCTTCGGGGTGCGGAGGGCCACCGTCTCGGGGGTGCGGCCGGTGAGCAGCAACCGTGCCGCGCCCGCCGCGCCCAGCGCCGCACAGGTGCCGGTGGTATAGCCGCAGCGCAGGAGCTTCTGGCCGCTGCGGACGTAGTGCTCAAAGAGCGGGCACTTTTCCTCCGGCGCTTTTTCTTCGCCGTAGAGGAATGCGTACTGCTCATCGGTCAGAGCATAAATTTTGCAGATGTTTTCCCGGGCAAAGGCCTTTTTCGGCGTCATGACGTCCGAGACGCCCGCCGCCGAGACGCAGACGACCTTGTCGGAAACTTTCTGCGCCAGCTCCAGCTCGTGGAGGCTCAGGATGACGGCCATCTTCTTGTCGCGGGCGAGGCTTTTCAGGATGGCCAGCAATTCGGCCTTGCCCTTGATGTCAAGGAAAGACGTAGGCTCGTCCAATAATATCAGCTCCGGCTGCTGGCAGATGGCCCGGGCCAGCAGGACGCGCTGGCGCTGGCCGTCGCTGATGCGGTTGAAGTCCCGGCCCGCCAGCGCCTCGGCCCCCACGAGAGCCAGCGCGGCATGGACCTGGCGCTTATCTTCCGCCGAGAGGACACCCAGCCGCCCCGTGTAGGGGTAGCGCCCGGCGGACGCCATCTCGAAGCAGGTGGTCAGCTCGGTGCGGCGGGTGTGGGGCACCATCAGGGCCATTTTGCGGGCGCGCTCCGGGCCGGAGTAGTCCGCGAGATTTTTGCCGTCCAGCAGCACAGCGCCCCCCTGGGGGGCCAGCTGCGCTGCCAGCGTCTTGAGCAGGGTGGATTTTCCCGCGCCGTTGGGGCCGATGAGGGTGAGGATGGTCCCCTTCCCGACGCCGAGGCCGATGTGCTCCATCAGGGGCGTTTTGCCGTAGCCGATGGCAAGGTCCTCGGCGCGGCAGTAGAATTTCGGATTGCTCATTCCCGGCCCTCCTGTGTCTGGCGGCGCACCAGCAGCCAGATGACCACCGGCGCACCGAAAACTGCCGTCACCGAGCTGATGGACAGCTCAGTGGGCGCGAACAGGCTGCGGGCGATGAGGTCGCAGAGCAGGCAAAACGCTGCCCCGCCCAGACAGCAGCCCGGCAGGACATAAAGGGGCTTTGCGCTGCCCAGCAGGTTCTTGACCAGATGCGGCACCGCGATGCCCACAAAGGAGATGGGGCCTGCAAAGGCCGTCACGCAGGCGGAAAGCAGGCTGGAAAGCAGCACGAGGGCCGTCGAGAAGGCCCGCACCGGTACGCCGACGCTCCTGGCGTAGCTCTCGCCCATCTGGTAGGCCGCCATGGGCTTCGAGAGCAGGAACGCCGCCGCCAGCGCGGGCAGCACCACGCAGGCCGCTGCGCCCACGTTGGCCCAGGTCATGCCGGAAAAGCTGCCCATCGACCAGTTGTGGAGATTGACGATGTTGGAGTCCTGAGCGAAAGTCACCACGATGTCGGTGACAGCCGAGCAGATATAACCGATCATGATGCCGCAGATGACGAGGATGCTCATCCGCGGCACCCGCCGGGCCACCACCAGCACAAAGGCCATAGCCGCCATCGAGCCTGCAAAGGCGGCGATGATGAGGGTGGCCGAGCTGGTGAGCAGCCCCTGCTGTAAAAACACCACCATCGTCAGGGCCACTGCCAGCTTTGCGCCGCTGGACACGCCCATGACGAAGGGGCCGGCGATGGGGTTGGCGAAGAAGGTCTGCAGGAGGTAGCCTGCAGCCGAGAGGGCCGCGCCCAGCAGCACGACCATGACCGCCCGGGGCAGACGGAGCTGGAGCACGATGCCCACGGCCAGCGCATCTTCGCCCCGGCCCAGCAGAGCCGCCGCCACCGCGCCGGGCGTCAGGGACACACTGCCCCAGAACAGATTGAGTGCAAACAGCACCGCAACCCCCGCCGTGAGGGCGAGGTACGCGAGGCTGAGGCGGCGGGTGGTGGTCATGACAAAGCTCCTTTTATACGATGCGCTGTAAGAAACGGAGGGACGCCGGGTCGGGCGAGCCCTCGGTGAAGACGAGGTTCATATCCGAGATGAGGTCGGCCAGCTCCATGCTCTGCTGGAAGAGGCTCTGGGCCGTACACCAGCAGTCGCCGGACTGGACGGCCTTGAAATCTGCCAGCATCGGGCATTTTTCGATGAGCTGGTCACGGGTCTCCATCACGCCCTCGATGGTGCTGTTGTAGATGAGGACGTCGGCGTCCCTGGCCCGGGCGTAGAACGTCTCCAGCGGCAGTTTGATGGTGGACTGGGCCGACGTCTCCCCCTCGAGGTCGTCGAAGATGTAGACGCCGCCGGCCATCCCCACCATCTGGGCCACATAGTCGCTGGTGCGGCGGACGGTGATGAGGTTGTTGGTGGTGATGGAGAAGAAGGCCGCGGTCTTGCCGGTGTTCTCCTGCTCGAGGATAGGGGCCACCTGCTCGACCTTCTGGCGAAAGACCTCTTCCGCCATCTCAGTCTTATTCAGCAGGATGCCGTAGAGCTTGAGCCACTCCATCCGGGCCAGCGGGCCGCTCTCGTAACTCGAGCGCTCCACGAGGACCGGCACGCCGAACTTTTCCAGCTGCTCCTTGACCTCGGGGTCGTGGAGCACCATGGTGTTCTCGATGGCGAGGGTGCAACCGGCGGCAAGGATGCGCTCATAGTCCGGGGCGCTGTACTTGCCTGCGTAGGCGATGCGGCCCTCCTGCATGGCCTGTCTGGCCTCTTCCACATACCAGCCCTCGGCCTTTGTGCCGGAGAGGGCGATGCTGTCCAGGGCGTCCAGATGGACGAAGAGGTCCATCACCGAGGTGGAGACGAGATAAATATGATCCAGCGGCTGGCGCAGCACCACGACGTCCTCGGGCAGGTCGTCCACCTCGGCGGCCCCTTCGGGGACGACGAGGAACCGCCCGGCGTCCGGGATGTCGATCATCACATAGCCGCCCTCATAGCAGTCGGCGGAAAACTGGGCGGCATAGTCCAGCGGATAGCTGTGGTCGAACACGAGGGATGCTGTATTGGCCGGGGCGGTCTTGTGCTGCCCGCAGCCCGCAAGGGTGAGGGCGGCGGCAGGCAGGGCTTTCAGGAAATTGCGGCGTTTCATCGTTACTTTGCCTCGATCAGAGATGCAGAGGCGAAGGTCAGCGTATACTCGATCTCATGCGGGGTGCTCATGGCGACGGTATCGCCCACCACATCCAGCGGGGTGTCGAGAGCCGCGACGGGGATCTCGAAGGTAGAGTTGCCCTCGGTGTTGGTGGGCAGATACTTTTCGCCGTCCACCAGCATATAGTCGTAGTTGGGGCTGGACCAGACGATGGTGGCGGTCATCCTGCCGTCGGCCACGGTCAGGGCAGCGGGGCTTTCCACGGTAGCGCGGCCGGAGCCGCCCTCGAGGGTCACATCACAGGTGTAGGTGCCGTCGGCAGGTGCTTCCGCCGCGGCAGGCTGGGCGTTGGCGACACGGACGGTATGGTCGTACCACTTGCCCTTGGAGCCGAGGATGGCCAGCTGGAAGTCCTCGTCCAGAGCCTTCACCGGGATGTCGAAGCCGTACACCTCATCCGAGGTGCCGTCGCTGTAGTTCACCACATCGGTGGTGGGCTGGAGCCAGTCGGCCTCGTGGGAGGCCGCGTCCTCTGCCGTGCCGACGTAGAGGTTGACGATCTTCTTGGAGACGAGACTGACGTGGAAGGTCATCTGACCGTCCTTCACGGTCAGGGTCCCCTTGCCGTCATTGGCCTCGTTGGCATGGAACATGGAGCTGTCGGTGTCAAAGTCGGCGGTGTAGACGCCGTCGGGCAGAGCGGCCTCTGCCGCCGGTTCGGAAGCAGCCTCGCTCACGGCGGAGGAAGCCGCAGCCTCGGAGGAAGCGGCAGAGCTGGCCGGGGCGCCGGATGCGCCGCAGCCGGTGAGAGAACCAGCCAGCACAGCGCCGGCCAGCAGAAGAGCAAATTTATTGTTCAGTTTCATGATGATATACCTCGAAGTATCTATTTTACAGAAAAGATTATAACACGCAATGGCCTGAATTCAAAGCAGACGGAAAAGAAATTGCCCGAAAAGGCACTCCTTTCCGGGCAATCATAAACTTATGCTCAGCCGTTCAGGGAATCGACAGCGGCCTTGGTGTGTGCGACGTAGAGCTGCTGGATGTCAGCGACCTCGCCCAGACCGGCAATCTGGCAATCGACAGAGTCGAATTCGCCGGAGGCCTCGAACTGGCTCTTCCAGGAATCCTCGTCATCGCCAGCCATATCGTTGTTGGCGTGGTCGCCTGCAACGACCATCAGGGGACGCAGGACGACCTTGGTGTAACCGGCGGCCTTGACAGCCTCGATGATGTTCTCGCAGGCAGTCTCCTCAGGCTCGCCCTCGACGGTGCCGATGAAGACATTCTTGTAGCCCAGAGCCTCCATCTGAGACTGCATCTGGGTGTAGCTCACCTTTGCGGTGTGAGAGGTGCCGTGGCCCATGAAGACGAAAGCGGTGCCGTCCTCAGCAGCAGCGTCCAGACTGTCGAAACCGGCGGTCTTGACGGCCTCGGCGGTGATGGCCTTGGCGACAGCTTCCTTGTCGGCGTTGATGACGGTGGCATCGCTGCCCACCTCGCCCAGCAGAGGCTCGGCGACAGCGACAGACTCGAACTTGTCGCGGTAGCTGTCCACCATCTCCATCATCTCGTCGTACTCAGCGCCATGCATCAGATGGGTGGGCTGGACGACCAGATTCTTCACGCCGTTGGCAACAGCGCGCTCCA
>ERZ1034952.1334-NODE-1334-length-20329-cov-18.819424_pt1 | contig 20329 bp, 16 predicted proteins | sample MGYA00520625_ERZ1034952 | MGnify/ENA primary metagenome ERZ1034952 (study PRJEB33766, sample SAMN09781773) | gut metagenome | biome: gut microbiome | host: Homo sapiens | place: Madagascar | study: EMG produced TPA metagenomics assembly of the PRJNA485056 data... | reverse complement strand
AGAGTGATTTCCCTGCGGATGCCATGATGCAGATCGCGGCGGCACTGGAGAAAAAAAGCGAGCATCCGCTGGCAGAGGCGGTAGTGGAATATGCGGAAAGGTTTCAGCTGACAATTCCGGAGATCGTGGATTTCAAGGCAACCTTCGGGCGTGGTGTGGAAGGTGCGCTGGCAGCAGATTTCCAGGCAGTGGAAGCAGCAAAAAATAACGGTCCTACGGCGGTATTTTATGCCGGAAAGCCGGGTGATGTTTCAGACACCTCCGGAAAGAGGACACGCAAGACTCCGCCAACCGGGAATACAGTGCCGGATACCGGTAGTGTAGACATCCCAGCAGGCACAAAGTTCTATGTAGGCAATCTTGCATTTTTACAAGAGAAAAACATCACACTGCCGCAGGGAGCCGCAGAAGGTCTGGACCGGATGGCGGACGAAGGTATGACACCGCTTCTGGTGGCGCAGGAAGGAAGATTCTTAGGCATCATCGGTGTATCAGATACTGTCAAAACCACCTCCTATGAAGCAATCAATGCATGGGAGAAAATGGGCGTCAGAGTCATCATGCTGACCGGAGACAACCGCCGCACCGCGGAAGCCGTACAGCAGAAGCTTGGCATCTCCGAAGTCGTGGCAGAGGTACTGCCGCAGGATAAGGAGAAAAAGGTCAGTGAATTGAAAGCACAGGGACACAAGGTAGCCATGATCGGCGACGGTATCAACGATGCTCCCGCACTGGCGGCAGCAGATGTGGGTATGGCTATCGGCGCAGGTACAGATGTCGCCATGGAGAGTGCCGACATTATCCTGATGAAAAACGATCTGCGGGATGCGGTGACCGCCATGAAGCTGAGCCGTTCCGTGATCCGTAATATTAAGGAAAACCTGTTCTGGGCATTTTTCTACAACTGCATCGGCATCCCTCTGGCAGCCGGTGTGTTGTATCCGGCGTTCCAGATCCGGCTGAATCCCATGTTCGGCGCGGCAGCCATGAGCTTAAGCAGTATCTTCGTCGTGGGAAATGCCCTGCGGCTGAGAGGCTTTAAGAACGGATTCACCCCACTGAAAAAAGAAACACCGGAAGCAGCCCGTAAGGAAATGGAGATAACGCATGCAACTGCGGAGGGAGAACAGTGCATACTGAAAGCCCCCGCAGAGCAAAATAACAGACAAGATGTAAAGCAGGAGAAAGAGAGGACAAACACAATGACAAAAGTAATCAGTATCGAAGGAATGATGTGCAATCACTGCACCGGAACCGTACAGAAGGCACTGGAGGCAGTAGAAGGCGTGAAAGCCGTGACCATGAGCCTGGAGCAGAAAAACGCTGCCGTGGAACTGGCATCCGATGTGGCAGATGATGTACTGACCAAGGCTGTGGTGGACGCAGGATATGAAGTGAAGGGAATTACCACAAAATAAGGTTTTACCGTCAGTTTTTGCCAACGTAAAAGGGAAAATGGCGCTGACCAGATGTTATGTTTACAGACATGACACTGGGCAGCGCCGTTTTGGGTCTATAGAGGAAAAAGTGATCCACAGGTACTTTTCACTACTGTATTTCAGGAATTTTTGCGGTATATGGGTCTATGCAGAAGAAAAAAATAATTTTCCAAAGATTCTATATAAAGTTTATAATTTCTTAATTGATTTTCTTCAGATAAGTGTTATAGTAACAATAGAACAGATGAAATAGGAAGACTGTGAGTCTGTTCTATGCCAAATAAATATTGTCAAAGCTTTTTATGAATGTTGGCATTCAACAAAGCGCAGGCAATGTTTAATGGTTTTGAACAGTTGCAAATTGTATAACCTTATGTGAGGAGGCGAACGATTATGAATATTGATAAATTTACACAGAAATCCATAGAAGCCGTCAACGGCTGTGAAAAGCTCGCCATGGAATATGGCAACCAGGAGATCGAGCAGGAGCATCTGCTGTACAGTCTGCTGACCCTGGATGACAGTCTGATCTTAAAGCTTGTGGAGAAGATGGAAATCCAGAAGGAGCACTTTGTAAACCGTGCAAAACAGGCTCTGGAGAAAAGAGTAAAGGTGCAGGGCGGTCAGCCTTATGTCGGTCAGTATCTGAACAAGGTACTGGTCAGCGCATCAGATGAGGCAAAGCAGATGGGAGATGAATATGTCTCCGTTGAGCATCTGTTCCTTGCCATGATCAGGAATCCCAACAAGGAGATTGCCGAGATCTGGAAGGAATACGGCATCACAAGAGAGCGTTTTTTACAGGCACTGTCTACCGTAAGAGGCAACCAGAGAGTTACCAGTGACAATCCGGAAGCTACTTATGATACTTTGGAAAAATACGGTCAGGATCTGGTGGAGAAAGCGAGAAACCAGAAGCTGGATCCTGTCATCGGACGAGACAGTGAGATCCGTAATGTGGTACGTATCCTGTCCCGTAAAACGAAGAACAACCCTGTACTTATCGGTGAACCCGGTGTCGGTAAGACCGCCGTGGTGGAAGGGCTGGCACAACGTATTGTAAAAGGTGATGTACCACAGGGACTGAAGGATAAGAAGATTTTCGCACTGGATATGGGTGCACTGGTAGCCGGCGCAAAATACAGAGGTGAATTTGAGGAACGTCTGAAAGCCGTACTGGATGATGTGAAGAACAGCGACGGACAGATTATTCTGTTCATTGATGAGCTGCATACCATTGTTGGTGCCGGTAAGACAGATGGCGCTCTGGATGCAGGCAATATGTTAAAACCTATGCTGGCCCGTGGTGAACTGCACTGTATCGGTGCCACCACACTGGATGAATACAGACAGTATATTGAAAAAGATGCCGCTCTGGAACGTCGTTTCCAGCCGGTTATGGTAGAAGAACCCACTGTGGAGGATACAATTTCTATCCTGCGTGGATTGAAGGATCGTTATGAAGTATATCACGGCGTTAAGATCATGGATAATGCGCTGGTAAGTGCAGCCGTACTTTCCAACCGTTATATCACCGACAGATTCCTGCCGGATAAGGCAATCGACCTGGTGGATGAAGCCTGCGCTCTGATCAAGACCGAGATGGACAGTATGCCTACGGAGCTGGATGAACTGCAGCGTAAGGTGACACAGCTGGAGATCGAGGAGACTGCTCTGAAAAAAGAGGATGACCGGATCAGTAAGGAACGTCTGGCTGATCTGCAGAAGGAACTGGCAGAGTTAAAGGATCAGTTCAATTCAAGAAAAGCACAGTGGGATAACGAGAAGGCATCTGTAGATAAGCTTTCCAAGCTGCGTGAGGACAGAGACCGTATCAACAACGAGATTCAGATCGCAGAGCGGGAAGGAGACTATGAGAAAGCGGGCAGATTAAAATACAGTGAACTTCCTGCACTGGAGAAACAGTTGGAGCAGGAGGAAAATAAGGTCGGCGAATCGGATATGTCGCTGGTACATGAAAAGGTATCGGAGGAAGAGATCGCAAGGATCATTTCCCGCTGGACCGGCATCCCGGTAGCTAAACTGACTGAGAGTGAGCGTAACAAGACCCTTCATCTGGATGAAGAACTGCACAAACGTGTGGTTGGACAGGACGAAGGTGTGACCAAGGTTACCGAAGCCATCATCCGTTCCAAAGCCGGTATCAAGGATCCCAGCAAGCCCATCGGTTCCTTCCTGTTCTTAGGACCTACCGGTGTAGGTAAGACGGAGCTGGCGAAGAGCCTGGCAGCAGCATTGTTTGACGACGAGAACAACATGGTCCGTATCGATATGAGCGAATACATGGAGAAATATTCTGTCTCTCGTCTGATCGGTGCGCCTCCCGGATACGTAGGATACGAAGAGGGCGGTCAGCTGACCGAGGCTGTCCGGAGAAAACCTTACAGTGTGGTATTGTTCGATGAGATCGAAAAAGCCCATCCTGATGTATTCAATGTACTGTTACAGGTACTGGATGACGGGCGTATCACCGATTCTCAGGGTCGTACCGTAGATTTCAAGAATACCATCCTGATCATGACCTCCAACATCGGCGCAAGCTATCTGCTGGACGGCATCAACGAAGACGGCACCATCAAGCCGGAGGCAGAGGCAGCAGTCATGAACGACCTGCGTGCACATTTCCGTCCGGAATTTCTGAACCGTCTGGATGAGACGATCCTGTTCAAGCCTCTGACCAAAGATAATATCGGCGGTATCATTCATCTGATCATTGCCGATCTGAACAAGCGTCTGGAGGATAAGCAGCTGACGATCCGTCTGTCGGACGAGGCTATGCAGTACATCGTGGATAACGCGTATGACCCGGTCTATGGTGCACGACCTCTGAAACGTTATATTCAGAAGTATGTGGAGACCCTGGCTGCCAAGATGATCCTGGCAGATCAGGTGGAGGAGGGCGATACGATCGTCATTACCGTAGAGGACGACAAGCTTTCCGCAAAATGTGAGAAAGGATCTAAAAATAAATAAGCAGTAATACGAAAAGCGAAAGTGGCAGACTTGTCATTTTCGCTTTTTTCGTTTAAGATAATAGTAATAAAATTTTTAAAGAGAGGTTTTTTTATGATACCACAGGATCCGGTCATGTTATTAAGCTTTATCAATCTGAAACTCCGTGACTACTACGGAAGCCTGGAGCAGCTCTGCGATGATCTGGATGTGAATGAACAGGAGATCAGGGATAAGCTGGCATCCATCGATTATCATTACAATGAAGAGAGGAATCAGTTTGTATAATACAACCAGCAGTCTTACAGGGAAAAAGGGAACCAGATGCCTGATCTGCACCGGCTGCGGCAGATGTCCCGGAGTGATCCGGGGGATGCAGGTGGTGACAGAAAAGCTGGAGCTTCCTTTGTTATCTTTACAGAATACGCAGGGTATCCGGCTGATGACAGTGGATATCGGAACGACTACTATTGCTATGCAGCTCTATGATGCAGACGGTAAAATAGTGGACAGTTTTCCGAGTGTGAATCCCCAGGTCGGCTACGGTGCTGATGTACTCTCCCGGATAGAGGCGGCAAGGGATCCGGGGAAGGCTGCGGATATGCAGAAAAAAGTCCTGGACCTCATTGAAAAGGGAGTACAGCGGTTTTCCAAAAAGCTGCAGGAGAAGGAGTCTATACAGATGGTCATTGCGGCGAATACCACTATGACCTATCTGCTGATGGGCTGGGATCCGGCAGAGCTGGGCAGGGCACCTTTTCGGGTAAGTCATTGCGGAGCCACAGACACACAGATCGCAGGCGTTCCCTGTCATATTATTCCCGGATTGTCTGCCTTTGTCGGCGGGGACATCACAGCGGGAATACTGGCCTGTCAAATGCTGGAGCAGGAGGAACCTATGCTGCTCATCGATCTGGGTACCAACGGTGAGATGGCGCTGGGTAATAGACAGAAGCTGTATGCCTGTGCCACGGCGGCAGGACCTGCCTTCGAGGGCGGGGCAAACCGTGGTATCTGGGGTGCGGATATGGTGAAATTGTTACAAAAGCTTCTGGAAGAAGGACTGATGGATCGGCAGGGATTGTTAAAGGAACCTTATTTCACGAGGGGGATCCGTATCGGAGATGTACTTGTGACAAAAGAGGCCGTGCGTGCGGTACAGCTGGCGAAGGGAGCCATTGCCGCAGGCATAGAGATCCTGACGGAAAGCTATGGGATAAGACTTCCGGATATTTCCAGGGTAGTGCTGGCAGGAGGTTTTGGCTATTATCTGGACCCGAAGGCAGCTGCCGCCATCGGACTGCTTCCGAAGGAACTGACAGAGCGTACCGTGACCGGCGGCAACACGGCACTTAGTGGTGCTGCACTGGTGGGAAACAGGATACTGACCGGACAGCTGCGATCATGGGATGATCTGCACCGGCGGCAGGAATTACAGATTCAGATATTGAATCTGGCGGAGCAGGAAAAATTCACAGAAACATTCTTGAAAAAGATGGATTTTTGTTAAAATTGCGCAAAAAAATATAACAAAACGCATAAAATGTTGTTTCATTATAGCAATAATTATGGTATACTTCTTAATATGATTACATGTACCGGAGGATATTGCATGAGTACGAATGTTGAGAAACCCCAAAAATCTCTTTTTGCGGGGAAAAAAGAGAAAGCTTCCAAAAAGAAGCCAAAACCTGAGAAAAAGGTGACAAAAGTACCGAAGGAGAAGTCTGTAAAGACAAAGACACCAAAGAAGACATCCGGCATGAGTGGGAAAAGCTCCAAACTGTTCAGTATACGCAATAAGATCGTAGTATGTTTTCTGGTGCCGATCGTGTTCATGATCATTATCGGCATTTCGGCATATCAGAAGTCTGCGGAAGGCTTAAGTGAGAAATATACGGATTCCACGTTACAGACTGTGCGCATGGCGACAGAATACTTGGATATGACCTGTGATTTTATTCGTTCCGAGGGCTTAAAGTATGCGTATGACGACGATCTGCGGAAGTATTTCCTGGGAATGTTCGAGGACAATCCGGTAGACAAGCTGAACTTCCTGACAGCTACGAAGTCGAATCTATTATCGGTGCAGACGTCGAATCCGTTCATCAGTCATATGCACATTATTCCCAAGGAAGGTGTGGGACTTTTGTCCACCAAGCTTTCTTCCGGTGTGGATGGATTCCTGGATGAATATAAGGAGTCGGTAGCTTCCGGCGCCGGCAGAAGAAGCATTCCACAGTGGATCGACAGTCATCCGGTGCTGGATGACAAGGTAAAAGAGACATATCGGGACTACATATTGTCTTTCCAGATGATGAGCCAGTCTAATAACGCCTGCGTTGTTATTGATATGAAGCCTCTGGCTATTACAAACTTTTTGAAGGAAATTGATATCGGTGATGACAGTGTCATTGGATTTATCACTCCGGGTGGAAGAGAACTGGTAGTGGAGCAGCTGGAAGACGGTGAAGAGAGTACTTTTGCTGAGGATGAGAAAGTATTCGTCGAGCAGGATTTTTATAATGGAGTAATGGATCAGGCAGTATCGGATTCCGGTACCGCGGAAGTGGATTTCCGTGGAGAAAAATACCTCTTTATCTATAGCCGTAGTGCGGAAGTTGGATTTACCACCTGTGCACTGGTGCCTATGCGTGTGGTGACCAGCCAGGCTATGGAGATCCGTAATATGACGATTGGCCTGGTAATCCTGGCCTGTGTGATCGTAGTGATCGTGGGTATCTTTATTACAGTCGGTATTGAGAACAACATGAAACGCATCTCCAGAAAGTTCGGTGATGTGGCACAGGGCGATCTGACCGTGACGGTATCAGCCAAGGGGCACGATGAGTTCCAGGATCTGGCAGGATCCGCGACTAACATGATCACGAATACCAAGAAGCTGGTAAATCAGGTAAGCAATGCCACCGGAGAATTAGAAGTTTCTGCGCAGAATGTGGGACAGGCTTCCGAATTGATCCATGAATATTCTCAGGATATTACCCGTGCCATCGGAGAGATCAATGAAGGTATGGAGGAACAGTCCAGACATGCACAGGAATGTGTGGAGAAGACGGATATTCTCTCCAACGAGATCCAGGAAGTCAGCCATGTGGTAGAGCGGGTTGAGAAACTGGTAGATGAGACCGAAGGCATGATCAACAAGGGAATGGAGATCGTACAGGTACTGGGTGAACGTGCCGGTGAGACCACACAGATGACTGTGAAGGTAAGCGAGAGTATTGAATCCCTCCGCAAGGAATCCGAGATCATCAACAGTTTCGTAGGTACGATCACAGAGATTACGGAACAGACGAATCTGTTGTCTCTGAATGCTTCCATTGAGGCAGCCAGAGCCGGAGAGGCCGGAAGAGGTTTCGCTGTGGTAGCGGAAGAGATCCGCAAACTGGCAGATGATTCCGCCAAGGCAGCCGGTGAGATCGGCAACAATGTTGCAAACATTACTGCACAGACACAGAACAGTGTGGAGAGTGCAAGCCAGGCGAAAGCGATGGTAGAGCTTCAGACCAAGGCTGTGGAAGAAGTAATCGCAGTATTCCGTGAGATGCAGGCTCGTATGAGTCAGCTGATCGAGGGACTGAAGGATATCGTGGTAAGTACCGAGAAGGCTGATGGCGAACGTAGTGCAGCGGTAGCGGCAGTGAAAAATATCTCAGATATTATCGAGGAGACCGCAGGCAGTGCAGAAACCGTCAATGACGTAGCCAACAAACTGCTCTCACATGTAGAGAAACTGAGCGACACCGCAAATGCGCTGGATGAGAATATGGAAGGACTCAAGAATGAGATCTCCGTATTTAAGATCTGAGGATAAGTATCTATAAGAAGGAGTTAAAGGAAGATCCGGAACAGAAAGGGCCGGATCTTCTTTTACTTCATTTCGGAACGAATTGCTACGGCAGGAATTGCGGAGTGTTCTCATGCATATATTTGGGATGAAAGCTGACAGGCGGATGACTTGGCAATGAGAAAAGTGTTGGCGGGTATTCTGATCTTTGATGTGGTCATGGGCATATTATGCCTGGTAGTGGGAACAAGGCAATATGCAGGGGATAGGCAATTGAATACCCGGGAGGGAAAAATTCAGGGATTACGGGAAACCCTGGCAGGAGATGTCAACTGTGAAGAAGAACTTGCTCAGAAGATTGCCCTGACTTTTGATGACGGACCGCATCCGAAGTACACGGAGCAGCTTTTGGACGGACTGAAAGAACGGAATGTGGCAGCTACTTTTTTCGTGACCGGGGAGAATGCGGAGAATTATCCGGAGATCATCCGAAGAGAACAGGAAGAAGGGCATCTGATCGGCAACCATACTTACAGTCATATGCAGTTGACTTCCCATAACCGGGAAAAATTCCGGGAGGAACTGGTGAGGACGAATGAGATATTAGAAGAGATCACCGGAGAGAAAGTCAGTTTCGTCCGGCCGCCCTACGGCAGCTGGGATAAAAGCTTTGAGAAGGAATTGAATATGTTTCCGGTATTGTGGAATATTGATCCTTTGGACTGGTGCTCCCACAATGCAGAATACATTGCAGCCAGGGTAGTAGAGAAAGCAGGAGATGGGGATATCATCCTGATGCATGACTATTATGATACTTCCGTTATCGCGGCGCTGGAAGTGATAGATGCTTTGCAGGGAGAGGGATTTCAGTTTGTGACGGTGGAAGAGCTTCTGTTTGACTGATAAATTATCCTTGCATCCTACCGTAATGTACGCATATAATATGAAGAGCAAGAGTGGAAAAATATGTCGGATGGGTGCGATGAAATGTTCGCATCGTACTTAAAGGAAAACGAATGATAAAAATAGCTTTTTGTGATGATGATCTGTCAGTGCTTAAGGAATTAAGCATATTAATGGACAGATATCGTGTGGAAAGAAATCAGGATATAACTTATGCAGCGTTTCACAGCCCGCTGGAGTTGCTGGCAGAGGTAGAACGGGGAACTGAGCTTGATATTATTTTCCTGGATGTACTGATGCCGGGACAGAATGGGATCAGCACAGCAAAGGAGATCAGAAAATATGATACTTCGGTGAAGATCATATATCTGACATCCTCAGCGGAATATGCTGTGGACTCCTATTCGGTAGGTGCCTATTTTTACCAGCTGAAGCCGATCTGGCAGGAAAGCTTCTACCGCCTGATGGATTCGGTGCTCTCGGAGTGCCGCCGGAATGAGGAAAAGAGCCTGATCCTGCGCAGCAAGTCAGGAATCACCAGAATGGATCTGGACAAGCTGCAGTATTGTGAAGTGATGGGACGTACCTTATTGTTTCACAGGCAGGACGGAGTTGTCATGGACAGCGCCGGAAGACTGGATGATCTGTGCGAACAGCTCAAGGATTATGATTGCTTTATCCGCTGCCACAGGTCTTACCTTGTTAATTTAGCATATGTGCAGAATATTTCCAGTAAGGCCGTCACAATGTGCGATGGTACCGAACTCCCGATCCCACATGGAAAATATTCCGAACTGAAAGACAGATTCTTTGATTATTTCTTTCAAAAAAATCAGACAATTCTAGGATAATTTTAAGCGACCACGACCGGAGAACACCTTCTCCGGTCGATTGATGTCATTTTTGGGTCGATTCATGTCAAAAATGGTTTTCCAATGGAAAAATAAGGTACAATTCTTTCAGACAACAGAAAACTGTTGCTGGAAGGAGAAGAATATTATGAAGAGAAAAATGATCGCGTGCGTTATGGGACTGGTACTGGCATTGTCATTAGCAGCCTGCGGTGAGGAAGAAGTGGTTGTGGAAAACACCAACGAGGAAGTGACGGTAGAGGCTCAGACCACAGAGGCAGCAGAAACTCCGGCGGAGACCGTTGCAGAGGCAGACACAGAAGCAGAGGGTGGTCCCCTGTTGCAGGTGGAGGTTATGGAGATTCCGGATCTGAGTGGCACGGAATGGACTTTTGCAGGCGGTATGATTGACGGTGTTGAAATGGAGGAAGAGGATCTGAATGCAACACTGGAGACTTACGGCGGTACTTTACAGCTGGTATTCGGTGAAGACGGTGCAGTTACCATGGTACAGGGTGGAGGAAATGCAGAAGGTACGTATGAGTATTCCGATGATAACACTGCTATTAAGATGACCCTGGATTTCGGAGGAACAGAGATTTCTTACGCAGGCTTTTTGTCTCAGGTAGGTGATACCGTGACACTGATCGCCATGTCTGATATGAATGGTTATGACGGACTTTATTTTGTACAGTAAAACACAGCAGGAAATATTGGAAAAGTAGAAAGAATGAAAAGGGGAGGAAAGAAATGACGATAGAAATTGTGATTATCGTAATGTTGCTTGCCTCCCTTTTTGGAGCCTGGGTATTGTCGGTGTGGCGTAAACTGGAGATGCAGGAAGAAAATATCCGCAATGCCTTACATCAGACACTGGTACAGCTTTCCGCCGAACGGGAAGCGTTGGAAGGATTGACGGAGCTTTTAAAAAATGTTATTGATACAGATCTCTTACGGGAGATGAGATGCTCTCTGGAGAATGCACAGGATGGCGGAGAAGCACGGCAGCCGGAGTGGATATCAGAACAACAGAGAGAATTATTAAGAGTACAGAATAAAATTGCAGAGATCTCGAAAAGTATGCCGCTTTTGCAGGCACAGGAGACCTATCAGAAGTACTGGAAAGCAGCGAAAAGCTATGAACATATGGTGGAGACGAGCGGACTGATCTATAACGATTCGGTGGAGAGTTATAATGGGATGCTCCGTAGGATGCCGAATCGTATAGCAGCGGGAATTTGTGGGTTCCATCGGAAAAAAATGATCGAGATCCTGTAAGCTATATACATTTTAAGGAGGGTAAAGCTATGGGATTATTTACAAACAACAAAAAATTATGTCCGATCTGCGGAAGCCCAACCCCGAGACTTTTGGCATCAGCAGTGGATGGACAGAATCTGTGCAAGGAGTGCGCTGGAAAAATTAATCTGCCGGATGGCGTACAGGATGGCATGACGGTGGACGATTTCAGGGAATATATCAGCATCCACGATGCGAACAAGCCGTTACGCGACAGCTTTACAGAGACCTATCGCTACAATTTCGGCTTTTTTAAGGGAGCGTTATTATTGGATCTGGATCATCAGCTGCTGCGTCTCGGAGACGGCGAAGCGGTATTTGCCATGGAACCTGCAAATATCAGGTCTTTCCGCATTTTAGAGGATGGCGAAGTATTGTTCGAGGGAGAACAGGGGAACTTCCGGAGCTACAAGAGCGATATTAAGGAACGCTTAAATGAGTTAAAACCCAGAATTGATGAATACAGAATGTTACGCCATCAGTATGAGATGATGGAAGAAATGCGTCGTAATATGGAAGACAGCAGAAGAGACGACAGAAGATACGACGACAGAAGATACGATCCGGATTACAGAGACTATATCATGGAGCCGGACTTCAATGTGCCCAATCCGGTTGACAAATTTGCAGTGGAGATCATTCTGGAACATCCTTACTGGAAGAACTTCTATAAGGAGACGGGAGCGCCGAAGTTCAACAGCGACCAGCCCAGTACCATTGATTATCTGGATGATTATACGCAGAAGACAGAGGAACTGCACGCGCTGGCACAGAATCTGATGCAGCTGATCGATCCGCAGGCGCAGGAACAGGTAATAGATCCTCATGCCTCCGTACAGAGCCCGGGCACTCAGAGTGCACCGCAGGCTGCACCTGTACAGACAGAGGACCCTACGGTGGCACTGCCCAAGTATAAGGCTTTGATGGATGCCGGCGTTATCACGCCAGAGGAGTTTGAAGCGAAGAAGAAACAGCTGCTGGGACTGTAAAAAGTGAATATTTTAAATTGACGGGCACATGGCTGTCGGATATACTATAAGAGTATGATATCTTATATGGGTATGATACGGAAAGCAGGATCTGACAGCCATGAGTAGTTTACAAAAGAAAGAAACATTATTGATCGTTGATGATTCCAAATTTCAAAGAGTAGTGATCAGACAGTCTCTCGGGGAGTATTTTAACTTCGCAGAGGCTGTTTCCGGTGAAGAATGTATTCAGATCATGGAGAAGGAAAGTGATGCCATTGATCTGGTTCTGCTGGATCTGGTCATGCCGGGCATTGACGGCTTCGAAGTACTGCGCCGCAGACAGAGTATGGAAGGTTTCAAGGATACGCCGGTCATTGTTCTGACCAATACAGAGTCCGTAACTTCCCAGTCGGAAGCTTTTGCCCTGGGAGCAGATGAATTTATCATTAAGCCGGTGGATGCCCGCATCGCACTTTCCCGTATCAACAATACGCTGGGGGTAAAGCGCAGATTACAGAGCAGCCGGGATGAACAGAAGGCATGGGAGACCAAATCTCAGATCGACGAAATGACCAGTCTGTTCAACAAGATGACTGTAGAAAAGCTGATCACAAAGACTCTGACAGAGAATGAGAGCAGATCACATGCTTTGATGTTAATAGATATTGATAATTTTAAGTCTGTCAATGACGTCTACGGACATACCATGGGTGACCATGTCATCAGTGTGATCGCAGGGGTGATTTCTTCCCAGTTTCGCAGCACCGATTATGTGGGTCGCGTCGGGGGAGATGAATTCTGCGTATTGATGGCGGATATTCCGTCGAGAGAGATCGCATTGATCAAGGCAGAGAATCTGGTCAGTCTTGTAAAATATAAGGAGAACTTATCCATACCGGAAAATATATCTATCAGTGTGGGAGTAGCTTTTTCCGAAGCGGATGATCAGTGCTATGATGAGCTGGCAACAAAAGTCGATCAGGCTCTGTACGTCTCTAAAAAATCCGGTAAAGGAAGATACAGCGTCTACGGCGAGGAACAGCAGGCTCCCGAGAAAGTCATACAGGCCCTTGTATGGTCCGGCTCCCGTAATGTTACCAGCATGATGGAATTTGCCCTGCCGGATTATGTACAGCTGAAGACAGTGGCTTCGGTGGAAGAGATCAGATCCTGTATGGAAGAAAAGACCGATGAAGATATTCCGGCATTGATCGTGGATGTATCGGAGGAAGAGGACCAGGGACAGAGGCGTTGGCAGGAGCTTCGTAAGCTGAAGGAAGAGCATACGTTTTCCATGATCGCTATCTGTAAGGAGGGTAATCTGGCACAAATGAAATGTGCTTTGGAGACGGAAGAACTTTCGGATCTCTTGCTGGCACCGCTGGAAGCGAATACGTTGAAGCGACGTGTGAGGATCTGGATGCAAAATTGCAAGTTGTGATAAAGTCTGTTATAATTGGCTGGAGCATATCAAAGGATGTGCTTCGGCCTTTTTGGATGATAGAAGCAGGGGATGTAACAGTATGGATTTATTTGAATATATGCGAAGCACCAATATGGAAAAAGAAGCACCGTTAGCTGCCAGAATGCGTCCCAGGACTTTGGATGAAGTCGTAGGGCAGGAGCATATCATCGGCAAGGATAAGCTTTTGTACCGTGCCATCAAGGCGGACAAGATCAGTTCCATTATATTCTATGGACCGCCCGGTACCGGCAAGACGACATTAGCAAAGGTGATCGCCAATACTACCAGCGCCGAGTTTTGTCAGATCAATGCCACCGTAGCCGGCAAAAAGGACATGGAGGAAGTGGTGGCTAAAGCCAAAGAACTGCAGGGAATGTACGGGAAACGTACGATCCTGTTTATCGATGAGATCCATCGTTTTAACAAAGGACAGCAGGATTATCTGCTTCCTTATGTGGAGGACGGTACGATCATTCTCATCGGAGCCACCACGGAGAATCCTTATTTTGAGGTGAATGGAGCGTTGATCTCCCGTTCGGTGATCTTTGAACTAAAACCGATCCCCAGAGAAGCTATTAAAGAGCTTCTGAAGAAGGCAGTTTACGATACGGATCGCGGTATGGGAGCTTACAACGGTACGATCGATGAAGATGCATTGGAGTTTTTGGCGGATATCTCCGGCGGAGATGCCAGACATGCCCTCAATGCCATTGAACTGGGTATCATGACCACAGAGCCCGGCCCGGATGGTAAGATCCACATTACGCTCGATGTGGCACAGCAGTGTATTCAGAAGCGAGCGGCAAGATATGATAAAAACGGTGATAATCATTACGATACGATCTCTGCTTTTATCAAAAGCATGCGTGGCTCTGACCCGGATGCCGCAGTATATTATCTGGCAAGAATGTTAAATGCGGGAGAGAGCGTGACTTTTATCGCGAGACGTATCATGATCTGTGCATCGGAGGATGTGGGCAATGCGGATCCGCAGGCACTGGTAGTGGCAGTGAACGCTTCCCTGGCGGTGGAACGGGTCGGTATGCCGGAGGCACAGATTATTTTAGCACAGGCAGTCACTTACATTGCTACAGCACCCAAGAGCAACCGCAGCTATGAAGCGGTATCCCGGGCGATGCAGGAAGTGCAGGCCAGCGGAGATCTGCCGATTCCCACACATCTGCAGGATGCACATTATAAAGGAGCAACAAAATTGGGACATGGTACAGGATATAAATATGCCCATGATTACCCGAATGACTATGTGGAACAACGGTATCTGCCCTATGAGTTAAGCGGCAGGGAGTTCTATCAGCCTTCGGGCAACGGATATGAAGTGAAGATCCGTGAACATATGGCGAGAATCAAAAAAGAAGCGGCAAGATCAGAATAATTCACGGAACTAGAATAATTCCGTGATCAGATATTTGTATATTTCCTGGTTTTTCCGCTGCCAGTTATCGCAGATGGCAACGGCAGTCTCTTCCACGGGGACGGACAGAGTGATATCTACCAGGCTGATGCCTCTGTCTTTTGCCACCAGGTGAGCTTCGTACTCACCGGAAGTGGATTTGTAGTAATCTCCGAGGACGGATACTTCGTTGCGCAGTGTAAACTCATTTTCCTGAAAATAGGTATCAATCTCCTGTTTGATGGTATCACCGATGCGGTTCTCGAAGAAATTCAGTGTTTCTTTTCCTTCGTCAGTGATGGACAGATGTGTCCGGTTGCGGATCGACTGAGTGGCGATCATGCCGGCATCCGTCAACTCATTGATGACCTGCTGTAAGGTCAGAAAATTCGTGTATTCTTTTCCGAGGATAAAGTCGCTTACCTGCGCGGTAGTGAGGGGAAAGGTAACGCGGTTCAGCATATAGAGAACGATAAGTTTGTATAGAGTAAGCGGATCTTGTAACATAATGTGAGTACAGCCTTTCTTATAGTTATGAATAGTTGTCTTTTTGAAACAGGTCACCCTGACGGATGCCCTGTTTTTTCATGCGATGGTGCAATTCGTTAAGAACACCGCGCTTGTCCATACTCCAGGTGGGAGCGATCAACAGATTTTTCGGTCCGTCACCGGTGACCCGGTGGATCACGATGTCCGGGGAGAGATGGGCGAGACAGGAGATGACCAGATCAATATAGGCATCGAAGGTCAGAGCCTCGAACTTCCCTGCCAGGTAATCGTCCGCCAGATCGGTATCTTTCAGCACATGCAAAAGCTGTAATTTGATGCCGAAAGGCTGGATCCGGTTCAGATAATCCATTGTCTGAAGCACCTGAGCGACCGATTCACCCGGAAGTCCAAGGATCGTATGGACGATAAATGGAATCTGCCAAGTCTTGAGGTCTGCACATGCTTGTTCAAAACAGGACAGCGGATAACCTCTGCGGATATAGCGGGCGGTATCTTCGTGGATGGTCTGAAGCCCCAATTCGATCCAGAGGAACTTGTCCGGATATTCGTCATGCAGCTTCGCAAGCAGATCCAGCACTTTCATGTCCAGACAGTCCGGTCTCGTGGAAATGGAGATCCCACAGACATCCGGATGGTCCAGGGCAGAACGATATACCTCTTCCAGATAGGGGAGAGGGGCATAGGTGTTGGTATATGCCTGAAAATAAGCGATCAGGTCATGCCCGGTTGCTTTGCTGCCGAACTTAGCCATAGCTTCCTTGAGCTGTTCTGACATTGACTTGCCTGCCGTGTCCACAGCAAAATCGCCGCTGCCGCCTCTGCTGCAGAAGATACAGCCCCGAGTGTCCAGGGTGCCGTCCCGATTGGGACAGGACATCCGGGCATTCAGGGCTATTTTATAGCATTTATGGTGAAATGTATTTTTACAATAGGAATCCAGAGAATAGTATGGCTTGCCGTGCCATTCCCTTTTAATGTTATCCGGATACATTAGCGGATATGACTCTTCACGGCATTGGCTACAACTTCCGCTACCTGGGGATCGAAGGCTTCCGGCATGATATTATCATCGGAGAGCTTGTCTGCAGGTACCAGACCGGCGATGGCTTCTGCAGCGGCTAACTTCATCTCTTCAGTGATCTGAGTAGCGCGTCCTTCCAGGGCACCCTTGAAGATGCCGGGAAATGCCACCACATTGTTCACCTGATTGGGGAAATCACTGCGTCCGGTTCCAACGACACGGGCACCGGCAGCCTTAGCCACATCCGGCATGATCTCAGGAACAGGATTTGCCATGGCGAACAGGATAGAATCATGGTTCATGGAAGCTACCATTTCGGGAGTGACGATGTTAGGAGCGGAGACACCGATGAAGATGTCGGCACCCTTCAGAGCATCGGCAAGAGAACCGGTTTCGTTATTTAAGTTGGTAACTTCGGTCATTTTTTTCTGCATCCAGTTCAAGCCCTCGGTATCTTTAGAAACGATACCTACTTTATCGCACATGATGATATTGGGGAAACCATAGGTCAGAAGCAGCCTGGTGATCGCCACACCGGCGCTTCCGGCACCGTTTACCACTACGCGGCAGTCTTCCTTTTTCTTACCGACTACCTTCAGGGCATTGATGACACCGGCGAGTACGACGATGGCGGTACCGTGCTGGTCATCATGGAATACAGGGATGTCCAGAATCTCCTTCAGACGTTCCTCAATCTCGAAGCAGCGGGGGGCGCTGATGTCTTCCAGATTGATGCCGCCAAATCCCGGAGCCAGATAGGTCACTGCCTTGATGATCTCTTCGGTATCCTGCGTATCTAAGCAGATGGGAACGGCGTTCACATTGCCGAATTCCTTGAAGAGGACTGCCTTACCTTCCATAACGGGCATTGCTGCGTAAGGTCCGATGTTGCCGAGTCCCAGAACGGCACTTCCGTCGGAGACAACGGCCACGGTATTGGCTTTCATGGTGTATTTATAAGCAGCTTCCTTATCCTGGGCAATTACCTTGCAGGGCTCCGCAACACCGGGAGTATATGCAATCGCCAGATCCTCACGGGTCTTTACCGGAGTCTTGGATACGGTTTCGAGTTTACCGTTCCATTTTTCGTGCATCAGTAACGCTTTTTCGTTGGTTGTCATGACAATACCTCTTTCTTGGATTATTTGATGCCAGGGTCCTAAGGTCTTTCACCCACTTATGAGCAAGCTCATGTGGGCTTAGAACTTTTGACCCTGGCATCAGATGTATATGCTATGAACTATGATATAATAGAATCCGGTACTTCGCAAGGATTTGTAAAAAAATAATTTTGGGACTTCCTATTTTAAAAAATATATATTATAATAAGCGCAGATGTAGCTTTAATATCTATTTAATTCATTGACACATCAGGATAGATCAGGAGTATTCCCCTAAGTGAACAGTTTGCAGAGTATATAAAGAATACAGGAGGAGCATATGAGGGAAAAATATGAATCACTTGCATTAGTGCAGTTGAAGGAGCTGGCAAAAGTGCGTGGTCTGAAGGGTACTTCCACAATGAAAAAGGCGGAGCTGGTAGAAGCCATGCTGGCAGAAGATGAGCGCCTGAAAAAAGAGGAAGAAGCTAAGGCAGCGGCAGCCAGACAGGATGCAGCAACAAGCGGAGAACCGGAGAGAACAGAGCGTCCCGTAAGGCAGGAGCGTCCTTACAGACAAAAGCCGCAGGAGAACGGTGCGGCAGAGAACGTTGGAGCGAGAAGTGAAGCTTATACCAAAGAGCGTTCTTTTAACCCGAACAATGTGGCTTATGACGAGAGCCAGTATCCCAAGGAATTAGACAGCGGTATTGAAGCCAGCGGTATCCTGGAGGTAATGCCGGACGGTTACGGATTTATCCGTTGCGAGAATTATATGCCCGGTGAGAATGATGTCTATGTGGCACCCAGTCAGATCCGTCGTTTCGGACTGAAGACCGGCGATATTCTGAAGGGTAACAAGCGGATCAAGACCCAGCAGGAGAAGTTCAGTGCGCTGCTGTTTGTTAAGAGCATTAACGGCTATACCGTAGAGGAGTCTGCCAAGAGAATGGCATTTGAAGATATGACTCCGATCTTCCCTGAGGAGCGGATCAAGATGGAGACTCCCGGCTGCAGCGTAGCCATGCGAGTTATGGATCTGGTGAGTCCTGTCGGCAAGGGACAGCGTGGTATGATCGTATCCCCGCCCAAGGCAGGTAAGACCACCCTGTTAAAAGAGGTGGCAAAGTCCATTTTAAGTGGCAATCCCAAGATGCATATGCTGATCCTGCTGATCGATGAGCGTCCCGAGGAAGTTACCGATATTAAGGAAGCGATCCACGGAGATAATGTAGAAGTCATTTACTCTACTTTCGATGAACTTCCCGAGCATCATAAGAGAGTATCCGAGATGGTGATCGAGCGCGCAAAACGTCTTGTCGAACATAAGAAGGATGTCGTGATCCTGCTTGACAGTATCACCCGTCTGACCAGAGCATATAACCTGGTGGTTCCCCCCAGTGGACGTACTCTGTCCGGTGGTCTGGATCCTGCCGCACTCCATATGCCCAAGAGATTCTTCGGTGCAGCCCGTAATATGCGTGAGGGCGGAAGCCTGACGATTCTGGCGACCGCACTGGTAGAGACCGGAAGTAAGATGGATGATGTGGTATACGAGGAATTCAAGGGAACCGGTAACATGGAGATGGTTCTGGACAGAAAACTGTCCGAGAAGCGCATTTTCCCGGCTATCGACCTTGCAAAGTCCGGCACCAGAAGAGAAGACCTGCTGTTAACTCCGGAAGAACTGGAAGCCATCAATATCATGCGTAAGGCCTTGAATGGACTGAAGCCCGATGAGGCAACCGACCGGATTCTGGATATGTTTGCTCATACACGTAATAATGGGGAATTTGTGAACATGGTGAAGAAGAATCACTTCATTTAATTATCTAAATTATCGCAAAAAATGTTAAAATAAGTCTTGCACCGTATCTTTTCTTATGGTACAATAATACCGCTGTTTGTGGTTCCATAAGCAGTGAGGATGAGAACAAGAACTTATACACGACATTTTTATAGAGAGGTGAAAGAAATGAAAGAAGGAATCCATCCCGCTTACTACCAGGCAACTGTAACCTGCAACTGTGGTAACACATTTGTAACCGGCTCCACCAAGCCCGAGCTTCACGTAGAAGTTTGCTCCAAGTGTCATTCATTCTACACTGGCCAGCAGAAGTCTGCAAGAACCGATGGCCGTATTGATAAGTTCAATAAGAAATACGGTGTTAAATAAGATTGCAAGCGAACGGTTGAGGTATTCTTATCTCAACCGTTTCTTGTCGTACAGAAAGTGCATTCCTATACGACAAAAAGGATTCTGTTTTATACTGCATTACGAGGACAATGTTTATGGCTAGAAGAAAGAGTCGTTATTCCGGTATCGGCGGACAGGCGGTACTGGAAGGCGTTATGATGAAAAATAAAGAAAAATACGCGGTAGCGGTCCGCAAACCGGACGGTGAGATCGATGTGGAAGTGGAGACCTATCAGGGACTGGCACATGGAAGCAGGATCAAGGAGCTTCCCTTTATCCGCGGTATTTTTAACTTCCTGGATTCTCTGATCCTGGGAACCAGAGCTTTAAATTATTCTGCTTCCTTTTATGAAGAGGAAGACAGTAAGGAGACGAAGTTTG